>CXWK01000077.1_pt1 | contig 12884 bp, 6 predicted proteins | sample 590851 | NCBI WGS metagenome assembly CXWK01 (sample SAMEA3498364, study PRJEB10139) | wastewater metagenome | biome: wastewater treatment plant; material: activated sludge | place: Denmark | collected 2014-08-01
TTCACCTCCATTATGAATAACTTTGTAATGCGCATCAGTTATTCCATTAAGATGTGATGAGTATGAAATATAAACTGCATATTCTCCATCTTCAGTAAAATCTGGTAACCAGGAAACAGTGGCAAGTGGATTTATCATAGAAGTTGTAACTCTGGTGGTGCCGAGTTTAAATGGATTTTCATTTTCTTTTATTATTAGTTTCTTTAAACCAAATCCAGGTAGATCAGATGTTTTCCAAAATGTTTTATCATTAAAGGATTTTTCCAGATAAGATTCTTTGTTTAGATAATCATTATCTACAACAATTTCATTTAATTGTTTATCTCTTTCTCTGGGGACAAATACACTTGCTCCTGCATTTTCAAGCATAGGGATTATGTATGGGATTGTAAATGCAAGCGGACCTAAATCTTCTACCGTCTGAAATAATCTTGCACGCTGCCACATCCATCTTTTTTCATTATTGTTGTAATACCAGCCGTGACTATGCCACAACAAAATATTTCTTCCATCCAATCCTTTAGATATTTTATATTTTTTACTAACATTTTGAACAATAGGAGTTTTATTAGTATTTATTTTTGGTACACGATTTAAATCGATTGCCGTTGTATCGTTCCTAAAGTTATTAGGAATTAATTCCTCAATCGGAAATCCCATTGTTTGAACTGATAAATCGTAATCATCAAACTCAAATCCGTAAAGTGCTTTTACACTTTTATAAATGCTATCAACATTTGAACTACGAAATGGAATAAACGATAATTCACGACTGAATTGAAGTATGACTTTTTTTTCAGAGGTATCAATTATAGATTTTTCCAGTTTGGCACTTTTGGGAAAATTTAATGAATTTTTTAATGAATCAATTTTTTCTGTAACAGATTTTTTTACTGACTGGATTTTTTTATCCACAGTAATTTCTTCTACAGGTGAGCAACTACTTAAAAGCAGTATAAGGAGTGCAAAAAGTGAAGTGTATCTTAGATTCATTTTATTTGCTGGAAATTAGTTAAATAAAAGTTACGGAAGTTTAAATGATTGTTATTCTATTTCATCAGGATTATATCTAATCTTGAATCAAAAAATAAAACATCACAGGCCTCAGATTCTTTTACAAAATCTAAAACCTGTGATGAATATTTTATCTAACAAAAATATTTTTGGTATATCAAATAATTATTTTAAAAGTATCATCTTTTTGGATGCAGAAAAATCATTAACTCTTATGCGATAGAAATAAACTCCACTTGTTATGTTTGAAGCATCAAATGTAAAATGATAAATTCCGGGTAAAAGATTATCATTTACAACAGTAGCAATTTCCTGACCAAGTAAGTTATAGATTTTAAGAGTGGTTAACCCTTCATCAGAAATTCTAAAAACAAAATTTGTAGTTGCATTAAATGGATTAGGATAATTTTGTTCAATAGAATATGCTTCAGGTAAAAACTCTATGTCATCAACATCTGTTGGATTTGTAGTCTTAAATCTCCAGGCTTGAGACCAATTACTTGAGCCGAAAGAATTGTTTGCTTTTACTTTCCAAAAATAAAATGTGCTATAAAGTAGGTTATTAACTGCAAAGCTTGTATCAACAAGCCCTGTTGTATCAATCACAATTGAACTAGAAATAAAATCTGCGCTGCGTGCTAACTTCAAATCATACGACACTGTTGCAACCGATGGATTCCAATAAAGAATTGTATCAATTGGAATGCTGCCAGTATTGTTTAAAGGATAAGCAAGTTGCGGTGTTGTTGGGAAACCAGTTGTAAAATTAAAAGCAGTTGAAAAATTGCTTGTGCCACCTGCGTTTGTACAATTAACTCTCCAATAATATTTTGTTTGGCCTTCCAATCCTGTAACAATTTTTATTGTATCTGATATAGAACTAACATCATATACAATTAAAGAATCAAATGTAGAAACTTTAGAAATCTGTAAATGATATGATGACGCAAGATTCGGGTAATTCCATTTTAAGGTAATAGTATCTTCAAGATTAATACTATTGTTTAGTGGTAAAGCTAAAATTGGAACAGGTGGTGGGTTAACTTGTAAAACATTGCTCATTAAACTTTCGTTATAGTTTCTGTCTAAAGAAGTTACAACAAAATAAAATGGTCCTGTTGGAGTTGGCGGTTCACCCGGAATATTTTCACGAGATCCTCACACATCTAAAATGTTTGCAGAGTTTTCTAATTCATCAGGTATAACATTTTGATGATCAAACCTGTATACTACATAACGAGAAGCACTATCTCCATCACTTGCTGTTTGTGGTAAATCCCACAACAATCCTCCCTGCCCGTTTGCTAATCTTTCAAATCTTAAATTCTGTGGTGGATTTGGTGTAATAATATCTTTCCAATTCATTGTTGGTAGAATTGAAATATACCTGTAAAGATCATTCCTTAAAGAATCGGTAACACCTTTAGGATTTTCTGGAAAATTTTTGGCTCTAAAAAAAACACTACCTTGTACTTTGGGATTAGTTCTATCAAGTCTTATTTGTCTTGGCATTTCGCTTGAGCTTGTCCAATTTGGTATTCTGTAATATGCGTGTCCAGGATAAAAGTGTCTTCCATTTGCAGAGACTGAATCAGCCCACCAAGGTTGTAACTTAGCATAATCTTGTCCGCCGCCAAATGGCCAATAAAGTTGTGGTGTTAAGTAATCGATTGATTTATCATGTAACCAGGCAATAGCATCACAATAAATATCATCATAAGCAGAAAGTCCAGTAATGCCAGAAGGGACACCATTTTTCCATATTCCAAATGGACTCATACCAAATTTAATATGAGGTTTTACCGATTGAATTGTATCATTTACCTGAGCTATTAATAAATTTACATTATCTCTTCTCCAATTCGCTAGATTAGTAAACCCACGTGGATACGCTGCAAATGTTGCAGCATCCTGATTTGTAATTTGATTTGGTGGATATGGATAAAAATAATCGTCTGCATGAATTCCATCAACATCATATCTACTAACAATATCGTAAATAACAGAAGTTACATAGTCACGCACCATCGGAAGACCTGGATCAAGAAATTTAAAGGTTGATATTTGAATAACCCATTCTGGATGCAGAATGGTAACATGATTTGGGGCATTCGAATAATTATCAACAGTTCTTTCAGCACGATAAGGATTAAACCAAGCATGTAATTCCATTCCTCTGTTATGTGCTTCTTCAATTACAAATTCAAGAGGATCATAATAAGGGAATGGAGCAGTACCTTGAGAGCCGGTTAACCAATAAGACCACGGATCAAATGAAGAACTATACATTGCATCACATTCTGATCTAACTTGAAAGATAACAGTATTTATTCCATCACGTTTTAATTCATCTAGTAATGAAATTAATTCCTGCTTCTGCTGAGCCGTAGTTAAGTTGTTGGAACTTGGCCAGTCAAGGTTTGTAACTGTAGCAACCCATGCAGCTCGTAACTCTCGTTTAGGCGGAATGGATTGAGAGAAGATGGTGATAGTGAGGATAAATGCTAAAAATATGGTGGTTAGATTTTTCATAATTCTATTATAATTTCTGATTAATAACTGATACAAAACTAACCAAGTTTTTCTTTAAGATAAACTTAATTCTACAGGTTTATTTAAAATAAAAAGGCACGATTGCTCGTGCCTTTAGTTTCTTTTGTAGCTCAGGACTCCAGTCCTGAGAATTAGAATCTTAATAAAACAAACACAGATCTGGAGATCTGTGCTACGAAAATTATTTTAGAACAACCATTTTGTTGGTAATTCTTGTACCATTAACATTAAGCTGATAGAAATAAGTACCTGAAGCAATGTTAGAAGCACTAAAATTAACTGAATGTGCTCCGGATGTTAATTCATTCTGAATTAAAGTAGCAACTTCATTACCAAGCATATCATATACTTTTAATGTAGCAAAACCACTTTCTCTAAGTTCAAAATTAATTTTTGTTGTAGGGTTAAATGGGTTAGGATAGTTCTGCGAAAGTTTGTAACCATCAACAACTGATTGACCGTTTTCATCAACACCACTACCATCATTAGTAATTTTTTGAACTAAATCTGAAGCTTGACCAAATACACCAACGTAAGCAGAGTTTCCGTCAGGACTAAAAGCTATACCACGAGGTCTTTCATTTTCACTATTTGGAACATTAAAACTCCATTGTATAGTATTAACCATATCAACATTACCACTTGTTACATCATATTTATACCAATTATTTGCGACCCAAGGTGAATCAGGAACACCATTTGGTGCTGCAAAGAATGAGCCTGCTGAAAACCAAAGTTTTGTTTTAGCGGCATCTTGAAATCCCATTGATTCACAAGAAGTACCTGTAAAAAGAACACCAACAGAATCAAATGAACTTAATTCATCAGGTCTCTGATAAATCATTGTGAATTTTCTATCATATATTGGAAAATAAACTGTGTTACCATCAGCAGAACATTCTAATGTTCTTGAGAATCCTGAAATTGTAAAAGCAGGTGTAACTTCACCAACTTTATTAAAGTCAGTATCAAATTCCATTATTGGGTAACCAGCATTAACAACCGGGCCAACAAATATTTTACCATCATTACTTACAGCAGGAGCCGTAGGTGATGTATAAGTTCCACCATTAGCAACTGCTAAATCAACTTTATTCATACCTGCACCAGTTTGATAATTAAATCGATACATCTTTTTGTTGCCAAGAACAAGAAGAATATTTCCATTATTATCTGTACGCAAACCTCTAACGTTTGTAGCTTTTAATGTATCATTAATTCCATTACCTACAACTTTCCATATTGGAGAGAATGAAGCTGGTGAACCATCAGCATTATAAACTCTTATTTGATTTACAACAATAGAATCACTTGAACCTACCGGTAATATTTTTTCAGTTCCAAAATTACCTGCCCAAACTTTTCCATCTGGATCAACCGTAACACCGTGTAATTGACCTCTTACTGTAGCATCCGGCCAAGCGCCTTGATTTACCCACTGCTGAGCAAAACTTGCAATGCTTAACAAAGAGAATAAAACTAGAGTTGTTAGTATTCCTTTTTTCATTTCGAACCTTTCGATTAGTTAGTTATGTTAATTTTCTATTTATTATTGAGCTTTATTTTTTTTCATATCAATTTTATATACATCTGTATTTGCCCCAACTATAATATTAGAGAAATACGCATTTTGATCTAGACCCCAACAGAAAGAATAAAATGAACCACTTATTAAACCATTATATAATTCTTCATAAGAATTACTTGAATTCACTCTATGTATTTCTCCAAAATTGATTGATGGATTCGTCCATTGTATGTTTGAAAAAATGTATAAGGATCCATCCTCAGAAATAGCGATATCTATTATTTTTCCAAGTGGATCAACTTTTTCCGTGTAATTAAAAAACAATTCTCCAGCACCCAAACTATCACTCGAAACTACTGGATATTTCCAAACCACTTCTTGTTCATTGGTATCACTTAGTGCAACATAAAGAAAATTACTTGTAATTTTTAATGCATTAATATTCCCGGAAAGATTTATAAATTTTTTAACATTTTTATCTAGAGTGATTCTATAAATTATTCCAGTATTACCACCAGCCCAAATTACATTTTTTGAATTATCAAATTCTACATCATTAACGTTATCACTTATACCTTGGGAGGATGCAACAAATGCTGCTGGTATTGTATTTAAAGTAATTTTATAAATACCTTTTATTCCCCCTCTAACTGCATAAATCAATCCATCAGATCCAAACGTCATTGCTTTAAAAAATGATTCGGGACCTTTAGGTGCAAAAACTGTTAAAGAGTCACCTGTAATTTTTTTTATGCCTAATCCATTTAAAGAAACGTAAACAAAACCCAGATTATCAACAGTAATTCCATAAGGTTTTTCCGGAGGTACACTTTTTTCATTAAAATTATAATATCTATCAACTGGTAGTTTATCGCTTGGTTTGATCGAATCATAAATACTGGGGGTTGCATCTTCAGAACATCCAACAAAAAGTGCTGATCCAAGTAACAGTATTATTGAAGATAAATAAATAAATAATCTTTTCATTTTTTTTCCAAACTTAATTTTTTGTTTAAGTTATTAATAAGCAAAATTTATAGAGATTCTGTGAACATCGTTAAAAATGCCAAATGGTGTATAGGCATAATCAACTGCAAAATTTAAACCACCAACATCTTTTTTTAATCCAAGCCCATAACTAAAATTTCTTTCATCATTTGGAGTTGAAAATCCACCTCTTAATGATAAAATATTCATAAAAGTATATTCTAATCCAGCCATAATCTGCTCAGGATAATCTCTCGGGTGATTAGCATCTACACTAAGTAAAAATGAATGTTCATTTTTATCAACTTCCATTAAATCAGCAAAATTAAAAGATGCACCAATTTGAAATATCAATGGTAATTGAAATCCTTCTTGCTTGTATTTAATTTCACGAGCAAAATTTCTGATGCTCATTCCAATATTTAGACTTTTGAATCCAGTTTTATAAAGTATTCCAAAATCAAAAGCTACTACATCTAATTCGTGATCTTCCGTTTTTGCACTTAGATAAGAACCACTGACAGGATCAGTGACAACATCATTTACAATACTAGTCCCAAGTGATTGTCTAACGTATTTAACATTAGCACCTATAGAGAATTTTTCTAATAATGATTTTGCGTAACCTATTCCAAATGAGAACGCAGTAGGACTGAATGTGCCAACATCAAGAAAACCTTGTTCATTATTTGCTTTGATGGTACCAAGAAAATCGCCATAGTTTACAGAAATAAGGCTAAAACCAAAAACACCATAATCTCCATCGTACGGAGTAAATGCCACAGCAGCATTGTAATAATTAATATCAGCAATAAACTGTGTTGATCCAAGAGTTATATCTGCAATGCTTTCTAAATTTGCCATAGAAGCAGGATTATAAAACATTGCACTTGAATTTGTTTCAAGTGAAGTTATCGCATCTCCAAAAGCACTTGTTCTAGCATCCAGCGAAACGTTTAAAAATTTCATACCTGTTTGTGCTAATTTTTGTTGCTGCGAAAATAAAATTTCATTCTGAAACAGAATTGTTATTACTGTCAGAATTATAATTGCCAAATGATTTTGTATTCTTTTTTTCATAAAACTTTGTTTCCGTCTATCTAATGATAACAAATTTTTGAATTTTCTTTTCCCCAGTATCTAAGTTCTCAAATACTGCAATATAAATTCCACTTACAACTATTTGTCTTGATGAAGTTGTTGAATCCCAATAATCATCGCCTGTTCCATTTGTATGTTCAACTGTTGTTATCAATTCACCCAACTCAGAATAAATTTTTATGTTGCATCTTGCGGGAATATTAAAAAATGCAAGACGATTTGATAAATCTGATCCAAAACCTAAACTTAAATCTGAAGAAATATTATATGGATTAGGAACTATTCTTATTTTACCCATATCTGATTCTGGAGGTCGTTTTAAAATTGCCGGGTCGTATGTTTGAGTATAATATCTGTTGCTTCTTAACTTACCTGCTGGAGTTAATCCTATACCTGTATTAGAAGCTGCAGTACCGACCGATAATATGTGATAGTAATAAGGTAATCCACGAATAGCACTTGTATCACTATAATTTCTTTCACTAGCGCCTGCAGTATAGATTAAGTGATAAGTACTATCATATTTTCCTACAGCTCTATAGATTTCAAATCCTTCTAGGTTAGCTCCTGGATCATCATATGTTTCCCAGGTAAGAGATATTTTGTCACTTAGACCTTCAACAGAAAAAGATTTTGTTGGTGGAGGTGGTTGCGGAATATTATAACCTGATTGATGATTGGCAATTGCTCTACGAAATGTTTGAAATAATGAGTCTCTACCCTGAAATACTACCTGGTTTTTTTGAAGGGCAGTAATCTGACCTCTTTTAAACTTTATTCCTGTTTCTGTAGCTAACTCCCAACTTATTCCAGAAACAGCTTCTGCAAAAATAATTGTTACACTATCACCAGGGGCTAGTGTATAAGGACCATATCCATTGCAAAATGCGTGTCCACCAGCAGTGCCTAATGAAGGATCACCAGTTGGTGATAGAAAACCTGGCAATCCAGAAGGTTCAACAACATCAGCATGCCTAGGAGATTTATGTCCTTTAGACATCCAGCCGTATTCTAAATCCATTTTTGTTTTATCAAATGCATCATTGTTAGATGTTAGTGGGTCATCAGAATGTTCCCAGGAAGTTGTTGATGGTTGAAGTGGATCATCATTTTTATCTGTTGAGGAAACATCTGCATGTAATGTAACGACACCCGCAAATTGCGAAGCTCCAAGTCTTCCAACTGTATCACCCTTTTCCACAAGTGTAACCTTTTCCCAAATAGGGCCACCAATATTATCATATTTTGTAAATGCGAGTAGCTTACCATGCCACATAAATTGTGCTCTAAATTGCTCACCAACAGGATCTGGTTTTACACCATCTCCCCTAGCGTCATTCATCGTATTAAGGCCCCATTGTGTCGGACTACCAATAACGTTAGTAATATTTCTACATACTGCAAATCTATACTGATAATAAAAGTAAACATCATTTAAAGTATTTCCCGGCAATTCAATATCAGCATCAGCATCAATATTACCGGTATTCTTAAATGTATATTCTGATACAATGTAATTCTCATGATACTCCTGGCCAAACTGGTAAATTCGTCTGGTCATGCTAATACCTAATTGAGTGTTAGCTTTGTTTTCTATAACTCTATCAACAAAAAGTGTTGGATCAACTTCATCATTTTTAACACTTTTACCATAAGATTTTTCGCCATCAACTGTTACTTTTGGTGGAGTAAACTTACTTATCATTTTCATTGCATCAGGAATAGGAAAGAATTCATTTTGACCAGAAACTCTGGGGCCTACGTGCACAACTTTATGAGGATAAAAGGCTCCGGTTTGATCTGTAAAGTTTGCGGATCCTATCCAAAACCCTTTAGCAGCTTGAATATCCTGTTCAGAATGGATTGCTGGCCATTGTAAGCCGTACTGTTGTTGATTAACAAGTCCAACTTCAATCTCACTTCCAATTTCAGAATACCAATTGTGTAATGATCCAACTGACATCCATTTAACTGTATATTGTGAAAATGATGAATTAGCACTAATCAACAATATTATTATTGTAAGCTTAGTCATTAATTTAATTTTAAAAGAATTATTTTTCATTTATTCCTCAAGCATCTATATTAAAAATCGAATGATAGTTTTAAGCCCCAGAAAATATCTCTCGGATTAAGAAAAGTAAAGAACTCCTGGTTAGGCATATCGATATAAGATTTATTCTTTCTCCACTCATCTTTTTGACTTTCAGAAGCATTTTCATCCCATGGAATATATGGCCCGGTTCTATAATCGCCTGGTCTATCATCACCAGTAACATTCACATATCCAAATCTTGAATCGAAAACATTTTCAGGTAAATGCAATGATTTCATGTATGCGGTATAATCACTTGCATTAACAAATCCGTATTCTGTCATATATTTATAATTGAATAGATTTGAAATATCTGCAAAGACTTGCAAATTAATTCCTAAAATATTCAATGTTTTACTAATTCTTAAATCAACATTCCAGTAAGGATTCCATTGTGCATTATTTTCAATGCCAGCAATAGATGCACTATTTGTCCAAGTGATATAGCGGCCGGCCGTCCAGGATGTAACTAAACTCATTCTCCAATCAGCTAAAGGATAAAGTCCTCCAACTTTAGGACCGTATTCAGATGGTGTAAAAAAGTCCAGATTCAAATTGGCAAATGGACGAGGGACAGGCTTTTCTTGATAATTATCTCGTGAAGTATTTTCAGTTTTTCTCTGTTCAGATTTATTCTGGTAATAGATATCAAATCCAAATACACCTGATGTTCTAACATCATAGGTATAATTTATAAAGCCTTGTATCCAATCACCTCTATTTTTAGACAATGTAAATTCAAAACCTCTAACATCTTGATAGCTATTTGGTTCAGCTCTAAAATAATCTAAAGTTTGATCTTCATTTTGATATTCTACAAGATAGGATTGGAGTGAAACGTCTTTGTAATAACCTGCAACTCTTACTAAAAATACATCCAGTAAATTGTGTTCATAACCTAACTCATAAGCAACCGTTTTAGGAAATGGATTATTTGGATTTGCAATTCTAGAAATAGAATTAGTTGCTGAATACCTTCTAAGCAAGAATAGATTATCTGGTGTAGGTAGCTGACGGAAATGGCCGTAATTAAAGAATAATTTACTATTAACACTAATTGGGAATGAAATTCCAACTCTTGGACTGAGATTAATTTGTTTATCAATAGTAACTCGAGTAATAAGTGAATCCATTAAAGAAGCATATTTTGCGGTTAGAAATTCATCATAAACATCATAATCATACCATTCACCTTGTGGATCAGAATAATCCAAACGTAAACCAATGTTAGCTACCATTCCTTCAAATTCTAACTTATCCTGGACATAGAGTGCACCTCTAATTGGATAGTTATTATATTTAGAAATAGAGTTATTACTTTCAAGAAACGCATCATAAGTAGAATAATCAACGTGATTATCAGTATATGCTATTTCTGCACCAGCTTTTAAATTATTAAATCTATCTAATTGAGTTTGGTAATCAAACTTTGTTGAATAAACACTAACTCTACTACTATCTCTATAATTACTAAAACCTACTCCCATTCTTAAACCATCAATACCATCAGAAGGATATTCGACAAATCCATATGGTGCTTCATCTAGCAATATACCACCAACGTTATATATTTTTTCTGTATTTCTTTCACGACCATGGTAAGTTCCATATTGCGAGGTAAATGAGCTTAAGCTTACTTCGTAAAATGTATTAGGATTTATTACATTTGTGAATTTTCCACTAAATGAAGAGTAATCTATTTGTGCTGGAGACCAGTAATCAGGTGAAAATAATCTTGCATTAATATAATTTACTCTATTCATAACGTTACCAATATCTTCAGCTGTTTTGAATATTCCCGGAACACCAGCATTACTTCGGTTATGAGAGTTTGTACCTGTAACCTGACTAATCAACCCTTGAACCATTAATTTTTTACCTTCACCAATATCAGAAGTTAGTTTGAGTTGACCAACCCAATCATTTACTCCATCTCTTGACAAAGGAACAATATACATTGTTTGTGTTTGTCTATACGAAGCAAAAAATCTTAAAGCACCTAAATCCTGAGCAAAAGGTATCGGCCCTCCAAAACTTGCATCAACTTCATAATCTGGTTCTTGAATTTCAGTAATTCTTCTGTGTTGCCATAAAAAGATTTGTTGAGCTTGTTCAGGTGTAATATCATTTGTAGGATCATCATCGGAAAGTCTTTTCTGTGCAATATTTATCCAACCGTCAAAAGTAGGATACTGTAACTGGGTATAAGCATCCCAATTGCCATTAGTTGTGCCAGTCCAGGCAACATCAGGATCAACATAGGGTCTTATCCAATAGGAATTAGGATCATTTGCAGACATCCCAAAATGTTTAGGTGAAGCACCACTATAACGAGTAATTAAACTAAAAGAATATTTGTCTCTTAATCCTTCTTTTGTTACAACGTTTATTAGGCCTGATCTAACATTACCATACTCAGCATTAAATCCACCAGTTTGAATTTGTACTTCATCAATTGCTGAATAACTTATTCCTGTAAAAGGTGAGTTATCTCTTTCATCACGCATTGTAACGCCATTAACTAAAAAAGCAGTTTGTGTTGCTGCTCCACCACGTATTTCTAATCCACTTCTTACGCCGGCTTGCAAACCAATAACACCACTAATGCTTGATACAGGTAAGTTTTGAATTTCTTCAACATTAAAATTTACTCGACTTGACGCAACGTCTTTTTGAACAATTGGTGTTGTTGCAATAACAACAACTTCATCAGTTTGAAACGTATTTGAAGTTAGTCCAAAATTAATTTCAGTAGTCTGATCAATGCTAACTCTAACATCTTTATAAATGCCTGGAGCATAACCTACCATTGTTGCTTTTAAACTATAGGTTCCGGGTGGAACGTTTATAATGGAATAGTAACCATCTATATTTGTAGCTGCACCGATGGTTGTTCCTTCAAGTAAAACGTTTGCGCCGATGAGAGTCTCGCCAGTGGATCCGTCTTTAACAACTCCGCTTATTTTACCTACTTGCGCAAAGCTGTATATTGAAAAAATGTTTAATGTGATTATGCTATAAAGTAGCAGTTTTCTCATATATTCTTACTCCTTTTAAAATTCTCTTCAAGATTGGAGGGAATAGTTTTTGTAAAGAAAAAAATATCTTTACTCTTCGACAATTATTTATTAGAACAAAAATAAAATTGTTTAATTCTTCCTAGAAAAAACTAATTAAATAAGTCTCTAAAGTCAATGGTTATAAAAGTTTGATTGTTGGCTTACATTTATTATAATGATTTAACTTGAGCTTTAAGTTTTTTTCTTGCCAATAACTCAAATGTTCTCACTCTATCTTTGTAAACATTGTTCGCGTTCATTCTTACAATATCTAATTGTGCATCCGAGTTGCCTTCCCATCTTCTGCACATATATAGCGAATGATATATTCTTCCAATTTTATATTCTCTACTTATTGCTAATCCAACTGAATAATCTTCACCGTAACTTACGTTTGGTACTTTTATTTCTCGTAACAATGGAGTAAAAAATGCACGCGGTGCTCCGAGTCCGTTTATTCTTAAAGCATTATTTGGTCCGTTATCATTAGTCCATTCTTTATGATCAATTAATCCCGGAGGAAGTTCTTTAAGATTAAAATCTGTTA
>CXWK01011639.1_pt2 | contig 12871 bp, 9 predicted proteins | sample 590851 | NCBI WGS metagenome assembly CXWK01 (sample SAMEA3498364, study PRJEB10139) | wastewater metagenome | biome: wastewater treatment plant; material: activated sludge | place: Denmark | collected 2014-08-01
TGGCTGGAGATCGCGATCCATGAGGGTATGAATCGTCAAGTTCGTCGCATGACAGCAGCGGTCGGTCATCCCACCTTGCGGCTGGTTCGTATCGCCATTGGAGCCGTTCGTCTAGGCGATCTCAAACCCGGGGAGTGGCGAGATTTGCAGGAGGATGACATCCCGCCTCTTCGCAGTCGTCCTTCTGTTTCCCGACGCGATGCCTGACATCATCATCTCTGTCATCGCCAATCTTGTGACTTACATCGTGCCTTCCAGTTGTTCCACCATCTCACGGATCGTATCGAACCCCGATTGCCAGAAGGCTTCGGAAGTCATATCGACACCGACGCTAGCGAGGATTTGCTGTGGCGACTGCGAACCGCCGGTGGCCAGGAGATCCAGATACTTCGGGACAAACGCAGGGCCCTGTTCCTTATACATGCGGTACAGTGCCAGCACGAGCAAGTTTCCAAAGCTGTAGGCGTAGCAATAGAACGGGCTGGCAAAAATATGCGGAATGGTCAGCCACTCCCATTGAAATTCATCCGGTACCTTTACGGCCTTCCCAAACTGTTGCCGCAGCTCCTGTCCATAGGTTTTCGCCAATTGATCGGCCGTTGCACCGCCCGCGATCATCTGATGGGCCAACTTTTCAAAACGAACGAAGTAGGCTTGCCTCAGTACGGTGGCATAGATGTCGTCCAATTGGCCCAACAGCAGGCCTTGCTGAACGGCTTTGTTCCGTTCCTGGGACATCAACGCGTCGGAGAGAATGCGCTCCCCGAAGACTGATGCGGTTTCCGCCAGGGGCAGTGTTGAATGGAATGTGAAGGTGGAATGGTCTTTGGCAAGCATGCCATGGACGGCATGGCCGAGTTCGTGGGCCATCGTTGCAATGTCTCGGGCTTCCCCTGTGTAGTTCAGCATGACATAGGGCGTCATGCCTGGAACGATGCTGTAGCAGTAGGCGCCGCCCAATTTGCCAGGGCGTGTCGGGGCGTCGATGTGTCGGTCGCGGAATACCTGCTCCGCTAAATCCGCCAGGCGAGGCGAAAATCCTCGATAGGCGTCGAGCACCATTTTGACGGCATCAGTGTATCGGTACTTTTTTGTCTCTGTCCGGTGCGGTGCGTAGAGATGGTATCGGCTCATCGACTTGATTTTGCAGATCTTGGCTTTGAGTTTGAAATAGGTCTGAAAGATGTCGGCGTTCTTCGCGCAGGACGCCAGGAGGACGTCAACGGCCTGGTCCGGTACGTCGTTGCTGAGATTGCGACTGGCGATGGGAGAAGAAAAACGGCGGAGCCCGAGGTTTTCCGATTTCAGATCATTCACGAGCGCTTTGTAGATCTCTCCCAACAAGTCGCGCTGGGTTGCAAAGACACGATAGAGTTCCTGATAGGCAGCCTGACGGATAGGAGCCTTCGGGTTTCGCACGTAGGTCATCAGCTCTTCCCGATTGACGGTCTTTTTCTTCCCGCCGGCAGTCATGGTGAAGGTGAATCCGTTTGTCACGACATCGTAGAGGGTGTGGACGGCGCTTCGGCCGGTGACGTTCTTGAGGTTGAGGATCTTTTCTTCCGGCTCGGACAGGGTGTGCGGCTTGAAGCGCCGGATGGTCTCCAGGTGATAGCGCAGATCGCCTGCATCAGCCATCAGGCGTGCCGCATTGACGTCGTCTACGCCCTGCCACCAGAGTTCGAAGAACAGTAATCGATTCGTCAGGCCGGTCAGCTGTTCTTCCACCCGGGTCTTCAATGAACGAGCATCGGCATTCTTCGTGTTTTCGGAAAACCGCAGATAGGTATAGGCCCCGAGACACGATGCACCCTGCGCGATCTCCTCGCTGAGCTGGAGCAGCGTGAGAAAATCATGGCTGGACATGGAGGGGGTCACTGTCGATCGTGCGGCTTCGAGCTTCACGACCTTCGATTCCAGATCGGCAAGCTGGGCGGCGATGTCCGTCACTGGATCGTTGACCAGCTGGGTGAGGTCCCATCGGTCGGGAAAGGTCGAGCGGCTTCGTTTGGTGACAGGTTGCATCGCGGATGTTCGGGCCATCGGGTACTCCTTGATACGTGAATCGAATAATGGCCGATCATATCATCGGTCTCATTCAGGAGAAGAGAAAAATGTGAGGCCGCAGGCGGAACCCGCGTGTCCGCATTGACGGAGATGTCGAGGATGTGACAGGCTTTTAGCGTCGTAGCCATGACTGAACAAGAAATCAATCGCGCCATTCAATATGTGACGGCCAGCACGTCGTATGGAAAGGACATGGTCGCCGAGATCTTGCACATTGGACTGGGTGAACTTGTGACATTGGCGACGCAGTCCAGCCGGCAATTTGACCGGGAGACACTCCTAGAGTACGTGTCGCAATGGACGATCAGGCGAACCGGTCAGCCGGAACCGCTGGTCCGTGAGGTGTTGGGTTGTGCGGGCCGATGGCTGGACGATTTGTATGAAGAGGTGGCACAGCGTCGACCCGAGTCGCTTGGCTTGTCACCCAACGATGATGAAGATTCGGCATCGGTATGAGCGATGGCGAGATTTCGCCCACGAAAGACGTTCAGGCTGGTTGCACCGCTTCACGGTGAGCATCCAGGACAAGTGCCTGCGTGGAAGCGAGAGGAACAAGGTCTGTCGCGTAGCCTCCATGAGCAGTGGTCTCCCCTCCAGCGACATTGTGCGGACCAATCGAGCTATCTGCGCCTCAACCGACTCGTTCGTCGTCTCACATACTATGATTACGGGGTACGGGAATCCGCGCTCGCTGAATTGGAATTGGCTACCCAGCTGATTCGCGCCGGGGTCCATGTCACGTTTCTGCCAGAATCCCAGGCACGTACAGCCGACCTCGAATGCCGCGTCGGCGGTGAACGGTTTTTCGTGGAAGTCACCACGATGGTGGGGTCAGCAGAACGGCAGCGTTTGCCGTTACGGGGGCTTGATCTCGATGAGGTTGTTGGTGAGGAGGAGGATCGTGGAGTGATCCTCACCCATCGGATTCTGGCGCGTATTCGTCAGAAGGCCAAACAACTCGCTGACTATTGTGATCCGGTCGTGCTTGGGATCTCGATCCCACGGGCCGATCTGCAGGGTGACAGAGCGACTAGGCCAGAAGAGATCTGGTTGGATCTGAAGATGCTGGCCGGTACGGTGACCGTGCTGTTAATAAGCCTTCGTTGTATCAGTGCGGTGGTGATTTCACTGTGGGATGTCGAACCCTTACAGGCCAAGGCTGGAACGAGACTGGCCAATGTGGAGATCATTGAGCGGTCAAAACAGCAGAAAATCCAACCTCGGGTGCGCATGTTGATTCAGAGCCCTTCCGCTACGGCCGCACTAACTGAGTGGCAACATGACGCCGTTCGGCAAATTCTGTAGCAGCCCTCTGGGCAGGTAGAACTAAATCACAGCTCTGATATCGGATTACCTTAAACCATTGCTTCAGTAGACCGTCCGACGCTTGACATCTCACCTGGCCTGGGATAATGCTCCGGCCTTAAGGATGGCCTATAAGAATCTACCTATGACTATCCCTTCTGCTACCGGTGAGCTGACGATCTTTCTGAGCTCAACTATTGGGGACTATGGATATGATGACCCCAATGTGGAGCAACCGAACTTTCGTCGGGAAGTGCAGGATGTGCTATTCAAGAAAGCCGAATGCGCGTGCTTTCTGAGTGAGGACTGGACGGGCGGGTACGACGCGACCGTCCAGAAGTGCCGAGAAAGGGTGCACCAGTCTGGAGGGTTCATTCTGCTGCTTGGCTATTGGTACGGCTCAATCCCTCCTGGCAAGGACAAGTCGATCACCCATCTCGAATTCGAATGGGCACTGGAAAGATGGAAGGCCGATCCATTTCCAAAGATGGCGGTACTCAAGCCGAAGCTTGGCAAGAAGGCAGACGATGTACTCAAGGCACTGGCGGCCCCGCTTCTCCCTCAGGTGCAGGACGAACGTGAGCTGCACGCTGTGCGCCTGGCCAAGTTCCATGCCCAGGTAGATGACAAGCATACGGAATGGCGCACAATCCGGACGTTTGAAGATATCCATGACCTTAGGGAATACGCGCTGGTCATCGGGAAGGGTTGGCGTGGGTACACGCCGTTGGCTGCGGCTCAGAAGAAGGTTCACGCGGCACCCACGGAAACCAGGTCCTTGCTGCGCGAGGATCAGCTCGGCAACTTAGGGCGGGGAGCGCAACACGAGGCGATCAAAAAAATATTCAGTGGTCTTGCCGCACATCCCGACGTGCCAGCCGTAGCGGTCCTCGTGAATGGCGATAAGAACGAAGGACAAAGGGCCTTTGTTGCCTACGTACAGGGAAGTCTCTTAAAGAATCACCATCCGAAGCGGAAGATCGGCCGACTGCCACCAGGTAGCAACACTGTACAGGCACTAGTGGCATGGGTAGCTGGCACCCTTGGCTTGGAGAACGCCTCCGGGGTCGATACACCACAAGCCTTGGCGGAGCATGTAGTGGAGGAACTCAAACACCAACAGCTCTACTTCGTCATCGATAGACTCAAGGCGGATTATGCCGGTGGGTTCCCCGCCTTCCACAAATCCTTCTGGGATCCTTTCTGGTCTCGGTTGAAGGCCTTGCGAGCGCAGCAGCAGATTGTCAATCGGCTGGTAGCCATTGTTACAGATTATTCGGGTGACGCCAGCAGCTGGGCTGACGTCGCGATGGATGCGAAGTCTGGCGTCCCACTTGATTTTTCAAAACTGATTGTAGCGCCTCGGCTTGGCAGTTTCCAGGAAAGTGATTTGTACGAATGGTTTGACGAACTTGAAGTGCCGGATAGCCCATTGGGCTATCGGAAAGACTTGGCTACGCGCGCATTGAGGGACGAGGAGAGCGGTGAGTTTGATGGCACACCGCTCCACGTATTCGAGCGCCTGAAGGTCGAGCGGCTATGGCCGGAAGGAGACTATTCATGAATGAAGCCCGTTATACCGGAAAGGGAACAGATTTCTATCTTGCATCCGACTCGATCGCGGAAATTGTGAATCTGGCAATCGATCTCAAGCGGCCCATCTTGGTAGAGGGCGAGCCAGGCTGTGGCAAGACCATGCTGGCGTATTCAATTGCCGCTGAGAAGAAGTTGGGTGAGGTCGTGAAGATTTCAGTCAAGAGCACCTCGCGTGCTCAGGATCTGCTATATCGCCTAAACGCACTACGCCGCCTGCAGGATGCCCAGAATCCGAACAACCCGCAGGCTCAATATGTTTATCCCTACCTGAGCCTGGGGCCACTGGGTGCGGCGATCCATAGGAAGACACGCTGTGTGGTCTTGATCGATGAGATTGACAAGGCGGACATTGATTTTCCAAACGATCTGCTCGACGTGCTGGATCGATTTACCTATCAGATTGATGAATTGCCGGAAGCTGAGGAACAGCAGTGTCTAAAGGAGCGTACCTTTGGGAGAACGGTCGAAGGCAACAAGGAAGCACCGCCGATCGTGGTGATCACCAGCAACCGAGAGAAGCGTCTGCCTGAACCATTCCTGCGACGCTGCCTCTACGTCCGAGTCAAGTTCCCAGAGTCCATCGATGAATTGCAGGACATTGTGCGCAAGAACACTAAGCTCCCACCGGAAGCGTTGAGCGATGGTGTCCTAGTCGCCGCAGTGGAGGCATTCTTGCGTGTGCGACGCCTGGCAGTGGGGAATACTCAGAAGCCACCAAGCACGAGCGAGCTAATCGATTGGGTTCAGATTCTACATTGGAATGGTGAGACGCCTGAATCGCTCAATCAGGATCCGAAGCGTCCACCGCATTGGGGCATATTGTTCAAAACGATGGCCGACCTTGATAGCTACGAATCGCTCTCACGAATGGATGCGAAGGCGGATTAGGGGCGCCCGGTGATACGCCTCCCTCTAGAGGGTTTGTTTCTTCATCTGGTCCGGAGTGGTTTCCCGCTTTCGGTGCGGGACTACGAGGACGCGATTGTGGCGTTGCGCCTCGGTCATGGCACATTGACTCGCGACCGGCTCCAATGGCTGTGCGAGACACTGTGGGCACATACCGACGAGGAAAGAATCCGTCTTGCCAGGTTGTTCCACGATCTGCCTCAGCCGACACCTGAGGCGATCTGTACCATGACTGGTGCACGTGAGCCGGAAGGTACTGCGCCAGCATCCCCCACGGAGTCGGCCAAGGCTGAGACGACGGTTCCGTCTAATGGAGATCAGGAGGAAGCGCGAGCTCCTTCAGTGGAGTTCGCTTCCGCTACTGAGACTGGAGGTGTTGGTCTGCCTCAGGCGGTGGTTCCATCCACCTTGCGGCAATCACACATACTGACTCCAAGACCTTCGGTGAGTCTCCGGCAGATGATCGTCACCTGGCGCCGTTTTCGCCTTGCACGTCGGTCGGGACCAAAAGTACAGTTGGACATTGATGCTACGATCGCGGAGAAATCTCGCTGTGGCACACTGATTGAGCCGGTGTTGGTGCCGGCACGTAGGAACCAGGCTCGGTTACTGGTGCTGTTCGATGCGAGTCCGAGTATGGTTCCGTGGCGCAGTATGGGCAAAGCGGTTGCTGACTCGCTTGGGCGATCTCAGCTTGGTTCTACGGCGATCTATTATTTCAATAATGATCCCGCTGATGATCTGTTCGACTCTGATCGGCTCACGCGACCCAAATTGCTGCAGGACGTGGTGCGGGAACATTCAGACTGTGCGCTGCTGGTGATCGGCGATGCCGGTGCAGCGCGTGGGCGGACAGATCGGGAGCGGGTGCGGTCGACGCGACGATTTGTTCGGCGTGCTCACGATGCCTCGTGGTGGCCGATCTCGTGGCTGAATCCAATGCCGCGATCTCGTTGGACCGGCAGCTCTGCTGCGCGGATCGCGACCATTCCGGGGATCGCCATGTTCGAGCTGACAGAGGATGGCTTAGTCCAAGCCGTCGACCATCTTCGTGGCAAGAATAGGCAATGACGCGATGACCAAGCTTGCTAATGAGCCCGGGCCACTTAAGGCATATGAACTCGTCATGGCGTTCGCTGCCAAACGTGGTGAGGCGGCACTGCGTCTGGCCATGCATGCCGCATTGCCACAGGTGCTCCGGCCGGAATTGCTCCACTTGGTCCGGCTCAATTTCTTACCAGAGTCCACCTGCGATCTAGCGATCGAAGCCGACGTGCTCTTTGCCCCATTCTGTGAAGACATCGGCAACGGCTATTACAGTTTTTCGGCCAACGCCCGCCTCCAACTCCTACAGGGGCTGGATCCAGCCTATCGTGACGAATCGATGCCGCGTTCGGTGCAGGTCGCGCGATTCATGCTTGACTACTTGGACCACGAGGTGCGGGACATTCGCATAGGAAGTGACCGTCTGCGTTCAGACTGGATTGAGGTCGAGCGCTGGAGCGCACTCGCATTCGCGGAGCCTGCACTTACGGCTGGCCAACTGGCTGCCGCATTGTCGCGCGCGACGGTTAATGATGATGTCGCAGCGCGTGTGCGGGTCAGCGGTCTAGCGTCGGCATTGGCCACTCCGTTGGCACGGTTCGGCGAGTTGCTGACCTATGCGGAAGGCGTCGAGGCTCAGCAAATGGGCCGTGCAGACGACGCCCATCGTTTGTTCGATACACTGCCTGATCGTGAGATCGAGATCGCAGGGGTTCGACTGAAGTCGCCACGTCGGGTATTTGCGGAAAGCAGGGGAAAGGAAACACCTGGAGGTTTGGCAACAGAATCTGTCGAACAAGCAGGGGCAAAGGATGAAGCTTCAGACGAACACCTCTCCCTTGTCAGTAACAGCCCAGCTATCAGGTCCGTCGTGGAAAAGGCGAAGCTGGTTGCCACATCCGATGCGAGCGTGCTGCTCCTTGGTGAAGCCGGAACCGGCAAGGAATTCTTCGCCCGGGCGATCCATCAGTGGGGCCATCGTGCTGCCATGCCGTTCATCGTCATTAGCTGTGCCGCCTTGACGGAGAGGCTGCTGAAGAACGAACTGTTCGGACATGAGCGAGGCGCGTTTGCCGGAGCGGACCAACAACAGAAGGGCAAGTTAGAAATGGCCGACGGCGGGACCGTCTTCCTCAACGAGATCGACGAGATGTCCCTTTCTCTACAGGCAACGCTTGTCCGTGTCCTACAAGACCGGGAGTTCCACCGTGTTGGCGGCTCCAAGACCGTTTCGGTGAACATTCGCATCATCGCAGCCACGAACAAAGATCTTCGGCAGGTAGTGAGATCAGGCCAGTTCCGCGAGGATCTCTATTTCCGACTCAACGTTATATCCCTGACCATTCCGCCGCTTCGAGACCGATGGGAGGATATCCCGGCCCTGGCTCAGTTCTTTTTGAATCGGCATATGAAAAATGAAAAGCGAACGGAGTTGACTCTGAGCACGGCCGCGCTGGAGGCTTTAACCCGATACCCTTGGCCGGGAAACGTTCGGGAGTTGGATAAGGTGATCGCGCGTGCCGTTGTCCTAAGCCCAGAAGATACCATCGGACCGGAGGTGTTGGGGTTACTGAACCGGAGCGGATCGGAAGATCAGTTAACCGAGAAAGCCACACCGGTACGCGACCAGATCTATATCAGCTGTAGCCGTCGTGATCAAAAGTGGTGGGAGATCCTCAAGAGTCACCTTCGCTCCGCAATCGAGGACCTTGGTTTGTCCTTCTGGTCTAGTCTTGAACTGGGGCCTGGCGAATCCTGGGAGAAGCAGATTGCGAAAGCGATCGGACGTGCGCGTCTAGTGATCGTTCTGGTCAGCCCAGATTACTTGACAGCGTCGGGCTTCAATATGCGACGCGAGTTGCCGCAACTCGTCCAGCTTGCGCGGTCAGGTAATTTACGGTTGGTCTGGGTGTGTGTACGGCGATGCGACTGGTCTTCCTCACCTCTCGCCGAATTCCAGGCCGCGCACGATCCACACATTGCGCTGGAAGCATTAGTAGGTGCAAAGCTTGACAAGGTGTTAATGGAGATTGCGACGAGTGTTGAGCACATGTTTCGTGACGATCTCGGCAAGAGGCGGGAAACTCCGAGCGAAACGCCCAGATCACCAAAGCTCGGAACAATCTTTATCTCCTATCGCCGAAATGATAGCGCCGATGTCACCGGCCGGATCTACGATCGGCTTATCCAGCAGTTTGGACGAGAGGCGGTTTACCTAGACATGGACTCCATCCCAATAGGTGTGGACTTTCGCAAACATCTGGACGTGCAGGTGGCCAAGTGCGATGTGTTCCTCACCGTGATCGGGCCTCAATGGATGAAGACTAAGGGCCGCAGGGGCAAGTCCAGACTTGATGATCCTGATGATTTTATGCAGATTGAAATCGAGTTGGCGTTGAAACGTCGAATTCCAGTCATTCCAGTGCTGGTCGGAGGTGCTTCTCTTCCACCTGCGGAACGCCTTCCTGTCAGCATTCAAGGCTTGTCCTACCGGAACGGCGTTGTCGTCCGCACTGGTCCTGACTTTCATCATGACATGGACCGTTTGATTGAGCACCTCAACTGGATATTTCAAGGACTGCAGGATCGCAAGCAGCCTGGTACGACTCCTGAAACATTTTTTGAGGGTCCAGAATTGGAACAGTTCTCTTCTGCCATACTAACAGAGGCGTACTCAGGAAGTTCCGTGGGAACCAGTCAATCCTTCCGGCAAAGGAATGACATTTTTATCATTTACGCCAGTGAAGATAGGAGTCGGGTACAGTCCCTTGCTTTTGCATTAGAGCAGCGGGGCTGGTCGGTCTGGTGGGACCGGCGCATCCCAGCTGGTCGGACTTTCGCCGAGGTTATTGAGGAAGCCTTAGAAGCTTCAAAAGCCGTGGTCGTCGTGTGGACTCAGAGATCGGTGGTATCGCAATGGGTGACGGCTGAGGCCCGGGAAGGCCTAAACCGACGTGTGTTGTTTCCAGTGCTTTTTGAGGAAGTTCAGGTGCCACTGGAATTTAGAGCCCAGCAAGCTGCGCAGTTAACGGATTGGCAGCCCGATCAGGAACATGACGGTTTTGACCAACTTGTTAAAGCTATCGCGCGGGTAGTCGGTCCACCATCAGAGGCCAAGGTTCAACAGGCTTCGTTAGATCAGCGCAAGACGAAACCATTTACTCAAACAGGTTCAGTATCTGGCATGGTAAAGGTGCCCAAAGGGCCGTTCTTGTATGGAGCCGAGGGAGACCGTGAGGTGATTGACCATGACTATTGGATAGACCAATATCCTGTAACGAATCAACAGTATGGCAAGTTTATGCGAGCCAATGGTTACGTGGAACAAATTTACTGGTCGCCTGAAGGGTGGCAGTGGAGGGTGAAGCGCGACATTACAGCTCCGAAATATTGGAGTGATACAAAATGGAACAAGGAAGATCACCCGGTTGTTGGCGTCAGCTATTACGAGGCTGAGGCCTATGCGAAATGGGAGGGGAAACGTCTCCCAACAGAGCGGGAATGGGAGAAGGCTGCACGTGGCACAGACGGACGCGAGTATCCCTGGGGAAGCGAGTTTGACAAAGCGAAATGCAATAGCAGTAAGCCCGTATTTGGTTACACCACGCCCGTGTCTCAGTATCCTAATGGTGTAAGTCCTTATGGGTGCTATGACATGGCGGGAAACGTCTGGGAGTGGTGTGCAGACAGCTATGGAGAAAATAGAAAACATGCTCGGGTGATCCGAGGTGGCTCATGGAAGCATGGCTCGGTGAAACTTAGTTCGCCGGGTGAATGGTTGGAACAGGAAGAACGGAAGAAAGACCTCGGTTTCCGTCTCGCTCAGGACAGTGAGCCCTAACCCGTTGTGTCTTTGCATGGCCTTAGCTACTTGATGGCTGGTGATAGACCATATTTTTGGCGAATTTTCATGGATCTGTTGGTTGGAAGATTAACGAGACCCATATCAATCATGGTCAGGCGCTCAAAGGACGTGTCCTGAATTGATCGAAGGATGAACGGAGGGGTTCTCCTGCAACCTGTTAAGGCAACGAGGGGTGAACCGCAGTGTCTTATGTTGGAAGGGAACTCTCCAACATTTCCAAGTTCTTCGTCACCATGGCATCGCCGTTTTTAGTTGAGACCTCAATCCCGGTTGCACAAATTGTCCGGCATTCGTCGATTCGATTCAGTTTATGGAGTGACTGTGCCAGTGCAAAGTAGGCGGCGGAGTAGGTCGGCTTCACCGTGATGCATTGTTGCAGCGTCTTGGCGGCCTCCTCAAAATTCCCGTCGTCCATGTAGGCTTTTCCCAATCCAAACCAGGCCACATCGTCGTTCGGATCGATGGCGAGCACTTTCTTGAGCGGTTCAATTCTAGGATTTGGCATTATTTTCCTCCGTGTGAGGACGATAGCAGCGCCGTTGGCACATTGTCTAGGACGTTTTCTGCGTGATAATCTGACGGGCGAACGTGTTTAACGTTTCAGGTTTCAAGTTTCTTGTTTCAGGAGAGTCCTGCTAGAAACATGAAACTTGGAACTTGAAGCTGAAGGCACGAACGACGCTTCACATTTCACGCATCACGTCATTTGTTATGGGCAAAACGGGCCTCGTCTACCATCCAGCGTTTCTTGAGCATGATATGGGGCCGGGCCATCCGGAATCGCCTAATCGGCTTCGTGCGATCATGCAACGGTTGGAAGAGAGCGGAACAGCCGCTCACCTGAAGCGCATCGAGCCTCGACGAGCTGAGGATGAATGGATTACCCAGATCCATTCGCCGAACTATGTGGCATCGCTGAATCGGCATGCGCCCACGGAGGGGCGTGTCTCACTGGATCCGGATACCTCGATGTCGCCGGGCTCGTTGCATGCTGCCTACTTAGCCGCGGGTGGTGCCTTGGCAGCGGTCGATGCCATCATGGCCAATCAGGTGGAGCACGTCTTCTGTGCTGTCCGTCCGCCAGGACATCATGCTGAAGCTGGACGTGCGATGGGGTTCTGTCTCTTCAATAACGTGGCGATTGCCGCGCGCTATGTCCAAAAGAAATACGGGCTCACCAGGGTGCTCATCGTCGATTGGGATGTGCACCATGGGAACGGGACACAGCACAGTTTTGAGGAGGATCCTTCCGTGCTCTTTTTCAGTACGCATCAATATCCCCACTACCCCGGCACAGGTCGAGGGACCGAGCGAGGCAAGGGAGCTGGAGAAGGATTTACCATCAACGTGCCCATGGAGGCCGGGGAGGGTGATGATGAGTATCATGCGATCTTCCTCAAATCGCTCGCACCGGCAGCCGATGCATTTAAGCCGGAGTTTGTGATGATCTCAGCGGGATTCGACGCACACAAAGCCGATCCGTTGGCCAGTATGGGGTTGACGGAGGCTGGATACGCAGACCTGACAGACATTGTCGCTGGGATCGCCAAGCGCCATGCTCATGGCCGCATCCTGTCTTCGCTCGAAGGCGGTTACAATCTCACTGCGTTGGCTTACTCCGTGGATGCCCACATCAAAGCCTTAGTGAGTGCGTGAATCCAGCGCAGCTGGTTTATAAAGGAATGAATCGTGAACCATCCATTGCTGATCGATACTGAGACACTCCAAGAACAATTGGGGAAACCTGGGCTGGTCGTCATTGATGTCCGTGGCCGAGCGGCCTATGAATTCGGTGGCCATATTCCTGGAGCCGTCCATTCCACGTGGCATGAATACAGTGACCCCAAGGCTGTGGCGAAGGGGTTGCTCAACCCAGACCTTGGTCAGATCGAACAGATCCTTCGTCGTCTTGGGATCAATGACGACAGTGATGTCGTGATCTATTCGAATCCCTTCGACAATTGGGGCGATGAAGGGCGGATGTTTTGGATGTTGGAGTATCTGGGGCACCCCCGTCTGCGTATCCTGGATGGGGGATGGGTGAAGTGGACGGCAGAGAAGCGGCCCTTCGAGCATGGGCCCGTGTCG
>CXWK01001285.1_pt2 | contig 12865 bp, 12 predicted proteins | sample 590851 | NCBI WGS metagenome assembly CXWK01 (sample SAMEA3498364, study PRJEB10139) | wastewater metagenome | biome: wastewater treatment plant; material: activated sludge | place: Denmark | collected 2014-08-01
GCCCGTCGTTCCGGAGGAGTACAACATCATCTCGCCCGCTGGCTGTTCGTCGAGTGGATCGGTGGACATCGAACCGATCGCGTCGGCGTATGGCTCGAATCGCGGATCTGCATCGCCGATCAGCAACGGGACGACGCATCCCGTCGCATGCTGCATCGCAGCGCTCGCAATCTTGGCCTTCTCGGACGTGGTGACGAGCGATCGAGCCCCAGAGTCCTGGAGGATGTAGCCGACCTCCTCAGCCGAGAGGTAACTGTTGATCGTCGTCACATACAGACCGGATCGCAGCGCTGCCCACATGACCTCGAAGAACCGCGGCTGGTTCTCGCTGAAGATGGCGACGTGATCACCGGTGACCAAGCCTCGCTCCCGCCACAGTCGGGCCAACTGATTCGAACGCTCGTCGAGTTGCCGGTAGGTCACGACCTCGCCAGAACCAGCCATGATCACTGCTGGGTGCTCCGGTCGGGTTGCTGCGTGAGCCCCTGGGTACACGATCGCTCTCCTCCGCCCGATCTCGTTGGGCTCGACTCTCGATGATCAGACGTTTTCAGGGCCTCGGCGGTGAGATGTGATGACGACTGTCGAGGCGCCCCTGCTCGACCTCGTGAAGTCCACAGTCTGACCGTCCCGACCTCGACACGTCAAGACAGAAGCGACCAAATGTCGCATCAGGCGGGCGAGCTAGGGTGAGCCCATTCCGCTCTCAAATCTGAAGGCCATGCTGGTGGCTGCTGGAACTCACGAGACGATTGTAGACATGTGTAGTGTTCGGAAAAGGGCGAGGCGCAGCTTGCGTCGGCCATGAACGCGATTCCCGCTGCGTTCGCAGCGTCGCGGCCAGGAGAGGGAGATGTCGATGCGGATACAGGTTGACCAAGCTCGCTGCCATGGGCACCAGATGTGCGCGATCGCCGCGCCCAAGCTGTTCGGTAGCGACGAGATCGGCAATGCGGCTGTATTGATCGCGGGCGACGTCCCGCGCGATCTGGAAGCGGCAGCCAGACGCGCCGAAGGCAACTGTCCGGAACGCGCGATCGAAATCATCGAGTGACCACCTGACGCGCGGCGCAAGCCTCGACGAACTCATCGACCACCACGACATCTCGACGTCAACCAAACACAGGTCGATCCCACCCGCCGTGACGTCCCTTGGATGAGACAACGCAGCCTTGTTGTAGTATCAAGTCGCCTATGCCTTCGTTCTCCGATCAGGTTTCCGCGTCCCCGAGTCGAGTGGCGTGCGCCACCGCCTTGCGTGGGCTCAGTCACTCGATCGTCGGCCATGCCGTCGCCGACGATATTCTCGACCGAATCACTGCATTCGTCCGCGACATGCTCCCCGATGTCGAGTCCGCTGGGTTGCGGTCACGTCCGGTCGACGACATGAAGCGGCGGCTGTTCGAGGTCGCGCCGCTCGACGGTGACAGCATGGAGCACTACCCCGACTGTGTCGTTTCGGGTCCGGCGAACCCGATGGGGATGGCCATCACTTGCCATCGCCATCGCGATGATGCAGTAGCGCAGGTGTCTTTCGGTGCTGCGTTCGAGGGTGCCCCTGGCCGCGCCCACGGTGGAATCGTCGCAGCGGTGTTCGACGATGTCATGGGTTTCGTGCTGTCGATGCTGCAGACGCCCGCGTACACCGGCCGGCTGACCGTGCGCTACCTCGCGCCGACCCCGCTGGCCGTCGACCTCGAGTTTCGTGCACGATTGCGAGTGCGTGACGGACGCAAGCTGTGGATCGACGGCGAGGCAATCGTTGCAGGCACGCGCTTCGCCGAAGCGGAGGGGCTGTTCATCGCGATTCCGTACGAGGAGTTCGGCCGGATCGAACCGGCCTGAAGACGAGACCATGCAGTTGTCGTCCTGACGAGACATATGTCATGATGTGTTGCATGACTCCAGATGTTGTTGCAGGGCTCGACGATGACGCATCCCGAGTGGTTGCTGGTGAAGCTCGCGCCTGGTTCGAAGCGAACTGGAACCCCGACATGTCACTCGGTGAGTGGTGGGCAGTCCTCGCCGAGTCCGGGTGGGGTTTCCCAACATGGCCGACACACCGCTACGGCCGCGGTCTCGACCCTCACCTAGCCCCGTTGGTCAACGGCGCTCGTCGCGCGGCGGGGGCGTTGGGGCCACCGGCGGGTATCGGGCCGAACCTCGCGGGTCCCACCTTGCTTGCTCACGGCTCCGCTGGCCAGCAAGACCGCTTCCTGCCTGGAATCGTCAACGGCGAGATCTGGTGCCAGCTGTTCAGTGAACCGGGCTCGGGGTCCGATCTCGCGTCGCTGCAGACCCGCGCAGTTCGTGACGGTGACCAGTGGGTGATCAACGGCCAGAAGGTATGGACGTCGGGTGCCCACATTGCCCGCTACGGCATTCTGGTCGCCCGGACAAACCCCGAACTCCCGAAGCATCAAGGCCTCACCTACTTCGTGATCGACATGGACCAGCCCGGTATCGAAGTACGACCGATCCGGGAGATGACCGGTCGCTCGATCTTCAACGAAGTCTTCCTCACCGACGCCGTCGTCCCGGAGGAGAATCGGCTCGACGAGGTCGGTTCCGGTTGGGGGGTTGCCTTGACCACGTTGGCGAACGAGCGCACGATGCTCGGTGCCGGTTCGTTCGGGAGTTCCGGGGGAAGCATGGCGATCACCAAGCCGGATCTCTCCGGCAGGGTGGGCGATCTGATGCGTGAGAGCGGGTCGGGCGACGGCGTTCCGTCTGGTGGGGTCGGCGCTCTGTTGCGCGGACTCGTCGAGCAGTACGAGCGCTCGGATGACCCGCTGATCCGGCAGGAGTACGCGACGATCTACTCGCTCCTCGAGATCGCTCGCTTCACCGATCTTCGGGTCAAGGGGGCCGTGGAGCGGGGTGGGCGACCGGGGCCGGAAGTGTCCGTTGGCAAGCTGGCCGCCAGTCATTTGCTGCGTACCTTGCGCGAGACGATGTTCCGGATCTGTGGAGCTGACGCAACGCTCTGGGGAGATGACGCTCCGCTGGGCGGCAGGATGCATGACATTGGATTCTCGTCATACCTCATCTCGATCGGTGGTGGGACCGACCAGATCCAACGCAACATCATCGGCGAACGAGTGCTCGGATTGCCGAGGGAGCCGAGTATCGACAAGGGCGTCGCGTTCAGCGAGTTGCTGGTCGGCACTCAACGTAAGACCGATGGCTGACGCCGTGCCGGATTCGCGTCTCGTCGGGGACCGATCGCTGCGCGTTGGCGTGATCGGGGCAGGCATGGCCGGCATCCTCGCAGTGATCAAGCTGCGCGAGGCCGGCATCACCGACATCGTCTGTTTCGAGAAGGCCGACCGCGTCGGCGGCACGTGGCGCGAGAACACCTATCCCGGCATCGGATGCGACGTCCCGTCGCACGTCTACTCGTATTCGTTCGCTCCGAATCCCGATTTCACCCGCATGTTCTCGCCCGGGCACGAGATCCAGGCGTACCTCGAGCGCGTTGCGGTCGACCATGGGGTCGTCCCGCATCTTCGCCTCGGCGACGAAGTCGTCTCCGCGATCTACGACCGGGGTGTGTGGCACCTCGAGACTGCGCGCGGACATCGAGCAGACTTCGACGTGGTGATCGCCGCGAGTGGCGTCCTGCACCATCCCCGGATGCCGGAGATCGATGGCGTGGACGAGTTCGAGGGGGCGATGTTCCACAGCGCGCGGTGGGACCAGGATGTGCCGATCGACGGCCGTCGTGTCGGCGTGATCGGCACCGGGTCGACGGCGGTCCAGATCACCGGCGCGCTCGTCGATCGGGTGGAGCACTTCAGTCTCTTTCAGAGAACACCGCAGTGGATCATGCCGATGGACAACAAGCTGTTCTCGGACGACCAGAGGGCGACGTTCCGGAACGAGCCGCATCGACTCAGAGAGCTCCGGGACTTCCTCGAGTCGGCGTTCGCGGAGAACTTCGCCGATGCCGTTGTCGACGCGAAGTCCGAGCGTCTCGAACAGATCGAGGACACCTGTCGGGCGAACCTGTACCAGCACGTCACCGACCCGGAACTGCGCCGCCGCTTGGAGCCCGACTACCGCGCCGCCTGCAAACGGCTCGTCGTGTCGGCCGACTTCTACGACGCGATCCAGAAGCCCAACGCCGAACTCGTCACCGCTGCCATCTCGCGCATCGAACGTCGCGGCATCCGAACCGACACCGGACGCCTTCACGAGCTCGACGTCATCGTCCTCGCAACCGGGTTCGAGGTCGACCGATTCATGCGGCCCACCGTCATCACCGGCCTCGACGGACGAACCCTCGAAGAGGCCTGGGCCGACGGCCCCACTGCCTATCTGTCCGTCTCGATACCCGAGTTCCCCAACCTGTTCATGCTCAACGGCCCGAACGGCCCCGTCGGCAACTTCTCCCTGATCCAGGTCGCGGAGCTCCAGATGGACTACATCCTGCAACTCGTGCGCCGGCTCCAGGCAGGCCTCTCGACGGAGATCCATGCGACTGAGGCGGCCATGCGCGAGCACGAGGCCCGGCGCATCGAAGCGGCGCAGGCGACCGTGTGGGTGACCGGATGCAACAGCTGGTACCTCGACGCTCGCGGCGTACCAGCAGCGTGGCCGTGGCCGTTCCGCCGATTCCGCGAGGTCATGGCAGAACCCGACTTGGATGCGTATCACCACTGACATGACCAGACGAACGCCGGGGTGAGACAAGGCGTACGATGTGTATCGTGCTGCCGCCGGGCAGCGCCCGGACGCGGAGGTTCCCCGAATGCCACAGTCGACAACGCCACCCGTAGGAGTACAGGAGCCGGTGCTGCGTGTCGAGATGGACGAGGGCATCGCGATCGTGACGCTCAATCGTCCGGCGAAGCTCAACTCCCTCGATCCCGAACTCGTCTGCAGGCTCGCCGACGCTTGGGAGCAGATGGCAGCCGATCCCGCTGTTCGGGTGGTGATCGTGACCGGTGCAGGAGACCGGGCGTTCTGCACCGGTGCGGATCTGGGGCGGCTGATCCCGTTGTTCACCGGTGCGCGACCAGCGCAGGATGAGTGGGACCAGCGATTGCAGGCCGATCCGCGACTGCTCGACAAGGCACTGCTGCGCCGTACCGACTACACGGTGCCGGTGATCGCCGCCGTCCGCGGGTTCGCGCTCGCCGGCGGCATGGAACTGCTGCTCGGCACGGACTTGCGGATCGCAGCCGAGGACAGCGAGTTCGGACTCACAGAGGTGACACGCGGGATCATCCCCGCCGGCGGTGGGCTGGCGAGGCTGGCACGTCAGGTGCCATGGGCCAAAGCAGCGGAGATCGTGCTCGTGGGTGACCGGATCAGCGCGCAGTCGGCCGCGGAGATGGGTCTCGTCAACCGGCTGGTGCCATCCGTGCACGTGCTGGACGAGGCGATGCAACTCGCCCGGCGAATGGCCCGCAACGGGCCGTTGGCGATGCGCAAGGCGAAGGAGGTGATGGTCTCGTCGAATGGCCTGCCCTTCGACGAGGCGTATCGCATCGAGTCGCGTGCAGCCGGGGTCGTGATGGCGTCGGCCGACGCCATGGAGGGTCCGCGTGCGTTCATCGAGAAGCGCAGCCCGCATTTCACCGGCACGTGACCCTTCGGCCGAAGAAGCTGGAATGAGACGAATTGGTCATTGTGTCGTATATGGGGCTGGAGTAGTGTCGGTGCAGACGAGAGGGGATCTGCATGTCGTTCGACTTTCCCGTGATCAGCGCTGACTCGCACATCACGGAACCACCTGACTGCTACTCGGCTCACATCGACCCGGCGTACCGCGACACAGCGCCGAACATGGTCGAGGATCCTGTACGAGGCGACGTGTTCGTGGTGCCCGGCATGAAGTCGACGGTGCCGATGGGGCTGGTCGCCGCCGCCGGCAAGCCGGCAGGGGAACTGACCCAGGAGGGTGTCAAGTTCGACGAGCTCCACAAGTCCGGTTACGACGCGACCGTGCGGCTCGCCGACCAGGACCGCGACGGGGTCGCCGCGGAGATCCTGTACCCGACGGTGGGGATGGTGCTGTGCGGCCACCCGGACGTCGACTACAAGCGAGCGTGCTTCAACGCCTACAACCGGTGGATCACCGAGTACTGCGCCGAAGCTCCGGATCGGCTCCTCGGGTGCGGTCAGACCGCGCTGCGCACCGTCGAGGAAGGGATCACCGATCTCGAGGCGATCAAGGCGGCCGGCCTTCGTGGCGTGATGATGCCGGGGAATCCCGGCACGGAGGCGGACTACGACGACCCGATGTGGGACCCGTTCTGGGAGGCGGCGGTGTCGCTTGGGTTGCCGCTCAGTTTCCACATCCTCACCGCCCGTGGGGGTGGTTGGCGAGGGCCCCGGTTGAACAGCTTCCTGTCGATCATCCGTAGCATCCAGGACATCATGGGCACCCTGGTGTTCGGCGGCGTGTTCGAGCGTCATCCCGATCTTCGGGTCGTCTGCGTCGAGGCCGATGCCGGCTGGGTGCCTCACTACATGTATCGGATGGACCACGCCTACAAGCGGCACCGCAACTGGCTCCAGCCCGGGGTGGCCCTCAGCAGGTTGCCGTCGGAGTACTTCGCGGAGCACATCTTCGTCACCTTCCAGGACGACTGGACGGCCTTCTCGCACGCCAACGACATGAACTGGCGACGGTTGATGTGGGCCAACGACTTCCCGCACTCCGACTCGACCTGGCCGTGGTCGCAGGGCATGCTCGCCGAACAGACGGCGCAGCTGACCGCGGAGCAGACGCGGGCGATCCTGTCGGGCAACGTCGCCGACCTGTACGGCATCGACGTCACCGCACTGCAGCCCACGGCTGGGTGACGCCGTGTCCGGAGCGAGGCCTGATCTGGTGATCCGCGACGGCACCGTCGTCGACGGCACCGGTGCCGGCGAACGCCGAGCTGACGTCGCAATCGTCGGCGACCGAATCGTCGCCGTGGGAGATGTCGACCTGACGGGTCGACGGGAGATCGCCGCTGACGGGGCACTGGTGACGCCGGGCTGGGTCGATGTGCACACTCATTACGACGGACAGGCGACATGGGATCAACGTCTCGCGCCCTCGTCGGTGCACGGGGTGACGACGGTGGTGATGGGGAACTGCGGCGTCGGGTTCGCCCCGGTGCACGACAGCGACCATCAGCGGTTGATCGAGCTGATGGAGGGAGTCGAGGACATCCCCGGCGCGGCGCTGCACGAGGGCCTGCCGTGGGGATGGAACAGCTTCGGCGAGTACCTCGACGCGCTGGATGCGATTCCGCACGACATCGATCTCGCCGCGCAGCTCCCGCACGGAGCGCTTCGGCTGTTCGTCATGGGCGACCGCGGCGCCGCCGGCGAGAGCGCAACCCCCGATGAGATCGAACAGATGGGACTGCTCGCCGGTGAGGCGATACGTGCCGGCGCGCTCGGCTTCACGACCTCACGCACACTGAATCACCGCACCAGTCGGGGCGACCCGACCCCCACGCTCAGGGCATCCCGAGACGAGCTCGTCGGGATCGCGATCGGTGTCGGCCGCGAGGGAACCGGAGTGCTGCAACTCGTATCCGACTTCATCGATGTCGAGGATGAGTTCGCGACGCTGCGAGCGATGGTCGCAGCCTCAGGTCGACCCGCCTCGTTCTCGCTGGTCCAGTCGCCCCGTGATCCTGGTGGCTATCGGCGGATGCTCGACCTGCTCGACGAAGCCCATGCCGACGGCCTGGAGATCCGTGGCCAGGTCGCGACTCGGGCGGTCGGGCTGCTCCTCGGATTGCAGGCCACCTTGAACCCGTTGATGGCGAATCCGGTGTATCGCGAGATCGCCGATCTGCCTCTGGGCGAGCGCGTCAGCGCGATGCGAGATGAGGGGTTCAGGGCACGCGTGTTCGCCGCCGATGCCGGCCAGCGCGACAGGTCCAAGCTCGGCGGTGGGGTGGTGCGTGCGTTCGAGAACATGTTCGTGCTCGGCGATCCACCCAACTATGAACCTGATCCGGCCACGAGCATCGCCGCCCAGGCGCGCCGCGCCGGTCGAGATCCCCTCGACTTCGTCTACGACGTGCTGCTCGCCGACGACGGCCGCTCGTTCCTGTACCTCCCGGCGCTCAACTACGTCGATGGGCGCCTCGACAGCGTTCGGGAGATGCTGGTTCATCCGCTGACCGTTCCGGGGCTCAGCGACGGTGGCGCGCATGTCGGCACCATCTGCGACGGCTCGTTCCCCACGACACTGCTGACGCATTGGTGCCGTGACCGACACGGTGAGCGCCTCACCGTGCCGTTCGTGGTCCAGGCCCAGTGCCGTGACACCGCCCGCGCGCTCGGACTCCTCGATCGCGGTGTGCTCGCCCCTGGTTACAAGGCCGATATCAACGTGATCGACTTCGACAACCTCCGGTTGTCCGCCCCGGAGATGCATTTCGACCTACCGGCAGGCGGACGGCGGTTGCTGCAGCGAGCCGATGGCTACCTCCACACCGTCGTGTCAGGCATACCGGTGTACGAATCAGGTCGTGCGACTGGCGAGCTACCGGGTCGGCTCGTTCGCGGTGCCCAGCGACCGCCGACGGGGTGAGCTTGCCGAGTTGATCAGCCGTTGTGCGGCAGGTCGCGGAACGGAGTGTTGCGATCGGGGCCGGGCTCCTTGGGGAGACCGAGTGCTCGTTCACCGATGATGTTCCGCTGCACCTGATCACTGCCGCCGTAGATCGACGGAGCCGGTGAGAACAGCGCGAGTTCCTGCACCGCGCCGCCACTCGCGCTGTCCGGTCCCACGATGGTGGCCCCTGCCCCGAGAATNNCGGATGTGCCATCCGGTGATCTCGATCATCGAGTGAAGTCGGATCAGGTCCTGTCGGATGGTGGGGTCGCCGATGCTGCCGTTGTCGAGCGCGAGGACCATCAACTGTCGTACCCGGCCTGGGCCGACCATGCCACCGCCGAGAACGGCGGCGTCGTTCCCGAACGATCCGGCAGACCGGTCGAGGTGGCCGGCGATCGTGCCCGCGATCGCTGCACTCGGAGCGGCCACGTTCTCGCCGCCGATGCCGCTGCGTTCGACCATCAGTGTTGTGTTGGCGACTCGCCATCCGTCGTTGAGGTCGCCGATGATGTGGTCGTGGGGCACGCGTGCCTCGTCGATGAACACTTCGTTGAACAACGCGTGCCCAGTCATCTCGCGTAAGGGCCGAACGTCGACGCCGTCCTGTTTCATCGGGAACGCGAAGTACGTGATGCCTCGGTGCTTGGGGGCATCGGGGTCGGTGCGCGCGATGAGGATTCCGTAGTCGGCCCATTGCCCCATCGACGTCCACACCTTCTGCCCGGAGATGACCCACTCGTCACCGTCGCGCTCGGCGCGCGTCTGCAACCCGGCCAGGTCGGAACCGGCACCCGGTTCGGAGAACAGCTGGCACCATCCGTGTTGCCCGTCGAGGATCTTGGGGACGAACATCTCGATCAACTTCGGTGACCCATGTGCCAACAAGGTCGGCGCGGCGAGCATCATGCCCAGGCCAGAGGGCGGCCCGAGTACCCCGCGGGCGATCATCGCTCGGGCGAGGTCACCGGTCTTGGTTCGTTGCCATCCCCGCCCGTAGGGGGCCGGCAGCATCGGGTGTGCGAGTCCGGCGTTGGCGAGGCGTGACCACCATTCACCGACCGGGAGATCGGGATGCCAGTGCTCGTCGAGCCACGATTCGACATCGAAGTCGTCGTGGCCGTCGGGACGGGTCGATGTTGTGCTGTCAGTCATGAGGGTTGCCTCTCGCTCGTGGTGCCATCGATGTCGGTTCGTCGTGGGAGGCCGGGTCGGCCCACACGAGCACGAAGTTCTCGCTGAGCGCCTCGGTGCGCACGGCGTGGCGTTGGCCGATCCGGATCTCGCCAGGTGGTGTTGTCGTCGCGGCGAGCAGGCGCGGGCCTTCGTCGAGTTCGACGAGCAGGGTCGCATATGGTGCGTGCGCTTGCCACCCGGGGTCGAGGCTGCGATGGCTGACGGCGAAGGACAGCACCGAGCCGCTCCCTGTGACCGGTTCGAAGGCTGCCTGGTCGGATTGGCAGGCAGGGCAGAACCGGCGTGGTGGGTGACGCCAGCGCCCGCACCCGGTACACCGTTGGATGCAGAGCAGTTCGGCGGCGATGCATGCGTGATGCCAGTCCAGGACGATCCATTCGGGTGTTGGCACGTAGGTTCTCATCGGTCTCTCCCCAGAATGGCGACGCTGCCGTCGCCGAGGTCGCCGTACCCGGTGACCAACGCCAGTTCGGCGTCGGTCACCTGGGCGTCGGCGGTGCCACGCAGTTGGCGGGTGGCCTCGACGACGTGGTTGAGTCCCCAACAGTGCCCTTGGGAGAGCAGCCCACCGTGGGTGTTGAGCGGGAACCGGCCGCCGAGCTCGATGTTGCCGTTGGCGACGAACGCAGGGGCCCCGCCGGGCTCGGCGTAGCCGAGCGCTTCGAGTTGTAGCAGCACGACATAGGTGAAGCAGTCGTAGATCTCGAGCACGTCGATGTCGTGTGGCGACACCCCGGCTCGTGCGAAGGCGCGGGGTGCCGCTCGGTGGATGCCGAGTTCGAGGAGGTTGGCGCGGTTGGCGATCTCGTCGGCGGGCTCGGGATGGCCTTCGGCTCCGCCGAGGTAGACGACTGCCGGATGAACGAGGTCACGGGCGCGCTCGAGGCTCGTCACCACGACGGCGGTGGCGCAATCGGTCTCGACGCAACAGTCGAACTTCCGTAACGGTTCGGCGATGAACGGCGCGGCGTCGTAGTCGGCGCGGCTGAGCGGCGCGCCTCGCATCAAGGCCTTGCTGTTGAGCTGCGCATGGTTGCGGCACGCGATCGCCACTGCGGCAGCGGCGTCCTCGGGGATCCCGAAGGTCTCCACATAGCGGCGCAGATACAGGCTGTAGTGTTGTGCGGCCGACATCAGCCCATACGGTGCATAGTGGTTTCTGACGGTCTCGCCCATCGGCCCGAGGTTCATCACACGTTTGGTCGGGCGTGCATCCGGCTTCGGACGCAGGGCCGAGTACCCGTTCCAGCCCATGCACACGAGCACGTTGTCAGCGAGACCGCCGGCGATCGCCATCGCCGCGGTTTGCAACGATGCGGTCGGTGAGGCACCGCCCATCAGTACCGACACGTGGTAGGCGACGTCGGGTACGCCGAGGTGCGCGGCGATCTCCTCGGCGCTCATGTAGCCCGGTGGAGGGATGACGCCGTTGATGTCCGCAGGCTTCAGCCCGGCGTCGGTGATCGCGTCCATCGCCGCGTCGAGGATGAGATCGCAGACGTGGCGGTCGCTTCCTCGCACGTAGTCGGTCTCGCCGACCCCGACGATGGCCGTGGTGCCCCAGAGATCAGTGCCCATGGATCGACCCAGTCACAATCCGTCGCTCGCCTGGTCTCGCAGCCGCTTGTAGTCGACCTTGCCATTCGCCGCACGGCCGATCGTGTCGACCTCGACGATTCGCCGCGGGGCCTTGTAGGCAGCCAGTCGTGCACGGACGTGCTCGATCAACTCGGTCTCGGTCGCGACCATGCCCGGCCGGCGTTCCACAACACCGACGACCATCTCGCCGAACCGATCGTGCGGTACTCCGACGACAACCGCGTCGGCGACCGAGCCGTGGGTCTTGAGGGCTTCCTCGACCTCCTCCGGGAAGATCTTCTCGCCCCCACTGTTGATGCACACCGACCCGCGACCGAGAACCTTCACGGTCCCGTCAGCGTCGATGGTCGCATAGTCACCTGGGCACGAGTAACGCTTGCCGTCAACGATAATGAACGTGCGCTCCGACTTCTCCGGGTCCTTGTAGTACCCGATCGGCTGGCGGCCGCCGACAGCCAACCGACCGATCGTGTCGGAGCCCGGCTCGACACGCTGCCCATCGTCGTCGACGACGATCGTGTTGACGCTCGCCTGGAAGCGAGCCGTCTTCGCCGCCGCGCCACCGCCCGACACCGACTGCCCCATCCCCAACGCCTCCGACGAGGAGAACGCGTCCATCAACAACATCTTCGGTTGATGGCCCAGCATGCCCTGCTTGGTTCCCTCGCTCCACATCACCCCCGACGACACGAACGCCATCACCGAGTCGAGCGACCAACGATCCGGTTCGGCGTCGAGAGCGGCCAGGATCGGTTTGGCGAATGCATCGCCGACGATGGCGATGACATTGACCCGCTCACGGTCGATCGTGTCGAGGAGCTCCGCAGGATCGAAATGGCGGGACTCGAGACACACGATGGAGCCGCCGGATGTGAGAGCACCGAACGCAGTGAGCGCGCCGGTGCCGTGCATGAGCGGACATGCCGGCATCTGGACGGGGCCGGGTCGCGTGAGCGCGTCAGCGACGAAGTCGGGGTCGTAGGTCTCGGGGACGCTGAGCCCGAGACCGCTGCTCAACACGACGATCAGGTCGTCCTGTCGCCACATCACGCCTTTCGGCATCCCGGTGGTGCCGCCCGTGTACAGCATGTACAGGTCGTCACCACTGCGCTCGACCCGGTCGACCACCGGCTGACCCGCGGCGCCAGCGGATTGCTCGTACGGGGTGGCCCACTCGGGACAATCGCCCGAGCCGTCGTCGACCCACAACCACGACGCCACGCGGGGCACTCGCTCCCGGATGGCTTCGATCGTGTCGGCGAAGATGCCGTGGAAGATCACAGCGACAGCGTCGGCGTTGTCCCACAGGTAGACCAGTTCGTCTGCTGCGTACCGGTAGTTGGTGTTCACCGGGACCAGCGCTGCCTTGTAACAAGCGAACACGGACTCGAGGTACTCGGGGCAGTTGTACAGGTACTGCGCCACCTTGTCCTGTCGCTGAGCACCCCGGTCGAGGAGGAACGTGGCGAGGCCTTCGGCTCGCCGTTCGGC
>CXWK01037877.1_pt1 | contig 12860 bp, 18 predicted proteins | sample 590851 | NCBI WGS metagenome assembly CXWK01 (sample SAMEA3498364, study PRJEB10139) | wastewater metagenome | biome: wastewater treatment plant; material: activated sludge | place: Denmark | collected 2014-08-01
TGTTAAAATACTAAAATGCAGAAAGTAGATATCGAGAAGTTAAACGGCACAGAGTTTCAAAAGAAAGTTTGGACCGCAATTTCTAAAATTCCTAAAGGAAAAGTAATTACTTATAAAGAACTCGCAACAAAAATAGGCAGACCCAAGGCAGTTCGAGCAGTAGGGAATGCGGTAGGTGCGAATCCGTGCCCGATAGATATTCCATGCCACCGAGTAGTAAAGACAGATGGAACACTAGGCGGATATTCCGGCAAGGGCGGAATAAAAACTAAACTAAAGCTTTTAAAAAGAGAAGGGGTCAATATATAATATAGCTCAAATGAAAGAATCCAAGCCTACAAAAATTACACCACCACGTCAGGATATACCTCCAGAAAAGGACAGAAGGAATCCTTTTGAAGAGTCTGATGATATAACTCCTCACGACGTTCCTATATACGATCCATCCAAAGAAGATAAAAGAGGTTCTCAGTAGTGAGACCTCCTTTTTTAAATTTCTCATAATTTGTTTTTTAGGGTAAGATACAACTATGGCCCTTAGAATTTCAGCAATTTTCATTTTATTTTGCTCTGTGCTTTTTATGCCATTCTGGGTTTCGGCTATGCTTTTGATTGGCTTCATGGCTTATTTTCCAATGTTCTTTGAAGGCGTGGTCATATTTTTTATTTCAGATTTACTTTACGGTGCCCCCGAAGTAAAATTTTATGGTATTACTTATGTGTCATTACTCGGCTCGGCCCTTACTCTTTTTCTAATCGAATTTCTTAAAAAGAAACTGACTTATTATCCGAAATATTAAATCATGATTACTAGATTTTTTAAAAAAAATAGATTAGGTAGAAAAACATTTGTCGAACCAGATGAAGTTTTTCTAGATTCAAAAAATATCCAAAACTTTGATCGACAACAATTTGAAGGTCGAATCGAAAAAACTATTCCAAAGAAAAATATTTTTTTACTTGCTATCTTATTCTTTTTATTAACCGTCACATTTGGATCCCGTCTTTTTTACTTACAGGTCAACAGGGGGGAAGCCTACCTAGCCCGAAGTGAGAACAATACCTTAGAGAGGGCTATTCTTTTTGCAGACCGAGGGGTTATCTATGATCGAAATGGCGTAGAAATAGCTTGGAACAGGCAGGACGAAGCGGCAGAAGGGTATTCCACTCGGACTTATGCCAAACCTGGATTTTCGCATGTTTTAGGGTATGTGAGTTACCCGACCAAAGATAAAAGTGGAAATTTTTGGAAGAGCGAATTTGAAGGTAAGGACGGCCTCGAGAAACAGTACAATGACCGGATCATCGGAACAAACGGCTCTAAAATAATCGAAACTGATGCGCTAGGAAAATCTTATTCTGAAAATATAGTGAACGCTCCCGTCCATGGTGAAGATTTGAAAACCACTCTAGATGCCCGCATCGAAAAACAATTATTTACAATTATTAAAGACGTTTCCGAAAATTATTCTTTCACTGGGGGAACCGGCATTATTATGAGCGATGATACGGGTGAGATTATAGCTTCGACGAGTTTCCCAGAATATGATTCGGAAATTTTATCCCTCGGAAATGATACCGAAACTATAAATACCTACATCACCGACAAAAGAAAATTCTTTTTAGATCGAGCAATTTCTGGATTGTATTCACCGGGCTCTATAGTAAAACCATTCCTAGCTATGGGGGCTCTAGTAGAAGGTATTATCGACCCAGCTAAAAAAATACTTTCCACAGGCTCTATTTCTATACCCAATCCTTATTTCCCAGACCAGCCAAGTATTTTCAAGGACTGGCGGGCAAATGGTTGGACAGATATGGGTGAAGCCATCGCCGTGTCTTCGGACGTATATTTTTACGCAATCGGAGGAGGGTATAAAGACCAGAAGGGTCTAGGAATCGCCAACATAGAAAAATACGCAACACTTTTCGGCATAGGATCAAAAACAGGAATAGATTTACCAGACGAAAAAGAAGGAGTCATTCCAAATCCAGAATGGAAAAGTAAAAATTTTAAAGGAGACATCTGGAGAATAGGGGATACTTACCATACCGCTATCGGGCAGTATGGATTCCAAACTACTCCTATGGAAATGGTTCGAGCCATAGCAGCTATCGCGAACAAGGGAACTCTGGTGACTCCACACCTATTACTCAACGACACTGAAAAAGAAAAAGAAATCACCAAACTTGATTTGAAAAAAGAGTACTTTGATATTATCCATAATGGTATGCGCCAAACTGTAACCTATGGGACTGGAGTTTCTTTAAATGTACCCTATGTTTCAGTAGCTGCAAAAACAGGTACAGCTCAGATCGGTGTAGCTAAAAATAGAGTGAACTCTTCGGTAGTTGGTTTTTTCCCTTATGAAAATCCCAAATATGCGTTCATTGTAATGATGGAGTCGGGTCCATCGGAAAACAGCGTGAATGCATCCTACGTCATGCGCCAACTTTTAGACTGGATGTCTATAAATACTCCGGAATATTTTGAAATAAAATAATGTATGATACAATAAACTCTATGAGTAAAGCACGAACACTTTTATTGTTAGGAATTTGGGTAGCAGTTTTGCCATATTTAGGGTTTCCTTCATTCTGGAAAAGTCTACTATTTTCCCTTACTGGACTCGGCATGATGTATTTTAGCTATATATTATATTTAGAATCTCGACCAAAGACCACACCAAAAGAAACTTTTGACAACTTCTCTGAGAATAATAACTTTAACGAAACCGTACAATAATTTAAAATGCAAGATTTTAATTTTTCAAAAACAAGATACATCACTATAGGCATTTTTGTGGCTGTGCTTTTTTTTAGCGCAGGTATTTATGCTGGCCTTAGTCATAAACCGGAAGTAGAAAAAGTTTTAGGTCTCACAAATAAAAATGCCCCAGCCGAACTCTCTGATACAGATTTCTCTTCTTTTTGGAAGGCTTGGAATACTATCGATGAAAAGTACCCTGGTGCAGACGCCATAACCAAACAAGAACGTATTTATGGGGCAATTTCAGGCCTTATGAGCTCTTTAAATGACCCATACAGCGTATTTATGGATCCAGAGGAGGCAAAGTCTTTCAACGAGGAAATATCAGGCAATTTTAGCGGTGTAGGTATGGAAGTAGGTCTCAAGGACGATGTTTTGACAGTTATCGCTCCACTTAAAGATACACCCGCAGAAAGAGCTGGAATAAAAGCAGGGGACAAGATTTTAAAAATAAATGGCACTTCGACTACTGATATGTCCGCTGAAAAAGCGGTAACTTTGATCCGAGGTGAAAAGGGAACTGAGGTTACACTGACCATCCTACATGCTGGCGACCAAAAATCAGGAGATATAAAAATAATTCGCGACACTATAAATATTCCAACATTAGACACCGAACTTCGCTCTGATGGAATTTTTGTAATCAAGCTTTACAGTTTCTCGGCAAATGCATCACAACTCTTCCGTGATGCCCTAAAAGAATTCGGAATGGCAAAGACTGATAAATTATTACTTGACCTTCGGGGAAACCCTGGAGGATACTTAGACGCTGCGGTTTATATTTCTAGTTGGTTCTTACCAGAAGGTAAAGTTATCGTCAGTGAAGATTACGGGGGCGACAAAGAACCAGAAGTTTTCAGAAGCAAGGGCTATGATATAGTCAGAAACAATAAAGAACAAGTGCTGGGTGATAAATTAAAATTTGTAATTTTGATTGATGGCGGTTCAGCTTCAGCTTCTGAGATAGTTGCTGGTGCTATGCAAGACCACAAACGCGCGATTCTAGTAGGGGATCAAAGTTTTGGTAAAGGTTCTGTCCAACAGGTAGTAAAAATGGCGTCCGACACACTCATAAAAATCACCATCGCAAAATGGCTGACACCTAATGGAAACCTCATCGCTGAAACTGGACTTACTCCAGACTATTCGGTAAAGTACGTAAAGGATGAAAAGAATCCAAGTAAAGATAATCAGTTAGACAAAGCAATTCAATTATTAAACAACTGGCCCGGAATTAAATAAACTAAACAATATGAAAGTAATATTCCTGAGTGATGTACCGAGAGTTGGCCGAAAATACGAAGTAAAAGAAGTTCCAGGCGGTTATGCTTCGAACTTTTTGTTTCCTAGAAAGCTAGCCGAAGCGGCCACTGCAAAAACTCTGGCCATGCTTGAGATCAGAAAAAATGAAATACAGATAGTAAGACAAGTTCAAGATGAACTTTTGCATAAAAATCTGGAAGAAATCAAAGGCAAAGCCATCTATATCAAAGCTAAAGCTGACGAAAAAGGTCACTTGTTTTCTGGTATTCATACTACTGAGATAGTAAAAGCGATGAAAAACGAACATCGCATCGACATCACTCCCGAATTTATCGTTCTCGAAAAACCTCTTAAACAACTAGGGGAGTTTGAAATCCCGATAGCTATTCAAAACAAAAAATCTTCGTTTAAATTGGTTATTGAGAGAGAAGAATAAGAAAACAAAAAGCGACCTTCTGGGTCGCTTTTTTAGTGAGAAAAGGGAAGTTTAAGCTACTACGCTTACTACCTTTTTAGTGACAACTTGTCCATTGAAAGAAGTCTTTCTTTTTGAGCCAAATTTGACTATCCCAGGCTTTAAGGCAAATAGGGTATGGTCTTTTCCAGTAGATACGTTTGTGCCCGCTAGGATGGCTGNNGTCTTACGCTTTGAGCCAAATTTGACTGTTCCAGGCTTTAGGGCAAATAGGGTATGGTCTTTTCCTGTAGATACGTTTGTACCTGCGAGTATTGCTGTACCGCGCTGTCGCACGATAATAGAGCCAGATAGGGCCTTTGATCCATCTGCAAGCTTAATACCTAGGTATTTTGGGTTTGAGTCTCTTAAATTTTTTACCGTTCCGCCGGCTTTTCTATGTGCCATATTGTTTTATATTAAATTTATAGGTAAAATCAGTATAGCTAATTCTATGGAAAAAATCAAGCAATTCGTAGAAAGTGAGAAAGGGAAGGACATTATGGTCGTTCTTATTGTCATTTTAGTAGGCTTTGGTGCATTTGAATTAGGTAGACTATCAAAGTCTGGTAGCTCTTCAGGTATTAAAATCGAGTACAATGGTGAGGTTGAGCCCGCGAACGTATTATCGGCCCTCAAAGAATCAAAACTTATTTCAAGCCCTAAAGTTACTGAATCTAAAACAACCACGAATCAATCAGCTACAAACAAAAACTTCTTTGCTTCAAATCGAGGGAAAAAATATTATCCAGTCGGTTGTAGTGCTGGGGATTCTTTAAAACAAGAAAATAGGATTTATTTTGAAACCCGTGAAGACGCTGAAAAAGCAGGTTATGTATTATCAAGTTCATGTAGATAACAAAAAGAAAATTAATATGGTTACAATACCTAAAGTTCGTCCAGAGAATGGTTTCTATTATCACTACAAGCACACCCTAGATGATGTAAACAACTACGCATACGAAGTTGTGGGCGTGGGGCACCATACTGAGGACGAAGTGACCAATTTTGTCATTTATCGGCCATTATACGAATCCAGTGTATATCTAGCTGGCAAAATGTTTGATGTCCGACCACTGGAGATGTTCATGGAAGAGGTGACCAAAGATGGAAAAACATTTCCTAGATTCACAAAGATTACTGACGCAAAAATAATTGCAGAATTAGAAAAGATAAAAGGGGAGATGTATTAGTAAAGTTTTTTAAGGCCTAATACAGGCCTATCTTTATGGAAGTACTGTGTTGCACAATATATCTTGTGGTAGGTACCTAGGTAGACCAAATAAGGCTTATAGCGAGATTCTATTTCATATACGCTATAGCGTAAATTAATTGATATGTGATTTATTTGGATCACTTTATGCGCCTCAGCACGCATATTAAATGACTCACACTACCTTCTACCCTCTATATCAAACCCTAAAAAATATCTGTAAAAAGACATCTAAAATTTTGCCTTATTTTCAGGGGAGTCACTTCCCTCTTTTTGGGTATTTTTCATTAGTTGGCGAAAATAGTATAATGTATCTATTATTAATAAATAATTAATTTCAATAATAAATTAAGATGTTTACACTTATATTCGTAATATTAAAACTACTAGGCGTCATCCATTTTAGTTGGTGGTGGATTATTCTAGCTTTAGTTCTAGATAAAGAGTTCTAAGAGTCAGAATTTGGCTTTCCAATACTATCAAGCATAGACTTGCACCAGTCTACGAGGTCTTTAAGCCAGCCTATAACTTTATCTACGGAGAGGGATTGAAACCAATCCATTAAATCAGAGGTGGTGAAATTGTAATAACGCATCAAAAGCAAACCAGCGACAATCATAAGTATCAAATCAATAAATCCTGACTTCGAAGACTTTTGAAATTTATTTTTAGTATTCATATATTTTTATACTAAATATTATACCACGAACTATTATAACGCTGGCAAATAATACATTGGCTGAAGATAAGCTTCCTTGGCAGATATCGGCTGAACCAAAGTTTTCCCTGGGTAGGACTTACTCGCAAAGGAATTTATTTCAACTCCATCGGAAACATATAGCGACACATGCAAATGAGGCCCAGTCGAAGATCCGGTGTTACCACTATAGCCGACTACTTCTCCCCTCCTTACTTTTTGCCCCTTAGTGACATTGATGAGTGAGAGGTGTCCGTACGTACTAGAAAGTCCATTGTTGTATTTAATAAAAATCCATTTACCAAAAGAAGCACCGGGGCAACATAAATCAGTATCACCAAAGCCCACCACCACCCCGTCAGACATAGATTTGACCGATGTGCCGACAGAAGCTCGGAAGTCTACTCCATAGTGGAAGCCCATAGACCGCTGACCATAAGGAGAAGTCACAAATATTTTATCTAGTGGCCAGCCCAGTACTCCTTTGCTAGGAAGCTTGGAGGGGTCTAGAATAAATTGAAGTTCCGCTTCAAACTGTTCAAGTTCTTTTTCGAATTTTTCTTTTTGCGCAATTCGGATAAGCAATAGGTTTTGATAATTCGCCTCACTGTTTTTTGTATCAGCTAGTAATTTATTTTTTGCAGATACATTCTGCTCGACTATTTTATGTTGAGCACTTAGTTGGGATTTTAATTTCAAAAGCTCATTCTTGGCATCTATAGTGACCACTCTAGTGTCTTCTAGTTCACCCTTTACTTGTTTTAAATTAAAAACTTGGTCACGAGTTTTTTCACGCAGAGTCACTATGTTGTCAATATCAGTCCAAACATCAGAGAAATCTGTATCTGATAACAGAGTTTGAAAAATATTTGTTTGCTCCATTTCATTTGTTGCCCGTAGTCCTTCTTTGATAGAATTTATACTATTTGATATAGAAACTTCTTTACTACCAATATCTTTACCCAAATTTTGTATGGTTAGGTTGGTTTTATCGATTTTACTATTAGTGACCGAGATGTCAGCATTTAGTTTCTTTTTAGTGATATCCAGCTCCTTGATGGCTCCAGCTAAAGAATCTTTTTGTTGCCCCAGAGTATTGAGCTCAGCTTGATAAACAGCGATTTCTTTTTCGAGTTTTTCGATATCAGCATCCTTTTGGTTTATTCGGTCTCGTATTTCGTCGGCACTTTGTGCAGAAATATTTGTAACCAAAGAAAGTTGCAGGATAAATAACAAAACTATTAGCAGAAAGTTAAACTGCTTTTTGTAGTCGTAATATAGTTTCATCTTTTCCTAAAATCGAAGCGATTATAAATGGATCAGGTGATTTATCGAGTCCAGATAGGGCATACCGTACTGGGTGGAGTAGCTCTCCCCTACTTGGCAGGTTATCAGCCACTAGCATCAGTGCGATTTTTACTTCTTCCATAGAAAAACTTTTTTCGGCGAGTTCGTCTAGGGCCTTGATTGCCAGCTGTAAATTATAACTAGTCTGCTCTGGAGTGGAATTTTTATATATCAATTTTGCTTTATCTATTTCTGGCACTTTAAAGAAAAAATCTAACTCACCTTTTTCTACTAAATCTTTTACATCTCCCCACTTAGAAATTCTTTCAGCGATAAGTGGAACTATTCTTTTATCTCTGTATTCTTTTGGAAGATGATCAAAAATATTCTTCTCCATTTCTTCAGGTGCTAACATTTTTATATATTCTCTATTAAGCCAATTCAGTTTATCTTCTTCTAGAATCGCTCCGCTTTTTCCAATTCTCTCTAGTTGAAATTCTTTTATCAAATCTTCTAGTCTGAAAAGCTCTCTATCGTCTTTTGGGTGCCAAACTAATAGAGTAGTGAAATTAAGTACTGCTTCAGGCAAATATCCTAAAGCCATATAGTCTTGCAGGCTCACCGCGCCATTTCGCTTGCCCATTTTTTTTCTATTCTGCATAAGCACAAAAGGATAATGAGCATACACTGGTCGCTCAGCGCCAATAGCTTCTTGAATTAAAATTTGCCGTGGAGTATTTGCTAAACCATCTTCTCCTCGTATGACATGAGTGACTCCCATTTCATGATCATCCACTACTACAGTGAGGTGATAAAGTGGTGAATCTACATCACGAGCAATCACGAAATCTTTCAAGTCCGTAGTATCCACTGAAATGTCTCCACGAGCCATGTCGTGAAAAGTTATTACCTTGTTTGGATTTTTAAAACGAACCACATCTCGAGTCACACCTTCTTCGTTTGTTTCGTGGGAAATATATGCGGTACCGTCAGCAACCATCTTGGCAATATATTTTTTATATATNNTTTATATATGTCTGTACGTTCAGATTGTCGGTAAAATGTATCAGCTTTGATCCTAAGCCATGCCAAACCTTCTTTTATCGCCTCCTCATATTCTTTTTTAGAACGAACTGGATCAGTATCTTCAGAACGCATTATTACCTCACCATTGTTTTGGCGAGCATATAAGTAATTGAGCAAGGCATACATAGCCGTACCCAAATGAGGTAGGCCTGTAGGGCTCGGGGCGAATCTTGTTACGACTTTTTTGTCCATTTGGACATTATAACATAGTCTTTTATTGTTCGTGACTCAGCGCAATATCTACTATTTCTCGAGCTATAGTCATGGATGCATTAGGCCTACTAAAGGCTTTGGTGTTTCGAACCATTCCATCATATTCAGCCTTATCCCCTATCATTCGATCAATTTCAGAACTCAAAATATTTGCGGTCATATTCATTTCTTCTATCACATTACAGCACCCTGCTCGGGCATAACTGAAAGCATTTTTCTTTTGATGGTCGGCATTCGAATTCGTTATCGGTACAAGAATTGAAGGCACCCCCCAAGATGCAATTTCAAACAAAGTAGATGATGCTCGAGATATTACTAAAGTAGCTACCCCAGCGGCCATTTTTATAGTAAGTGGATTTAAAAAAGGTATAGAAATATATCTGGACTTATTTGGATTATCAGAAAGTATCACATCAGATCTACCTTTGACTGCCTTGTAATTATTTACCCCAGTCTGATGAATTATCTGGTAATCTTTTACTAGCCTAGGTAGTGCGTCGAGAATAGTATTATTGATGAGCTCCGCTCCTTGTGAACCACCCATAATAAAAATCACTGGTAAGTTTGATTCTAATTTAAAAAATTCCAACGCTTCACTTCGTAGGGCTGGGTGCTCGATGGCAGACCTTATGGGTTGACCAGTCCAAGCCACTTTTTCTACTGGAAAATATTCACCGGCTTCTTTAAATGAAACGGCAATTCTTTTGGCAAATTTTCCTGCCCATTTGTTTACTCGCCCCGGAGAAGAATCTGACTCGTGAATAATAACGGGTATACCTAAAAATCTAGCCGCCATAAGAGTCGGAAATNNGCGTAGCCTCCTTTACCGAAGACAACATCGGGATATATGGTAAACATTTTATAAATAGCGTTCAGTGTACCAAAGGCCATTTTAAAAAGATCAAAAAAATTTAAAAATAAACCTTTAATTGAAGGCTTCACGCGAGATTTTCCGGCATGAACTTCTTCATACAGAATTCCATTTTCAAATAAAACTTCTTGATCATAAGGATTGTCGGAAATATAAAAAAGCTTGGGAGCCAATATATTTTCAGTATCTGCTATTTGATTTACTTTTTCGGCGACAGCTATAATCGGATAAAAATGTCCTCCTGTCCCTCCGCCGGTGAATACTATTTTCATAATTATAAATTGTTAAGTACGTTGTTGAAGTCTTGATATCTGAAAAATCACACCCATCGCCATCAGGTACACCATGAGCGCCGTTCCTCCATGACTCATGAAAACTAGAGGCACTCCAGTCAAGGGTAGTACTCCGATAACCGAAGCAATGTGCATAAACGACTGCGCTGTGATCATTATAACAATCCCCGACACTAAAAGTCTACTGAACAAATCTGGCGAATTGTTGGCAATTTTAAACCCGCGCAAAGCAAAAAGAACGTACAAAACTATTACCGCCACTCCGCCGATAAAACCCATCTCTTCGCCCCATACAGCAAATATGGAGTCACCCTGACGTTCAGGCAGATAACTAAATTTTTGAATACTTTGCCCAAAACCTCTGCCGTAAATACCTCCCCCGCCGAGGGCTATCAGAGATTGCTGAATTTGATAAGAAGAACCGGATGGATCAGAAGATGGATCAATAAAAGTTTTTACTCTAGATTGTAGGTATGGGGTAAAATACACCACAGTAGACAGTACCACTATAGCTACCCCACTAAAACCTAAAATATATTTCATTGGCACCCCAGAAACAAAAAGCATGACCACTCCGGTAGCCATAATGAGAATCAAGCTTTTATGATCAGGCTGTTGAAGCAATATACCAGCGATTATAGTAAGTAAGACAACCAATGGTAAAACCCCAAATCTAAAATCACTGACCCTACTTTTCACCCAAGAAAGCCACGCAGCAAAATAAATAATGAAACCAAATTTCAAAAACTCTACCGGCTGAAAAGAAAAACCTCCGAATTGCACCCATCTCTCCGCTCCTCCGTGACGCAATCCGAGTGATGGTATGAACACCGCCATAGTGAGCAATATTGATCCAATGAAAATTACTAGTGAATATTTCCGCCAAATTTTATAATCCATCTTGAGTGCAGCATACATACCGAGAAATCCGAGCCCGAGCCCGAGCCCTATTTGATTGCGAAGCACAGAATAAAAAACGTCTTTATTTTTTACAAGAATTCCAAGTGAAGCAGAAATAAAAATAGCAGCCCCGATAATAATCAAGAGAAATACAATTATTAAAAAAAATCTATCTATTTTTTTTGCTTTTTCTCGCATGATTATTTTTTCTAACTAACAATAACTAAAATAACTCCAATAATTGCAGAAACTACAGAAAGTACCCAAAAACGCATAGTGACTTTGGATGACGACCAGCCGATAGCCATAAAATGGTGGTGAATGGGTGCTAATCTAAAAACCCTCTTCCCTCTCCATTTTTTGGAAGCAATTTGAATAATGTCAGACGCCGAAGTTATCACAAGTGGCAAAGCAATAACTGGTAAAATTAAAACTGAGTCAGTCAAAAATGCTAACGTAGAAATAGTAATAGTCAGCCCCATGATACCAGTCTCTCCCATGTAGAACCTTGCTGGTGGAATATTGAACCAAAGAAAAACTAAAATTACACCCGCTACCACTCCAGAAAAAGTAGCTATATCGATTTGATTATTGGAAAATGCGATAGCAGAATACGCGGCGAAGATGGAAGCCATCACTCCACCAGCCAAACCATCTATACCATCGATTACTCCACCAGAAAAAGTCGCCAGCGCCACAATCATAAAAGAAGGAATTATTAATATTCCTAAAAACAATTCTCCACCAAACGGAATATGAATTGTATTTATTCCGAGTTTATAATAAAACCAAGCGCCGATAAAAAAAGAAAGTAATGCTACCAGTGAAGCTTTCCACTTACGCCAAGATGCATCATCTCGAGCAAAACTCCCGTTCCCATAAATCTGAACTAAATCATCCCAAAACCCTATCAGTGAACCAATTAAAAGAGTGAAAAGTGGTATCAATGTCTGATTTCTACTAAAAAAGTTCATTTTCTCCGTGAAATCTGATGGAAATAGAATCGATGCTAAATAAAAAATAAAAGTTGTCAGAAGTACTGTCACCCATATTATCATCCCTCCTACTCGCGGGGTATTTAACTCACCTTCTTCATTATGAATTTTCGTAAAATCCGGAGTAGGACAATCGATGCTTCTAGAATACTTCTTCCACATCTTATATTTATAAAAAAAATGAGTAGCGAGAGGGGTTATCAATAGCCCTAAAAAGAATGCAAACGCCGTCGGCAAGAAAATTTTAACTAAATCAAAATACATCCTTAAATAATAACACATTTATAATCTTTTCCATATCGATAAATCGGCCGTCAAACGTAGATCCAAGGACAGTGACAGCTATGTCGTGACCCTCATTATCCTTAAATATTACGGCAAGGCTACCTCCAGCTGTACCCGTAAATCCAGTTTTAGAAAACAGCAAATTCGGGATTTTACCTACTAAAATATTCGTATTTTTAAAATTATGATCATACCCTGATTCTGATTTCAGATTTAATTCAGGTAGTGTAGTCGCACTAAAAACTTCAGGATATGCTTTGAGCCCATACATAGCCATTGCATTCACGTCCGTTGCAGAAGCCACCACGCCCACGCCCGCTGGGTCTTCTTTGTCTCCCATGTAAACATCTAGTCCAGTGGGGTTTGTAAACAAAGCATTCGCCACTCCTATTCTTTTTGCTTTATTATTTAGATTAAAAAGAAAATTATCTTCTCGTTCGGAAAGCGCGAAAGCCCCGTCATTTGCTGACACTACCAAAGTAAACTTAGCCAAGTCACCGATCTTCCATTTCTCATATACAAAAATTCCAAAA
>CXWK01011294.1_pt1 | contig 12859 bp, 12 predicted proteins | sample 590851 | NCBI WGS metagenome assembly CXWK01 (sample SAMEA3498364, study PRJEB10139) | wastewater metagenome | biome: wastewater treatment plant; material: activated sludge | place: Denmark | collected 2014-08-01
GACCCCAATCAGGTCAACAGCCTGCTGAACTTGCAGGCCAAGCTGATGACGCAGACGGCGATCGGCCGCCAGCTGGAAAAGCAGCAGATCGCCCTGCACGCCCTGAACCGCGACGCCAAGAAGGCCAACGGCCTGTCGCCGGAACTGCTGTTCAAACACATCATCGCCAACGAGACGGACGATACCCTGGTAAACGCCATCGCCATGACCGGGCGCGGGGCGATGACCTATGAGTTCTTCGCCCTGCTGACGGGCGAGATCGAGAAGCGCGAGAAGGCCAAAGACACGGCCGGCGCCAAGCGCCTCAGCGGTGTGCGCGACCACCTGCTGGAGGTGCAACGCGAATTGCAGCAGGCCACCCAGGAAGTCCTGAAGGACGCGCAGGCCACGCTCGACGCCATCCTGGCCGCGCCCGACACGCGCGAGGCCCTGGCCGCCAGCATGGACCGCATCGACGACGCCTTCATGCACGTCCTCGACGCGCGCACGGCCCACGCCGAGCAGAGCGGCCGCCACGACGAAGCCGAGAAGTTGCGCCGCATTCAGGAAGACATCATCAGCCTCATCCAGGGCGAAACGCCGCCGGAGGTGCAACTGCTGTCGCAACTGGTCAGCGCGCCGGACAAGGCCGCCCGCGAACGGCTCATGGGCACGGCCGCCGATCTGCTCTCGCCGGAGCTGGTGCAGGTGGTGGACATGCTGCGCGAGCAGGCCACGTCGGCCGGGCAGTCAGACCTGGCTCAACGACTGGGCGAGATTCGAGGGGAGTTGAACGCCCGGCTGCTGTTAGCCGGGGCGTAGGGAGTCGTCTGCTAGACCAGACCTGACAGGTCTTCCGAGACCTGTCAGGTCTGGTGAAGGCTAGACCTTATCCAACCGGAAACCGTGACCGCGCACCGTCACGATGTAGTTGTGCTCGTCCAATTCCGCCAGCCGGTCGCGCAGGCGGCGCACCAGAGCGTCGATGGCCTGTTCGGAGACGCCCAGCCCGCCCGTGCCCGGCCACACCGCCTCGATGATGTCGTCGCGGCCGCAGACCGCGCCGCTGGCGTCGTAGAGCATCTCCAGCAGGCGGAACTGGGCCAGCGACAGGGGCGGGTCCAGTTCGCGCCCCTTGATGATGACCGTGCGCCGGTCTTCGTCGAGGCGCAGGCTGGCCCCGTCGCCACGGGGGATGTCGAAACTGAGCGGCACGGTCACGTCGCTGCCGACAAACATCATCCGCACGCACAGGGCGATCTGAATCTCGTCACCGTCTTGCAGAGGCACGGTGCCGTGGATTTGCTGGCCGTTGAGGAAGGTGCCGTTCTTGCTGTCCAGGTCTTGCAGCAGATAGTGACCGTCCTGATAGAGGATTTTCAGATGATGGCGGGAGACCTGCCGCTCGGGCAACACGATGTCGGAATCGTTGCCGCGCCCAATCACCAATTCCTCGTCGCCCAGTGTCCACCGTTGGCCGGTAAGTTCGCCCTCATTCACCATCAAGACGGGTCTTTCGTCCATGCCTGCAACCCTCGTGTCATTCCAGTTGTCGCCAATCCCATCCCGCAACCCGGCGTATGACGCATCCCCTTCCTTTGCATTATAATGGATAGTATGAGTGATCGTCCAGTTTTGGAGCCGGTCGGGGAGACCGACGTGGCCGAGAGCAACGCGCCCCACCCAGAGGGCACTGTCCTGCGCGGTCGCTACCGGCTGACCCACATCGTCGGCAAGGGCGGCATGGGCAACGTCTACCGCGCCGAGGACTTGCGGCTGCCCGGCCGGCTGTGCGCGCTGAAGGAAGTGCCGCCCGATCCGCATCTGTCGGCCGAGTTGCGCCAGCAAGCCCATCAGCAATTCCTGCAGGAAGCCAGCATCCTGGCCCAACTGGATCACCCCAACCTGCCGAAGGTCTCGGACTTCTTCTCCGACGACAGCCGCGACTATCTGGTGATGGACTTCGTGCCCGGCCACGACCTGAAGGAACTGCTCCAGGCCAGCCACGACCGCGGCGAGAAGCTGGAGGAGCGCACGGTTCTGGACTGGGCGACGCAGATCATCGACGCCCTCAGCTATCTGCACCGCCAGTCGCCGCCCGTCGTCCACCGCGACATCAAGCCCGGCAACATCAAGCTGACGCCCGACGGCCGCATCAAGCTGGTCGACTTTGGCCTGGTCAAGCTGCTGGCCCAGGACGACGCGCGGACGATTACCGTGGTGCAGGGACGCGGCACGGCCCTCTATACCCCGCTGGAGCAGTACGGCGGCGACAGCGGCCACACCGACGCCCGCACCGACATCTACGCTCTGGGGGCGACATTCTACCACCTGCTGACCGACTTCCCCCCGCCCGACGCCAAGTCGCGCTTTCTGAACCCGCGCGCCCTGCGGCCGCCGCGCGGGCTGAACCCGGCCATCTCGCCCCACGTGGCCGAAGCCATCCAGTGGGCGATGGAGATGCACCCCGACGATCGGCCGCAATCGATCGCCCAATTTGCCGACGTATTGTTCGGCCACCACGCCCGCGCCCTGCCGGCCCGGCCGGCCACGCTGACCGATGCGCTGCGCGAGAACCGCGGCGTCGCTCTGCTGGCGCTGGGGCTGTTCCTGCTGGCCGTGCTGCTGACGCTGCTCTAGGCCGTGCCCGATGACCGCGCGCCCCACCTGTCCCCGCTGCAACAAGGCCAGCCGCCAGGCCCGCGACGGCCGCACGCCCGCCGGCAGCCAGCGCTACCGCTGCGCCCTGTGCGGCTGCCGCTACACGCCCCAGCCGCGCGAACAGGGCTACGATGAGGAAGTGCGCTTCCAGGCCCTGCAACTGTACCTGGAAGGCTGCTCCATGCGCGAGATCGCCCGGCGGCTGGACGTGAACCACCAGAGCGTCGCCAACTGGATGGCCGCCTACGCCCGCTACCTGCCGCCCGATCTGCCGGCCGACATCGCCGAATTGGCTCGGCTGGAAGGGCTGTTCGTCCTCTAACACCACCACCACGACATTCGCCAAAAACACCACGCTCTTAGCCATTCGCCTTGACGCCCCCGCCGCGCCGGGTATAGTGCAAGCATCGCTAACGGACGCATGGCGCGACCGGGCGGACTTGTTACCACATCATTTCACTATCCCAAGGAGAGCACAATGGCAGGCGTAAGCTATCGGCACGTCTACAAGCGTTTTGGCGACGTCAGCGTGATCAAGGACTTTAATCTGGAGGTCGCGGACAAGGAGTTCATGGTCTTCGTCGGCCCGTCGGGCTGTGGCAAGTCCACCAACCTGCGTATGCTGGCCGGTCTGGAAGAGGTCTCCGAAGGCGACATCCTGATCGGCGACCGCGTCGTCAACGACGTTCCGCCCAAGGACCGCGATATCGCCATGGTCTTCCAGTCCTACGCCCTCTACCCGCACATGAGCGTCTACGACAATATGGCCTTCGGCCTGAAGCTGCGCAAGATGCCCAAGGCGGAGATCGACCGGCGCGTCAAGGAAGCCAGCGACATCCTTGGCCTGGGCAACCTGCTCGACCGCAAGCCCAAGGCGCTCTCCGGCGGCCAGCGGCAGCGTGTCGCCGTCGGCCGGGCCATCGTCCGCGAGCCGGCCGTGTTCCTCATGGACGAGCCGCTGTCGAACCTGGACGCCAAGCTGCGCGTCTCGGCCCGCGCCGAGATCAGCAAGATTCACCAGCGGCTGGGCACGACGTTTATCTACGTCACCCACGACCAGGTGGAAGCCATGACGATGGGCGACCGCATCGCCGTGTTGGCCGACGGCATCCTGCAACAGGTAGACACGCCGCGCAACCTCTACAACGAGCCGGTCAACGTCTTCGTCGCCGGCTTCATCGGCAGCCCGGCCATGAACTTCTTCAACGGCACGCTGGTCAACGAAGAGGGGCGCCAGTTTATCGACACCGGTGACTTCCGCGTCCGCATCCCCGAAGACCGCAAGGAGGCGTTCGCGCCCTACTCCGGCAAGGAAGTCGTGATGGGCATCCGGCCGGAGAACGTTCATGCGCCGGAATATGCGCCGCCGGGCATCCAGGCCGAGCCTGTGTCGACCACCGTCGAAGTAGTCGAGTTGCTGGGCCACGAGCTGCACCTGTACCTGAACTCGGGCAGGAACAGCTTTGTCGGTACGGTTGACCCGCGCTTCGCCGTCCATACCGGCAACAAGATCGAGGTTGTCTTCGACATGGCCAGCGTCCATATGTTCGATAAGGCGACCGAACTGGCCATCCGCTAGGCCGGTACGCTGCTGACTACATCCCCGAAAAGGGCCGCCGCTCACGCAGGGCGGCGGTCCTTTTTTTGTCGATCTCACCCCATGCTCGAATCCCCACCCGAAGCCCACTACCAGCCCGGACAGTCCTTCCCTGTCCAGTTCGCCTGGCGGCTGCCGGATGGAGAATACCTGCGGGCGGTGTTCCAGGCCGACGTGAAGGAGTTGGTGCCGGCGGCCAACAAGTACGTCGTCCACCTCAGCCAGCTATTGGCCGGGCGCGAAGAGACGGCCGACGGTGAATCGAAGCCGGTCGAGGCGCTCAGCCGCGCCTATTGGGAGCTCGTAGGGCAACTGATCGGCCGGACGATTACCCTGCCCTACGAAGCCGACGACAACCGCGCCCTCTACCTGCGGCTGGAAACGCTGACGGGCGAGCACAACTACTTCAGCCGTTACGAAGACGCCCAGGTCATCGCCCGCGGGGTTGAGGCGCGGCGGAAGAGGAGTGAAACCACAGATGACACAGAGTTCACAGATTCCCAGAAGTGATCTGTGAACTCTGTGTCATCTGTGGTTCCTACTCTTCAGGGAAGACACGACGCCAGAGGTCGGTCTGGAAGAGGTCGTCCGGGTCGCAGCGGCGCTTGAGTTCGCGGAAGCGGGCGATGCGCTCCTGGCCCAGATAGGCCCGAGCCACTTCCGGCCGCAGGGTGCTGTCCTTGGCAAAGTAGAAGCGGCCGGCGGCGGCCAGCACGATCTCGTCCATCTCCCGCGCCAGCCACGACAGGCGCTGCCGGTTGGCATCCGTCACCCGGAAGTCCATCGCCAGCGAGAAGCCGTCCACCGCGTAGCTCAGCAGGAAGTCATCGGGCTTGTGGCGCTTCAGCACCGTCAGGTAGTTGGGCAGACCGCGCCGCTGGCAAAGGCTCAGGATTTCGCGGAAGGCGTCGCCGGCCGTCTCCTTGGGCACGAACGGCTGATACTGAATGAGACCGCCCCGCCCGTAAGCGCGCTTGAAATCGGGCACGTAGTCGAGCAGGAAGTGGAACTGCGCGTGCGGCTGCCGATAACGCTTGACGCCGCTGACGTTGCCCATCAGGTGCTTGCCGAAGTTGACAAACCGCACGCCCTTGTCGCTCAACATCGGCTGCATGAACATCCAGATGATAGAGCGCGGCACAAGGCCGAACAGGTTGGGGCCAAGGTGCTGGTTTTCCAGTCGCAGGGTTTGCGCCGGAACCGGGTCGGCGCCGGGCGGCAGGTAGTTGGCGCGGTGAACGTCGCCCTGGCCAAGCGCCTTGCCGCCGGCCAGCGAATCGATCCAGCCGACGACGTAATCGGAGCGGCCGGTGTTCTCGTGGAAGTAGTCGAACATGTCGTCCAGATTGGCGCGGGCGCACGTCTCGACATCCAGCAAGCCGGAGTAGATGCGCTTCATCTGCAACGTCAGGCTGGTGAAGATGCCCAACATGCCGAAGCCGCCGATGGCGGCGTGGAACACGTCGCTGTTGGCCTCGCGGCTACAGGTGATCGTCTCGCCGGAGGCCAGCATCAGGTCGAACTCCCGGATGTGGTCGCCGATGGGGCCGACCTTGTAGGCGTTCTTGCCGTGGACATTCATGGCCGCCGAGCCGCCCATCGTCGTGAAGCTGGTCCCCGTGGCCACCGGCGGCCACCAGCCGTCCTCCAGAACGTGTTGCCACAACTGCGATAGCGTGACGCCCGGCTCGACGCGGATGACGCCCGTCTCCGGGTTCCAGTCGAGCACGCGGTTCATGCGCCGCAGGTCGAGGACGATGTTCTCGGTGTTCATGGCGGCGTCGCCGTAGCTGTTGCCGCCGCCGCGCAGGCCGATGCTGCGGCCGCTGCGCCGCGCCAGCACCAGCACTTCGTGCAACGCCTCGGCCGTCGCCGGGCGATAGACGTAGCTCAGACTACTCGTCACCCCGCCCCACGCGCCTACCTTTTCCAGACGGTCGGTCGGCAAAGTGACCGCCGGTCGCTTGGCCTCCGGGGGACGTTCGACGTTGGACAGTGATTTGACTTGGCTCATGGTGATTTCCCCTTTCCGTTAGAAGCTCAGCCGCCGGAAGATAAACGACGGCATCAGGCGCACAATAGTGCTGACCAGCCGCCAGCGCGGCGGCACATAGGCCACTTGCCGCCCGCGGTTGACCGCGTCGAGCGTTCGCGCCGCGGCCTCGTCGGGCGAGATGACCCAGAAGGTTTTCGCGGCGTTTTTCAGCAGCTCGGTGTCGATGAAACCGGGTTTGATGGTTGTCACGGTGACGCCACGGCGCGAGAGACGATTGCGAAGTGCCTCCAGATAGGTGTCGAGGCCGGCCTTGCTGGTGTTGTAGACCGGGCTGCCGACCCGGCCACGGTCGCCGGCGATGGAGCTGATGCCGACGATGCGGCCGCCGCCGCCCGCCTCGAAGCGCAGGGCCGCCTGATTGAGCCAGGCGATGGCCCCCAGCAGGTTGGTGCGCAGCATCGCTTCGTCCTTGGCGAAGTCATACTCGCGCAAGTTGACCGGCGGCTGGACGGCCGCGGCGTAGATGATCAGATCCAGCCCGCCCAGATCGCGCGTGATCTGATCGAACAGCAGGGGGACTTGCTCGGTCTCGGTGACATCGTGGACGTAGGGGCAGATGGCGCCGCGGCCGAAGTGGCCGGCGCGGTCGCGCAGCGCGGCCAGTTCGGCCTCGCGCCGGGCCACGGCGGCCACGCGATAGCCCTGGCCGGCCAGCCGGATGGCCAGAGCAGCGCCCAGACCGGATGACGCGCCGATGACGATGGCGCGGCGCTCCGGTTCGAGCGGTCGATTGTAAGTGGGTGCGATATTGGACATGGAGTTTCCTTGTAGCGGTGGCGCCGGGCAGTGGCGGGGCGCAACCGGGATGGGTCTTCAGCGGGGCAGGCGGCGCAATGGGGCCGGACGTCGCGCGCTGGAGCGCATGATAAACTGCGTGACTCGGCCCGGTCAGGCGTCGGGCCGGCGTTCAGGTGAATCGGATGCCCGGCGGGAAAACGACCCGCAACCGATGGGCAAGCTCGTAGCATAGCGCATCTTGGCCCACGGGCCTAGCGGCTTTCACTACGATTAAGCTACGACCAGACTGGCTCCCCTAGAACAGATAGAGCACCGCCGCCACCGTTATGGCCCACAGGGCCAGGGCGACTTGCAGCGGGCGGTCATGGAGCAAGATTTCCTCCGGTTCGCCCCCTTCGCCGCGCATGTAGACCAGGTAGAGATAACGGAAGAAGCCATAGAGCACAAACGGAATCGTCAGCATCATGGCGTGGTTGTCGGGCAGTCCTTCGGCCAGAAAGGTGTAGGTGCTGTAGGCGATCAGGCTGCTGGTCACGACGATGCCCTGCATGCGGTCGATCAGGTCGAGGTTATATTCGCTCAGGATGGCCCGGTGGTCGCCCGCCCCTTCGCCCAGCAAGACCAGCTCATGCCGCCGCTTGCCGACGACCAGGAACAGCGCCAGAAAGCCGCCGAATACGTAGAGCCAGGGCGAGAAGCGCACCACGGAGATGACGGCCACGCCGGCGGCAATGCGCAACACGAAGCCCCCGGCCACGGCCAGGATGTCGAGGATGACCATGTGCTTCAGCCGGAAGGTGTAGGCCAGTTGCAGCGCCAGATAGACCAGCAAGACCGCCGCCAGCCCCGGCGAAAGCGCGTAGCCCGCGGCCAGACTCGACAGGGCCAGCACAAAGAAGGCCACGCGGGCCACCATCGGGTTCAGCCGCCCGGAGGCCAACGGCCGATTGCGCTTCACCGGGTGCAGCCGGTCGGTCGCCATGTCGGCTAGGTCGTTCATCAGATAGACCGCACTCGACATGGCGCACAGCAGAATGAAGGCCATCAGCGTGCGCACCACGCTGGTCGGATCAAACAGCTTGCGGTCGAAGACCAGCGGCACAAAGACGAAGGCGTTCTTGGACCATTGCTTCGGCCGCATGGTGGCCAGCAGGGCGGCCAGGATGTCGAAGGCACGGCGGCCCGTGCCCATTGTGGTCACTTTGGTGTCGCTCATTGTGGCTCTTCTCTAATTCATTGCCAGCAGGACATGGTAAGTCCCCTGATTGACCGGCTGCGCCATCTGGCTCGGCCCTGCGGTCCAGATGCCGGACACCTTCTCCAGGTCGCGCGGGCAGCCATAGATGACCATGTACTCATAAGCCGGCGCGGACTGGGGTAGCGATTCGACGAAGGCGCGGTACTCGCTGTCGTTGTCGTATTTGGTAAAAGTGACGCCGGGGGTGCTGTCGGGGCGTTCGCGCAGCACGGCCGTCTCGAAGGTCTCCACTTCCAGGTTGTCGCGCTCGACCACGTCGAACAGCGGGAACCATTGCAGCGGAAAGACGCCGTGCCCCAGGTTCATCGGGCCGGGAGTGCACGCGGCGTACATCGGTGGGTTGCGCAGGGTGACGACGTGGAGCGTCGCGCCCTGCGGCCGGTCTTGCAGCGCGCGGTGGATGGTGGTCATGTAGCCGTTGGTGCTGCTGAAGATAATGAAGTGCAGGCCCAGCACGGCCGCCGCCACCAGGGCCACCGGCGTCGTCCAGCGCTGCGGCACGTAGCGGCCCATTGCCGCCAGCAGCAGGGCAAAACCCATGAAAGTGATACGCTTGTCGAAGGCGCGCATGCCGGCGAACCAGTCGATGGGCATCAGCACGGCAATGACCAGCAGGGCCAGAACGGTCAGCGGCAGGACGAGCGCGGCGCGGTCGGGCTTGCNNCGCGGCGGGAAGGGATCGACCCGGCTGAGGGGCAGCATGGGCGTGATCAGCCCGAAGACCTTGTCGGGGATGCTCTGATAGAACTCGGCGCGCAGCGGTTCGGAGGAAGTGCGCGTCAGGGTGTAGACGCCCAGCAACACGACTGAGGGCAACTGCGTCGCCCAGATGACCAGGGCCGAGCGCACGTGCCCGCTCAGCAGCCCGGCCACGCCGGCATAGACCAGCACCGGGAACCAGACGAACAGGTGGCACATGTAGGCCAGCACGGACAGAAGCGTCAGCACGACCCAGCGGCCGGGCGTCAGCCTGGCGGTGCGCTCGAAGTAGCCGATGGTGAACAGCACCACCGGCAGGCCCAGGAAGTAGCTCAGGAAGCCGTTGTAGAAGAAGTAGTTGTAGATCAGCACGGGGCCAAGCAACAGCAGGCCCGATGTGGCGTTCTTGCCCTTCACGAGGTAGGCGAAGGACAGGACGGTCGCGAAGGCGTAGAGGCTGATGAGGATGCGCCCGGCGACCTCGGCCGAAAAGAACAGCGTCAGCGGCCACAGGAAGATGGTGCTGGCCAGGTTGGGGATAGGCCCCAGCACAACCTCGAACCACTGCTCATAGTCGGCCATGTTGGCCAGCACGTGGGCCTGATAGATCCAGTGCGGGTAGTCGTAGGCGGGCAAGAAGCGAACGAAACCGGCCACGGCCGCCGCGGCCAGCGCCAGGGCCAGCACCAGCGCGTTGTCCAATAAGCCCTGCGCCACGCGACCCCGCCGCGCGGCCTTGGCCTGCGGTTCGGGGGATTGCACAGCGGTGGCCTTCCTGTCTATCTGCATCGGCGCTCCTCAATGACGAATAGGTTGCACCCGTCTAAAGTACCGCCGCCGACTTACGTCGCAGCTTACGATAGGGCCGGTGGCGGCGGGGCCAGGGCGCGATGGCAATGAACAAGGCGGCACAGCGGATGAACAAATCCGCCGTGCCGCCCTGTGTTTCTCTCTGGGAGCGGTGTCAGGTCGTCGTCGCCGCGCGCTAGGCGTGGGGCGCGCCGATGGCGGCATCAGCCGCCAGTTGCAGCAACTCCTGAACGCGCGGCAGCATCTCGGCCGGGTTGGGGTGTAGTCCTTCCTGCATCAGCGCCGCCGCATAGAGCTGCTCGATGGCCAGCGGGATGAGCGGTGCATTCGGCTGCGTCGTGGCCAGAGCCGACAGGCTGGCGATGAGCGGGTGATTGCGGTTCAGTTCCAGCACGAGCGGCGGCACGGCGAACTCGCGGCCCATCAGCCGGTAGAGGCGCTGCGTCTCGGCCTCCCGTCCGTCGGCGGCCACCAGACGCGCCGGACTGTCGCGCAGCACCCGCGAGGCGCGCACTTCGCTGACGCGCCGGCCCAGCGTCGTCACGCAACGGCCAACGAAACGGTTGAAATCCGGTTCGGGCGTCGCCTCTTCGCCCGACGGCTCCTCAGCCTCTTCGCCAGGCGGCAGCTCCAGCCCGGCGTCGGCCACGTTGCGGAAGGGCTTCTCGCGGTACTCGCCCAGCATCGGCGCCAGCAGCAGATCGAGCGGTTCGTGCCAATAGAGCACCTCCAGCCCGCGCGCCCGGAATGGGTCCAGGTGGGGGCTATGGGCGGCGGCGTGGAGCGAATCGCCCAGGACGTAGTAGAGCTCAGTCTGCCCTTCGGCCAGGCGGCCGGTAACCTCATCAAGCGCCACGCGCCGGCCGTCGGAGCGCGACGTGGCGTAGCGCAACAGCGGCAGCACCTCGTCGCGGGCCGCCGGGTCGGTGGCGATGCCCTCCTTCAGAAGCGGGCCATACTCGGTGATGAACTCGTCGTAGCGGCCCGGCTCCGATTCGGCTAGCTTCTTCAGCTCGCGCAGCAGCCGCGCCTTGATCGTCTTGCCCAGTTGGGCCATCAGGCGGTTGTTCTGCACCGTCTCGCGACTGACGTTCAGCGGCAGGTCTTCCGAATCGACGACGCCGTCGACGAACGACAGCCACGACGGCAGCAGGTCGGCGCAGTACGCCTGGATGAGCACGTTGTGGGAGTAGAGCATCACCCCCGGCTCGCGGCGCGTGGCCAGCACGCCCCGGTCGCGGCGGCGCGGCACGTACAGCAGTGCCCGCAGATGCACCGGCGCATCGGACGCGAAGTGGAGCGTGAGCAGCGGCTCCTCGAAGTCCATCGACATCTGCCGGTAGAAAGCGCGCTGCTCGTCGGCCGTCGTCTCGCCCGGCGGCTTGCGCCAGAGCGACTGGCGCTGGTTGGCCTGTTCGCCGGCGACATAGATCGGGAAGCGCACGTAGTCGGAGTACTTCTTGACGATCTGCTTCAGCCGCCAGGCGTTGGCGAACTCCTCGGCATCGGGCTTCAGGATGATGTGGACTTCCGTGCCACGGTCGGTCTTGCCGGCCGGCTCCACCTGGAAGGCATCGCCGCCGTCGGATGTCCAGGCCACGGCCGCCGCCTCCGGCCGGTAGCTGCGCGAGACAACGCGCACCCGCTCGGCGACCATGAAGACGGAGTAGAAGCCAACGCCGAACTGGCCGATGACCTCGCCGGGATCGACTTCGCCCTGGCCGAGGCGGGCCATGAACTCGCGCGCGCCCGATTGGGCGATGGTGCCCAGGTTGCGCACAATCTCGTCGTGGGTCATGCCGATGCCGCTGTCGCGGATGACGATCTGCTTCGGCTGCCCCTCGTCCTCGACGACCTCGATGTGGATGGCTGGCTCGGCCGCGGGGTCGAGGATGTCGCTGTTGGTCAGGGCCTCGAACTGGAGGCGCGTCAAGGCATCAGACGCATTGGAGATCAACTCGCGCAGGAAGATGTCGCGGTCTTTGTAGAGCGAGTGGGCCAGGATATGCAGAAGCTGTTGTATTTCGGCCTTGAAGCCATAGGATTCGGTCGGGGTGTCCATCCTTGTATTCAACTCCATTTGGGCATTTTGGCACACATATTAGCGTCGTTGAGTTAGAGGGGTGTTAGTTGTAGGACGAGATGGTATCCCGCCCCCGGGCGTCTGAAGAGGCGGGATGGCATCCCGCCCTACAACTGCCTCTTGACAAAATAGTTCGTCGGCGTACAATTCGTAGTTGTATATTTCGTGGACGAAGGATAGTCCTATGTCAATGGCGCACGATCACGATCCCCAACGGGCTGAACAACTGCAGGCCTTTGCCCAGTCGCTCCACACCGCCGGCGATCCCCGGGCAATGCGGCTGATGGATCAGTTGCGGCAGGTGGCGCACCAGATGTATCGCCTGGGCGAAGCCAGCCTGAACGAAGCCGGGCTGTCCTCGGCCCAGTATCGCGTGTTGATGAGCCTGCTGTTCAACGAATGGCTGGGCAACGACAACGGCATGAACCCTTCGGAGATCAGCGCCCAACAGGGCACGGGCCGCAACACCGTCAGCGCCCTGATCCGCAGTCTGGAAGACGACGGCCTGATCGAGCGCCGGCTGGACGAAAGCGACCGGCGGCGCTTCAACATCGGTCTGACCGAAGCCGGGCGGCAGCGCGTGCGCCAGCAGGCCGATCGCTACTTCCAGTTTGCCGGCGGCATGTTCGCCGGCTTTTCGGATGAAGAAATGGCGACGCTCGGCGCACTGCTTCAGAAGCTCAACCACTGCGCCCAGGCCTACCATCGCAACCCTCACACCCCATCATCAGGAGACGAACATGCAACTAGCCAGTAGAGCGCCCGCCGCGCCGGCCAAGCGCCGGATGGGACGACCGAACATGGCCTCGCTCGGCCGCAGCCTGCGCTACCTGTCGCGCTACCCGCGCCTGACGCTGGGCGCGACGCTGTCGCTGCTCATCGCCACGGCCGCCCAACTGGCCGTGCCGCAGTTAGTGCAGCGGATCATCGACACCATCGTCAATAACGCCACCAACCAGGGCATCCTGTCGCTGCCGG
>CXWK01014796.1_pt1 | contig 12858 bp, 13 predicted proteins | sample 590851 | NCBI WGS metagenome assembly CXWK01 (sample SAMEA3498364, study PRJEB10139) | wastewater metagenome | biome: wastewater treatment plant; material: activated sludge | place: Denmark | collected 2014-08-01
TCACCTGTTCCTGCGTGCCGGTGGCCGATTACGCCTAGCCCGCAGGCCGCCGGACGCAAGCCCGGCGGGCCGGCGGCTACGCCGTCACGCCCAGCGCCAGAAGTCGCCGCGCTCTTCGAGGTAGAGCCGGGCCAGCACCTGCTGGTGCACTTCCGTGGCGCCGTCCACGAGCCGCGCCTGTCGGGCATAGCGGTAGATCCACTCGAGGGGCGTGTCGGTCGAATAGCCGCGCGCGCCGCAGAGCTGGATCGCCGTGTCGGCGCAGAGGTGGAGCGCATCGGCCACCTGCACCTTGGCCATCGAGATCTCCTTGCGGGCGAAGTCGCCCTTGTCGAGGAGGACCGCGGCCTTCATGGTGAGCAGGCGTCCGATCTCGACCTGCATCGCGCAGTGGCCGAGCTTCATCTGCACGCTCTCGCGTTCCGAGAGCTTCCTGCCGCCGCTCATGCGCACGCCGGTGTAATCCGCGGCGATGTCCAGTGAGCGCTTCGCGAGGCCGAGCCAGCGCATGCAGTGCGTGAGCCGCGCCGTGCCGAGGCGGATCTGCGTGACCTTCAGGCCGTCGCCGACGTTCAGGAGCCGGTTCTCGTCGGCGATCTCGAGCGCGTCGAACTCGATCTCGCAGTGCCCGCCGTGTTCCTCGGGGCCGAGGATGGGGATGCGCCGCGCGATCCGCCATCCGGGGTCGTCGCGGTCGAAGAGAAACGCCGTGAGCCCCTTGCGCGGGTCGTCGGAGGTCTTCGCGACGACGATGAAGTGCTTTGCCTCCTCGGCCCCGGTGATGAACCACTTGCGCCCGTGCACCACCCACCGGTCGCCCTGCTTCGTGGCGGTCGTGAGCATCATCGCCGGGTCCGAACCGCTGCCCGGGTGGGGCTCGGTCATGGCGAAGCACGAGCGCACGAGCCCGTCCACGATGGGCTGCAGCCAGCGCTCCTTCTGGGCGGGCGTGCCGACCTTGTTCAGCAGGATCATGTTGCCGTCGTCGGGCGCGGCGCAGTTCACGCTCACCGGGCCGAAGAGCGAGTAGTTCAGCTCCTCGTAACACGCCGCCATGCCGACCACGGACAGGCCCTGGCCGCCGCGCTCCTTCGGCATCTGCGGCGCCCACAGCCCGTCCGACCGCGCGCGCTCGCGCAGCCCCGCGAGCACGTCGGCGCGGATGTTCTGGTGCTCGTCGAACGACGCCGGATCGGTGTCCAGGGTCAGGACGGCCGAGCGCACGAAATCCCGGTAGCGGAGCCGGTACTCCTCGATGGCGGCGGGCAGGGTGAATTCCATGGCGACGTCCTAGAGTGAGTTCACGACATGGCCGCCGTCCACGACGACGACCGAGCCCGTCATGTAGGCGCCGGCATCGGAGGCGAGCAGGAGGAGCGCGCCCTCGAGGTCGCGCGGCTCGCCGATCCGCCGCTGGGGAACGCGCTTCACCATCGCCTGGCCGGGCTCGGAGGCGAAGAACTCGCGGTTCATGTCGGTGACGATGTAGCCCGGGGCGATCGCGTTGACGCGAATGCCGTGGCGCGCCCACTCCAGGGCGAGCGCCTTGGTGACCTGGACGAGGGCGGCCTTCGCCGCGGCGTAGGCGAGAAGATGCGTTGCCTGCCGAAGGCCGAGGATCGAGGCGATGTTCACGATGCTGCCGGGGCGTTTCGCCGCGATCATCGATTTCGCCACCGCCTGCGCCATGCGCCAGGCGCCGTCGAGGTTCGTGTCCAGGACCCGGCGCCAGTCGGCTTCGGTGAGTTCGATCGAGGCCTTGGTGTCGGCCACTCCGGCGTTGTTCACGAGGATGTCGATGGGACCGGCGAGCCCGGCCGCACTCGCCGTGGCTGCATCCACGCTCGCCGGATCGGCCACGTCGAGTTGGACTGCGTGCGCGGTACCGCCATCGGACCGGATCGCGCCCACCAGCGCCTGCAGCCGCTCCATGCGGCGGGCGGCGGCCACCNNGCGGGCGGCGGCCACCACCACGGCGCCGCGCGCGGCGAGCACGCGGGCGAAATGCTCACCCAGACCGCTGGAGGCGCCGGTTACGAGCGCCACCTTGCCGCGCACATCGAAGAGGGGATCGCTGCTCATGACGCCTTCCTTTCCCGGCCGGCGAGCAGCCTGGGGTTGCTCACCGCGAGCCGCGCCCGCGTGGTCTCGCGCAGGTGCGCAAGGAGCCGGACGCGCGCCTCGCCTTCGTCGAATCGTCCCTCGCGCACCCGTGCCGCAAGCCTTGCGGTGGCGTCCTTGAGAGCCTCGCCGGGATCGGCCGCGGGCGACCAGTCGTCGAGAAGTGCTGCCAGGCGCGCGATCTCGTCCTCGCTGGTCGAAGGCAGGGCGAGGTCGCGACCCGCAATTGCCAGCGCGTTGGCGGCCATCAGCGCGGCGTAGCGCGGGTCCCCGGGCAGCGCCGGGACGATGTCGGAGAGAATCGTGGCGCGGGCGATGTCCACCAGGTCGGCTGCCGTGGGTTCGACTTTCATGCGATGCCTTCCGTGAGATCGAGGATCTCGTGCTCGAGATCGGGGACGATGTGCGCGGTCAACGCGAGTTCGAGGGAGCGTTGCGAGCCGGAGCGGTGTCGCTCTGCCTGCTGCAGCGCGATCACCGCCCAGCGCAGGTGCGCCATCACCTGCCAGTAGCGCGTTTCCTCCCGGGTCGTCGCGCGTCCTCCCGCGGCGGCGTAGCCGGCGAGGAAATCCGCTGCGTCTCCGATGCCACCGGCTTCCCGGTCGGGCCGGGCGAAGCGCCAGCAACGCGCGAGCATCCAGCCCAGGTCTTCGCGCGGATCGCCCCAGCCCGCGAATTCCCAGTCGAGCACGGCGGCGAGCCTGCCCTCGTGCACGAGATAGTTTCCGGTGCGGTAGTCGCGGTGCAGCAGGCAGGCGGGCAGGGGCCCGGGCGCGTTTCGCGCGCACCACGCGAGGCCCCACTCGAGCGCCGGCCAGGCCTCGCCGCGGGGCGAGGAGAGCACGTCGAGATCGCGGCGGTAGGACGCGATCGACGCACGTGCCGGATCCGCGGGCGCTTCGCCGAGGAAGTCCATATCGGGTGCGGGTGTCACCCGGTGCAGCCGCGCGAGGTTCTCCCCCAGTTCGCGCGCGAGGGACCCGCGGTCCGGAACGAGGCGGTCGTCCTTCGAGAGCCGATGGCCCGCGGCGACGCCGGGCACGCGTTGCATCACGAAGAAGTCGGGTCCTTCGCCGTCGTCGCAGACGAAGAGCGGCTCGGGCACGCGCACGCCCGCGTCCGCGGCCGCCCGGAGGATCCTGAACTCCTCGGGCCGCGAACGGCTCACCGCCACGGCGGAGGGCGCGTCGGTACGCAGCACCCATTCGTGCCGCCCGGCGAAGGCCCCGGACTCGACGCGGACGTCGAGGGCGATGTTTTCCTGGATGGCGCCGCCCGGCAGGCGATCCCAGCGCTCGATCGCCACGCTCGAGGCGCCGCAGGCTTTGAGGAGAAACGCCTGGGCCCGGGCACGCGGGTCCGGGAGGGAGATCCTATCGCCGGCGATCATCGCTCGCGCGCTCACCGGATCTCGACGCGCCCGTGCCCGTCGTGCGCGTCCATCGAAGCGACGGGCGTCGCGTGCAGCGCGGCGACGGCGGCGGGCGCGAAACGCGAAACGGGGATCGGCATGGTCCAGGGCGGCGTGAGGCTCGCGCCATTCTAGCCCACGGGCCGGGGCCGGGCGGAGGCCTTCGGGTATAATCGCGCAGCAAAAAACCCCCGGGCGAAACCGCCCCCGCGATGCGCATTCTCCTCTCGAACGACGACGGCTACTTCGCACCCGGCCTTGCTGCGCTCGCCGAGTCGCTGGCCACCCTCGGCAGCATCACGGTGGTCGCACCCGAGCGCGACCGCAGCGGCGCGTCGAACTCCCTCACGCTCGACCGGCCATTGTCTCTGCACCGCGCGGGCAACGGCTTCTTCTACGTGAACGGCACGCCGACCGACTGCGTGCACATGGCGGTGACGGGCCTCCTGGACATCGAGCCCGACATCGTCGTCTCCGGCATCAATTCCGGCTCCAACATGGGCGACGACACGCTCTATTCCGGCACCGTCGCCGCCGCCACGGAAGGCTATCTTCTCGGTGTGCCGGCGATCGCCGTTTCCCTGGTCGGAAAGGAATTCGCGCACTACGCGACGGCGGCGCGGGTTGCGCGCGAACTGGTCGAGCGCATTCGCCGCGAGCCGCCCACGGAGCCGCTGCTCCTCAACGTGAATGTTCCGGACCTGCCTTACGACCGGCTCGCCGGCATGGAAGTCACACGCCTCGGGCGCCGCCACAAGGCGCAGCCCGTGGTGAAGGGCGTGAACCCGAGGGGCGACACCGTCTACTGGGTGGGGCCTGCCGGCGCGGCCCGCGAGGCGGGACCGGGCACCGATTTCCACGCGCTCGAGCGGGGGGCGGTTTCCGTCACGCCGCTACAGGTCGACCTGACGCACGCGGGCCAGATGGACGCCATCGGCCAGTGGCTGGCGGCATGAGCGCGGCGAAGGCTGCGCCTCGCCCATGAGCGCGTCCCCGGGAATCGGGATGACGTCGGACCGCACGCGCGGCCGGATGGTGGACGCGCTTCGCAAGTCCGGGATCTCCGACGAACGCGTGCTCGCCGCCATGCGCGAGATTCCCCGGCACCTCTTCGTCGAGCCCGGCATCGCCTCCCGCGCCTACGAGGACACGCCGTTGCCCATCGGTCACGGCCAGACGATATCGAGCCCCACGATCGTGGCGCTGATGACCCAGCTCCTGCTGGAGAAGGGCCCCGTGGCGAAGGTGCTCGAGGTCGGCACCGGCTGCGGATACCAGGCAGCCGTCCTCGCGAAGCTCGTGCGCGAGGTCTATACGCTCGAGCGCATCGCGCCGCTCATGGACAAGGCGAGGCGCAACCTTCGCGACCTGCGCATCTACCACGTCCGCTTCAAGCACGCCGACGGGCACCGTGGCTATCCCGAGGGCGGGCCCTACGACGGCATCCTCTGCGCGGCCACGGCGAGCCACGTCCCCGAGGCGCTCAAGGAGCAGCTTGCCGTCGGCGGTCGCCTCGTGATCCCCGTGGGAACCGGCGAGCAGTGGCTGCACGTGATCGAGCGAACGTCCGCCGGCTTCACCGACACGAAGCGCGATGCCGTGCGCTTCGTGCCGCTGCTGCCCGGTATCGTGTGAGGACCCCATGCCGCTTCGCCCAATGATCCTTCGTCTCGCGGCCCTGTTCGGGGCCCTAGCGCTAGCCGCGGGTTGCGCCACGCGCCAGCCGGCGCCGGTGATCGAGCGCGCCCCACCGCCCGCGCCCCGGGTGGAGCCGGCCGCGCCGGCGACCACCGCCCCGGTTGCGAAGCCCGTGCCGACGCACACGATCAAGCGCGGCGATACGCTGGTGAGTGTGGCGCTGCAGTACGGCCTGGACTATCGCGAACTCGCCGCGTGGAACGGCATCACCAACCCGAACCTGCTCAGTGTGGGCCAGGTGCTCGTGCTCGCGGCGCCCGCGGGCGCGCCGGGGCCCGTGGCCGCGCCACCGGCCATCGTCGCCACGCCGCTCGCGAGCCCGGGGGCGGTTGTCGAGGCGCGCCCGCTGGCCAATACCCCGGCGATCAAGGTCGAGCCGCGCGGCCAGCGCCTGCCCTATTCGGATCGCGCCCTCGCGCAACTCTCCGCGCTCGACACGGCCGCAGAGCCGGGAACCGCCCCTCCCACACCGCCGGGACCCGCCGCGCAGGTCGAACGTCCCGCGACCGGAACCCAGGGCGATGGGGTCGACTGGATATGGCCGGCGAAGGGCAAGCTGCTCGCCGCGTTCACCGAGGCGGGCAAGGGCATCGACATCGCCGGCAAGAAGGGCGCTCCCGTCGTGGCCGCCGCCGCCGGGCGCGTGGTCTACGCCGGGCAGGGCCTGCGCGGGTACGGAAAGCTCGTGATCATCAAGCACAACGACACCTGGCTTTCGGCGTATGCCCACAACGAGAACATCGTCGTGAAGGAGCAGCAGGAAGTGAAGCGGGGGCAGAAGATCGCGGAAATGGGCGCGACCGACACCGACGAGGTAAAGCTTCACTTCGAGGTCCGTCGCCAGGGCAAGCCCGTCGATCCCGCCCGGGTGCTGCCCGCGCCGTAGTTGCTCAGGAAGGCTGGAAGCGGCGCACGAGGGCGAGGAGTTCGCGGCCTTCGCGCTTCGAGAGGCCTTCGCCGTAGCGGCCCCGCACGTAGCGCTCGGTGATCTCGCGGGCCGCCTTCGCGAGTGCCGGGCGCCTTGCCTCCACGCGCGCGAGATAATCCACGGGCCCTTCGTGTGCGGAGCGCGCGATGCCCACGGTGCGCAGCTTGCCGCAGAACCGCTCCCAGGCGAGCACGGCGGGATCCCGGCGCGCGGGAAGGTCGCGGAGAACCAGCCCCAGGCCCACGAGGCCACCGACCGCGAGCGTGGCCACGGTGAGCCAGAGCGCGAGATCCTTCCAGTTGGTGATTTCCAGGCCGAGGCTCGACAGGAACTGGCGCTGGCGATCGACGTTGTAGCCCAGCACCCACTGGTTCCATTGGCTGTCGAGGGCGCTCCAGGCGAAGCGCAGTGCGGCCAGCACGCGCAGGCGGTCCGCGGCGATGAGCGACGGGATCATGCCGATGGGGCCGAGGGCGGCGTCGATGCCGCCATCGATCCGGTTCGGCGCGACCACGGAGGTGGGATCGAGCCGCAGCCAGCCGCGCTCCTCCAGCCAGACTTCGACCCACGCGTGCGCATCGGCCTGCCGCACGAGGAGCTCCCGGTTCAGGGGGTTCACCTCGCCGCCCTGGTAGCCGGTCACGATGCGCGCAGGGATGCCCGCGGCGCGCATGAGCAGCGCGAAACTCCCCGCGTAATGCTCGCAGAACCCGCGCTTCGCCTCGAAGAGGAACTCGTCGTAGGGATCTTCCGAGGTGAGCAGCGGCGGCTCGAGCGTGTAGGTGAACTGGGCGTTGAAGAGTTGCAGGGCGCGGTTGACCACCTCCGTGGGAGAGCCGGCCTCCGCCGCCCAGCTTCGGCCGAGCGCGACGGTTCGCGGGTTGCGGCGCTCGTCGAACGAAAGGGCGAGCGCGCGGAAACCCGCGGGCAGGCGCTCGCCGTAGCGGTAATCCAGGAAGGACGTCATCTCGTAGCGGATGCGCGTATCCACCGGGCGAATGGAGCGGATCTGCAGGTCGTGGCGGATGCCCGTCCCGCGCGGAAGCGTTCCCGGCACGTCGAGGGAGAAGAGCCAGTGCTTGCCGTGGGGCTCCACCGTCACCGCATAGCGCACGGGGTTCTCGGCCCGGGCGTACTCCTGGCTGCCCGTGATGGTGAACTCGGGCACTTTCCACGTCCGCCCGTCGAAGGTCCACAGGACCGGGCCGCGCCAGTAGAGCAGGCTGTAGGGCGGAATGTCGCCGTCGAACTGCACGCGAAACGCGGTCGCCTCGGACCGGATCAACTGGGAGATGTTTCCCGGCGTCATCGAGTCCGAAAGGCCCGAAAGCCCCGCGTGCGCGTCCTGCGGAAGCGCCCACAGGGGCCCCTGCACGCGCGGAAAGAGCAGGAAGAGCACGATCATGAGCGGCACCGCCTGCGCGAGGAGCATGCCCGCGGGGACGAGCCGCTCCCGCACGGTGGGCGTGCGCCCGACGCCGCGCTGGTGCCCCACGAGCGTGGCCACGAAGAGCCACACGCAGGCGAGCATGTAGACGCCGAACGGGATCGACTGCGAGAAGAGGAAGTTCGTCATCACGAGGATGAACCCGAGGTGAATGGCCAGCACGACCTCGCGCGAGGTCTTCATCTCGAGGAGCTTCATCGCGGTCATCAGCACCAGGAGCGTCGTGCCGGCGTCGCGGCCCATGATCCGGCCGTAGGCGATGAAGGTCGCCGCGACGGCGCCCGCGGTGAGCGCGAAGACGAGCCAGCGCGGCGGGTTGCGCGAGACTCTCCACGCGATCCAGGCGCGCCACGCCACCACCACGCCGAAGAAGACGCCGACCCAGTTCGGCAGCCGCAGGGCATGGGGCGCGACGACGAAGGCCATCGACGACAGCAGCCACAGGACGTTGCGGACGTCGAGCGCCTTGTGGGGGAGCTCGCCGCTCACGGTCCGTGTCCCACGCCGTGCAGCGCGAGGGCCTCGAGGCAGCGCGCGCGGTGCCCATCGCCGCGGCCGGGCGGTATGACCGTGCCGGGCAGGCGCAGGCCGTAGCACTGGCCGAGCCGCTCGACCTCGATCACCCAGTGCGCGAGGACGGAAAGCCTCGCCTCGGGGTCGGGGGCGCGGGCGTCAAGCCAGTCGAGCCACAGTTCGGACGAGGCGGTCGCCTGGAACTCCTTGGTCAGCAGGTCGTCGCCGCGGGCCAGCGCCTTCCAGGCGATCTGCCGCGGCGGGTCGCCGGGACGGTAGCCGCGCAGAAGGGCGAAGTCCTCGTCGCCGGGAATCGGAATGCCCTCGTCTTCGCCAGCGAGCGTCTGCTGCGGCGGCAGCCCCGCCTGGGCGTCCGGACGGGGATAGACGATCGCGGAGAGGCCGAAAACGAAGTACGACCACGCGTGGAAGAGTCCCACGGGGTAACGCGTGAAGATCTCCAGGCGCCCGCAGGCGAGGCGCCCGCGGCGCGGGGCGGCGACGGGAAGGCTCGCAAGCGCCGGCTCGTGGGCGCGCACGTCGGCGTACGCGGGGTTCTCGCCGCGGCGCCGGATGGCGACGGCGAAGCGCTCGCGCGACGGCGACTCGATCACCACGCGGAAGTACACCGTGTCGCCCGCGAAGACCGGATCGCAGCGCCCGGGCCGCAGTTTCAGGTGCGCGAGGTTCCTCCAGGTGTGCAGCATGGCCACGCCGCCCATGGCCGCGAGGAGAAACGTCAGGAGAAATCCGAGCGAGAGCGCGTAGTTGATCGACGCGAGGAGCAGCACCAGCAGCACGAGGCCGAACAGGTAGCCCTGCTTCGTGGGAAGGATGAAGATGCGCCGCTGGACGAGGGTGACCGGGGGCGATTCGGGGTGGCGCGCCCGGAATATCCAGTCGGCGATCGTCTGCCTCAGGTCGGCGAACATCGCCCGCGAAAGCCTAGGGGATGGCGACGGCGGTGAGCAGATCCGTGGCCGCGTCGAATCCGCCCTTCTGCGACTCTCCCGTGCCGTGCAGGCGGTGGCCGACCACGGCGGGCAGGACGGCCTGGACATCCTCCGGAAGCACCTGGCGGCGCCCCTGCATCATCGCCCAGGCCTGCGCCGCGCGAAGCACCGCCAGCGCGGCCCGCGGCGAAAGGCCCTGCGCGTACTTGGGCGACAGGCGCGTATGTGCCACCAGCGCCTGGACGTAGTCGAGCAGCGCCTCGGAGACCTGGGTCGCGGTCACGGCGCGCTGGAGCTCGACCAGCTGCGCGGAGCTCATCGCCGGTTCCAGCTGCGAGATCAGGTCGCGTCTTTCCTCGCCCTTGAGAAGCTCTCGCTCGGCCTTCGCGTCCGGGTAGCCGAGGCGAAGGCGCATGAGGAAGCGGTCGAGTTGCGACTCCGGAAGCGGGAAGGTGCCCACCTGGTGCAGCGGATTCTGGGTCGCGATGACGAAGAAGGGCTCCGGAAGCGGTCGCGTCTCGCCCTCGGCGGTCACCTGGTGCTCCTCCATCGCCTCGAGCAGCGCGCTCTGCGCCTTGGGGCTCGCCCGGTTGACCTCGTCGGCGAGGATGATCTGGGAGAAGATCGGGCCGGGATGGAAGCGGAAGGTGGAATTCTCGCGGTCGAAGATCGACACGCCGATCACGTCGGCCGGCAGCAGGTCGGAGGTGAACTGGATGCGCTGGTAGTCCAGGCCCAGCAGGCGCGAGAGCGCGTGCGAGAGCGTGGTCTTGCCCACGCCGGGAACGTCCTCGATCAGCAGGTGCCCGCGCGCGAGGATGCAGGCCATCGCCAGGCGGATCTGGCGTTCCTTGCCCAGGATCACGCGCGAGGCACGGGCGACCACGTCCTCCACGGGATTGGGTGAAAGGCGTGCGCGGGCGTCGATGAGCATGGGATCGTGTCGGATCTCGGGAACCGTTTGCGGACACTGCGGGTCGGACTCCTGTCCGAGTTTCAGGATAGCATGGGCAAATGGGGTCTCTCGGCAGCGAAACGGCGCCGGGGACCTTGAGCTTCGACGCCCGGGATCCGACAATGTTCACCGTGGCGCGCGTCGCGGCTCGGTTGGCCGCGGCACTTCCGGAGAGTTTGCGATGAAATCGATGATGACCGTGTTGGCCGCCCTGGCCGCAAGCGCCGGCCTCCAGGCGCAGGCACAGGTGAAGCCGGCGATCGACTACACCGACATGTGGTGGAACGCCTCGGAGTCCGGCTGGGGGATCAGCATCCGCCAGAAGCTCCCCGTGGGCGGGGCGGTCGATGCCCTGTTCGCGGTCTGGTACACGTACGATCCGCGCGCGGTCGATCCCGTCTCGCCGGGTGGCAGCGCCAACGTGCCGCTCTGGCTGGTCATGCCGGGCGGCAGCTGGTCGACTCCGACGACTTACTCGGGCCTGATGTACGTGCTGACGGCCACGCCCTTCGCGCAGGCCTGGAGCGCTTCGGCGCGCAACATGCAGGAAATAGGATCGTTCCGCTTCGAGTTCACCGATGCGGGGCGCGGCGTGTTCACCTACAACATCTCTCCGCCTCCGGGGCTCGCGTCCACCAATCCCGCCTTCGGGCTTCCGGCGCTTTCGGGCTCGAAGTCGATCACCCGTCAGGGCTTCTAGCAGCGGGCCCGCCGTGCCGGTCGCGCTCGTCACGCATCCCGATTGCATCCTCCACGAGATGGGGATGCACCACCCGGAGTCTCCCGAACGCCTGAAGGCGGTGCTCGATGCGCTCGACGCATCCGGGTTCGGCGGGCACCTCGCCGAGCACGAGGCGCCGGAGGCGACGCCGGAGCAGCTGGCGCGCGTGCACGGCGAGGGGTACATCGGCGAGGTCCGCGACGCCTCGCCCGAGGATGACTACACCTTCCTCGACCCGGATACGTCGATGAACCGGAAATCGCTTTCCGCCTCCCTTCGCGCCGCCGGTGCCGTCGTCCACGCGATGGATCTCGTCGCCGGAGGATCCCTGGAACGTGCCTTCTGCGCCGTGCGGCCGCCGGGCCACCACGCCACCCCGGACCGGGCCATGGGGTTCTGCATCTTCAACAACGTCGCCGTCGGGGCGGCGCACGCTCTGGAGGCCCACGGCCTCGAGCGCGTGGCGATTCTCGACTTCGACGTCCATCACGGCAACGGCACCGAGGACATGTTCCGCGACGACTCGCGGGTCCTGTTCTGCTCCACTTTCCAGCATCCGTACTACCCGTTCTGCGGTGCGGACTCGCGCGCGAGCAACATCGTGAACGTGCCGCTGGCCGCCATGACGGGTAGCGTCGATTATCGCGCCGCCGTGGAGCGGTTCTGGATGCCGGCGCTCGCGCGGTTCGAGCCGCAGCTGGTGCTGGTTTCGGCCGGCTTCGACGCCCACCGGGAGGATCCGCTCGCCCACCTGGAGCTCGGCGACGAGGATTACGAGTGGATCTCGCGGCGCATAACCGAGGTCGCGGAGCGCCATGCGGGTGGCCGGATCGTTTCCACGCTGGAGGGCGGCTACAACACGCACGCGCTCGCCCGCAGTGTGGTGCGGCACCTGCGGGTCCTGGCCGGGTGAGGCGAGGCTAGCGGGCGCCTTCCGGCGCGAGCGCCGTTTCGGGGTCGATGCCGGCCGAGCGGACCAGCAGGCGCTTCCTGCGCGACTTCTCGCCTGACAGAAGCGTCACGTCCCGGCGAGGAACAGCGAAGCGATCCGCGACGAATGCGAGGAGCGCTTCGTTGGCGCGACCGTCGAGCGCCGGGGCGGCCACCCGCACCTTGAGCGATTGCCCGTGGAGTCCGGCGATTTCGGTCCGGCGCGACTGGGGCTGGATATGCAGGTCAAGCACGAAGGCACCTTGATCCGGCGCCCGGCGATACCAGACTGCCGCCAAGGGAAGAGGGGATTCAGGAACCCGCGTTGGACCGGGCGCCGATCAGCTTCTGGAGGCCGAGGAGGCTCCAGTTGCGCGTCTCGATCGCGGTGTGGATGACGCCGCGGTAGCGCATGGCCTGGCTGTACGACCAGGGCGAGGCGAGGAAGTTGGCGTAGAGCTCTTCGTAGCTTCCCGCGCTGCAGTATCCCGCGTAGGCGCAGGCTTGCAGGACTTCGCGGTCGAAAGCGGGGCAGGTGGGCTGGAAGTCGCAGGCCACGAGCGAGAACGCGCCGACGAGGGAGGCCGGCTCCGGAACCTCGCCCGTGGTGCCGATGCGCAATTCGCCGATCAGTCGGTGCTGCGCGAGGAACTGCGCCACCATCACCATCGCTTCGGCGTCGCGCGTCTCCAGCAGGCCGATGATGCGCTGGAAATCCTCGTTGCCCACGGCGCGGGACTGCTCGGTGGAGTTCTTCGGCGAGGTGAGGCTTCGGTTCAACTCGGCCACCAGCATGCGGGCCTGGGCGCGCGGGTCTCCGCCCTCGCTCGCCTGCCGGTAGAGCTCGTCGATCATCTTCTGCGTGATGCGCACGCCCTGGAAGCCCAGGCAGCGCTGGGTGTCGTCGGCCGCGTCGTAGGCCGCGATGCGCTTGCCGGCCTCGGGGTCGGCGACGGGAATGGTGGCGAGGAACTGGCGGCGTCGCTTGTCGCTCGCGGCGGCCAGGTCGTCGTTGATCGAGGTGGCGAAGCCGCAGGTCTCCAGTGCCTTGGCGAGGTAGTAGCGCTCTTCGAAGTCGAGGCTGTCCTTGCGGGCGAGCAGCCCATCGGCGAACGCCTTCAGGTCGCGGCTTGCGCGAAACTGCGTTTCGACCGCCGACGGGCGCAGAACAGCTGCCTTCG
>CXWK01008743.1_pt1 | contig 12843 bp, 8 predicted proteins | sample 590851 | NCBI WGS metagenome assembly CXWK01 (sample SAMEA3498364, study PRJEB10139) | wastewater metagenome | biome: wastewater treatment plant; material: activated sludge | place: Denmark | collected 2014-08-01
ATACCGAGATTGGCCAGGTTGGTTGGCAGGCGCCCTTCCAAGTCGCCGACCAGATCGGGGTCTGCCACCACGGTGATGGTCGAGCCATGCGGCACATAGTCGTTGAGCTCCTCCAGCACGAGCGGAGCGAACTCGTTGAATCCGAACATCAATGCCCGTTCGGGTTCCCGTGTCGCGCTTGGTCGCTCGGGCACCGGGCTGGGCTCGCTCACGTCGGGCGCAGGTCGGAAGTGGATGCTCGAAGCATCCTCGGCGATGACAACTAGCTGGTCATCCTCGGCCACAACCGTTGACCCCGGCGGCCTCACGCTAACCCTCCCGTCGGCCGTGATCAGTCCAATCGGCACCGAGCGCTCAAAGCACAGCGCCGTGTCGGCAAGGCTCATGCCGACCACCTGGGGTATCCGCCGTGTGTAGATCTCGGAGCCTGAATAGTCGAACAGCTCAGCCAGCACACGGTCTACCCCTGGGTGGCGGCAGGCTTGGGCGATCACTCGCGCAGCGAGATTGCCTGTTTCGACCACCACGACCCGATCGCCCACCACGCTGCGCAAGGCTTCGGCAGATGCCCCGGTGCTCAGCTCTGCGACGATCGGTATATCGTCAGGGACCTTGAGGTCATAAAGCAGCGCAAGCACCGTCTTAATCACGCGTGCGTCACCGTCGATGGTCCCGTTGCGCATTACGACGACCGACCGAGCGAGCTGCGGATTGACAATACGCAGGTCGTTCGCGACATGGGGTTCACCCGTGCGAGTCACCACGCGAAGTCGCGGCGCCGCCCGCGTCCAGCCAGCGACATGCTCGTCCATCTCGGCCTTTTCACGCCCTGCGAGGATTACCAGCGACGCGCCCCGGTCGCCCTCACGTCCCTTCGCCAATTCGGCCACTAGGGTTTGTACCTTTGGAGACCAGCCCAACACCAGTGTGTGTCCGCTCTCAATCATGGGTGCCCTACCCCGCCCAATCCGACCCAGACGGGCGCTGATGCCGGTAGCTGTGATACCGATGACCGTGCTGACCAACAGCACGCCGAATAGCGTCACAGCCAGCGACGTCAGCCGCAACGGCCACGCCTCATCGCTGGCCATGGTGCCCGGGTCGAGCGCTCGGAGCAGAGCCTGCCAGAAGCCCTCGACGTAACCGAACTCGCGGCCCGACTCGTCGGTCAGTCCGAGCGCTCCGATCAACGTTGCCATCAGCAGCAGGAACCCCAGAATCAAGGCGGCCAGCCACACGATGACCCACCACACATCCCCGGTCGTCAGAGCGTTGTCTACGCGATAGCGCAGACGATCCCTGCGAGTGAATGACGGTCTCTTTCGCATCAGTTCGTTCCGATGCTGCGCTGCCGCCCGTTACTCATCGGTCAGTTCCAGCGCTCGTGCTCGGTCAAGCCGAGTGCGCGCTTCGTCGGCGAATGCTGCGTTGGTGAGACGGTCCGCATCGACGCTTATCCGGCTCATGCGACCGCCGCGGTCCAACACCAACAGATCATCGCTTCCGTCGACAGGAAGCACGGTTCGCACCCATGTCACAAGCATCGTCAGTCGGATAGTCGTTGGTTGAGAGTGTCTGACTGGTCGCAGGATGAATCGCCGACTTGTATGTGGGCACCGGTTCTTGGGGCTTTAGGGCCGTAGGTTCCGGTAGGTCGTTGGCCGGGGTGGCTCGTGAATCGCCTGCCGCCTTCGGGTTGGCTCGCCCAGGGTGTGCCCTCCCGGTCGGCGACCGGCTGCGGTCTGGCTCAACAGAGGCGTGATTCCCGTGTTGGGGTCTCGAAGTCGGCATGCCGACCGTGGTCTTCCATGTCAATGAGACCAAGGGACCAGGACCATGATCATTGGAGTAGACCCGCACAAAGCCAGCCACACCGCAACGGCGTTGGATCCGGCGACGAACACGCCGGTGTCGTCGATCAGGATCGACGCCAGCATCGCCGGCTATCGCCAGCTGATCCGGTGGGCAGCCCAGTTCGAGGAGCGCCGCTGGGCGATCGAGAACGCCAAAGGCCTCGGATCTCATCTGACCCAATGGCTGATCGCGAGGGATGAGGCAGTCGTCGACGTTGCGACGACAGCGACGTCACGGGTCCGCGAACTTTCGCGTGGAGGCCGCCGAAAGAACGATGTGATCGATGCGTCCGCTGCTGCGAGCGTCGCTGCACTCCATGGTGACGCGACCGTTGCGACCGCAGACGACGAGACCACAGTGTTTGCCCTGTTAGAAGAACGACGAGCAAACCTGGCTGCGCAGCGGGTGCGGACGGTCAACCAGCTGCACGCCCTCATGCGAGACCTGACGGCGGGTGGGGCCCGAGTTGCGTTGAGCGCCAATGTCGCGGCGGCGAAGCTTCGATCGGTGCGACCATCGACTCCGACAGGCAAAGCCCGCAAAGCAATCGCTTGGGACCTCGTCCGCGACATCCGTGCGCTCGACCGTCAACTCGCCGCAATAGCCGACCAGATGACGGTTGCGCTTGACGACTACGAGACCAGCCTCCTCGAGGTCGACGGGGTCGGACCGGTCCTCGCAACCAGATTGCTGGGGCGAACCGGCCGGCCCTCGCGGTTCCGGAGCGCGGACGCGTTTGCCAGCTACACCGGATCCGCGCCCATCGAAGCGTCCAGCGGTGAACGCGTTGTACACCGGCTTTCACGCAGCGGTGACCGCCAGCTCAACTCAGCGCTCCACCTCGTCGCGGTCACCCAGGTCCGCATGCGCAACAGCGCCGGGCGCGCCTACTTCGACCGCAAGATCGCAGAAGGCAAGACCCGCAATGAAGCAATGCGATGCCTCAAACGCAAGCTCGCCGGCCACATCTGGCGGCGCATGCTCGCCGACGAACGCACCCGCCTCAACCGCCACGACCCCGTCACCATCGCCGCTTGACAGAACACAGAGGCACCCTGGGTTTGATGGAGGCTCGGGCCATTTGGTTTCGACCAGCTCGCCGGTGTTGCTGAGCTGACGGTAGTGGTGCTCTTCGAACTCTGCTGGTGGGATGTCGCCGAGGGAGCTGTGGAGCCGTTCGGTGTTGAACCAGGACCCACCCGAGGGTGGCGAGTTCGACGGCGTCGACGTCGCGCCACGCACTTAAGGTGGATCAGTTCGGTCTTGTAAGACCGTTCACGGTCTCGGCCAGGGCGCTACCGTGGAGTCGGCGACCGAGCCGATTGACGGTGTGGCGCCGATCTCGGCGAGTCGTTCGGTGTAGCGAATCGAGGTGTATTGACCAGGTTCAACCAGTCGTTGCAACACTTGCCTGTCGGAGGGGCCGAAGTTGTTCGTCGAGGGCTTCGGCGGGGGTCTTCCAGCCGAGGATCTTGCGGGGTCTGTTGTTGAGGGCGTTCTGGACTGCGAGGAGTTCTTCAAGACTCCAACGGGAAAGGTCAGTTCCCCTGGGGAAGTATTAGCGGAGCAGTCCGTTGGTGTTCTCGTTGGTGGCGCGCTGCCATGGCGAGTGCGGATCGGCGAAGAAGACCTTGAAGCCGGTGTCGATCGTGAACTGTGCGTGGGCTGACAGCTCTTTGCCTCAGTCCCTGGTGAGCGAACGACCGAAGCAGCCCTGCAGGCATGGACCCCATGGTTGATCCGAGGGCGTCCTTCATGGCAGTGGCGCCGTAGCCGCCGAGGGCCGGACCGTTCTTGACTGGTGGCTGGACGCCGTAGCCCTCGAGTCGGGGCACGTGGACGAGGACGGTGTAGCGGCAGGTGCGTTCCACGACAGTGCCGGTCGCAAAGCGGCCGCAGGCCGATGATGAGATCACCTTCCTTACGTTGGTGGTGGGGCCGGTGCGCTGGTTCGTAGCGTTCTGGTCACCCTTCGGCTAGCGGGCATGTGAGAGGGCCCGATAGTTGGTCCAGGGTCTATGCGGGTTGGGGTTGGTGGGTGGTGGTCCAGTGGTGGGCGAACTCGGTGGGGGTGAGCCCCCGGTGGGCGGAGTGGGGTCGGTTGATGTTGTAGTCGATGCGGTGGTCCTCGATGAGGACTTGGGCTTCGAGGAGTGAGTCGAATTGCCAGCCGTTGAGGAGTTCGTCGCGGAGCCGGCTGTTGAACGATTCGATCCAGGCGTTCTGCCAGGGCGAGCCGGGGTCGATGAGCACTGCGTCGACGCCGGTGTCTGAGCACCAGTTGGCGATGGTGTGCGACACGAATTCTGGTCCGTTGTCGAACCGGATAAACGCTGGGGCTTGGCCCCGCTCGAGGGCGAGGCGGGCGAGGGCTCCAACAAGGCGTTCGGCGTCAATGGAGTGATCGACCACGATCGCCTGGCATTTGCGTGTGTATTCGTCGATGATGTTCAACAACTTGACCTGCTGTCCGTTGATCATCTGGTCGAACTGGAAGTCCATGGCCCACAGGGCGTTCGGTCGGATGAGGCTCATCGCCCCGATGCGGGTGCCGACCCCGGTGAGGCGTTTCTTCTTGCGTCGGGTTGGCACGCGGAGTCCTTCCTCGCGCCACAGGCGGCGCCCACGCCTGTTGTTGATCGGGTGGCCGTTGTTGCGAAGGTCAGTGGCCGCGCGGCGCCACCCCCAGCCGGGACGGTCTTTGCCGAACTGGCGCAGATGGGCCCGGATCTCGGCGTCGTCATCAGCTGGGACGGGCGGGGTCAGTCGTTGGGTTGAGCGGTGTTGGCCAACAGTGCGGCATGCGAATCGTTCTGAGACCGCGAAACGGGTTTGGGCCATCTCGACGGCGGCCCGTTTCCGGTTCGGGGTCAGAAGTTTCCAGTGATGATGTGAGGACCGGAATCTCCGGTGATGATCGAGCTGGGGCCTGCTGGTGTGACTCCGAAGTTTCCTGATCCGAACGGTGTCTTTCGAAGGACCTGTCGACCACCTGGATCCCCAGCTCGATCGTCTGAACCAACGCAGCCGTGCGTCGAGTGTGCCTCATAGGAGCCGGCCCCGACACTGTTGGCGGCCCATCACTGGCCTGTCCATCGAAGCCACGTCTGCCTATCGACAGGGAGAAGGACCATGGTTGGCATCATTGGTGGCGTCGATACTCACGCGGCCACACATCACGCTGCGATCATCGACGACGTTGGCCGCGCTCGAGGCGGCGAGTAGTTTCCTGCAACAACGCAGGGCTACTCCCGGATGCTCCGCTGGATGAAACAGCACGGCACCCTCACCGTTGTTGGTGTTGAAGGCTGCGGGATCTACGGGGCAGGGCTGGCACGACATCTCGACCGCAAAGGCATCGCCGTGGTCGAAGTACCTCGCCCTGACCGGCGTCTACGCCGTAACAGCGGCAAGTCCGACCCGATCGATGCAGAAGCAGCCGCCAGGGCCGTACTCGCTGGGACAGCCACTGTTCAGCCCAAGCTCGGCGACGGACCAATCGAAGCAATCAGAGCCCTGCGGGTCGCCAGAATCGGTGCTGTCAAAGCCAAAACGGCTGCCACCAACGCGCTCAAAGCGCTGGTCATCACCGCCCCTGAACCTCTCCGATCCCAGCTGGCCGGCCTCACCACCATCCAGCTCGTCAACCCCTGCGCCCGGTTCAGGTCCGAGCTGAGCGCACCCTACGATCCGACTCAAGCAACCAAGACCGCAATGCGTTCGATCGCTGTCCGAGCACGGCACCTGATCGACGAAACCCGCGCTCTCAAACGCCAACTCGACACACTCACCCAACACACAGCCCCGGCGACCACCTCCGTATTCGCAATCGGCCCTGAGACCGCAGCGGCACTGCTCGTCACCATCGGCGACAACCCGGACCGGCTCCGTAGCGAAGCCGCTTTCGCCCACCTCTGCGGCGTCGCCCCGATCCCCGCATCGTTAGGGAAGACCGACAGGCACCGGTCCACCGCGCATCGATAGTCCTTCCATGCCTGTACCACGATGATGCAGACGATCAGACCACACGAGCCCTGCACCAGTTGAAGGGGCTCAGCTCAACGCCGCCAAACAGCTCTCGGCCGATTGACCCCAATCGAGTACGAGACCATCATCGAACCAGGCGCCACCCAACAGCCTACCCCCAAATCCGAGCTCACCAGATCACGCGGCAGTCCCCTCCTAGCCAGCTGGGCGCATGGACCTAGCCGAATGGGACTAACAGGAGCCGGTGATCAGCCTCAATCAGAACGTCAGGCTGAGGAAAGAAGGCATCCATCTGCAGTCGACCCGATCCTGGCTCGTTCTCGACGCGTTCCACTCGGCGTACCTTCGCCAACCCCAGAAGTTGGAGTGGCGGCTGGGACCTCTGCCGAACCGCCAGGCAGGCCTCGTCAAAGGGTAGGCCGACCAACGCACTACCGGGACTGAGACCGCCACCAATAAATGGATCCGCACCCCGCCGAATTTCGTAATGCCGAAAGTGTTCTGCGTATTTGACAGCGGTACAGAACTCATCAAACTCGAGTGCGGACGACGTGCCTTCACTCTGTTCGACCGTTCGAAAATAGCTATCGACAAGATTGCGAAAAAAGTTGCGTCTTGGGACCTCAGTGTCAAAGATCCTATCCACAAACAGTTGCTCAAAGAGGAACCGAGAACTCTGGTGACGCGACTCGACGGCCACGTAAACACCGTCATGGGTAACAGACCCACCGAAGCCTGACGTATCGCCCAAGCCAGCATCCAGATTCTCAATGAAGCGGAGAGAATCCAAGTCCGTGACAGAGCGTCCTTCCCGGGGCGAAAACACATACACACGCTCACCAGGTTTAAGACAATCCACCGACTCAGGGTCACAGAGAGCTTTCACAATATCAACCATCTCCCGGTTCCGGCGGACCGTCACCACGTCGATACGCGCCTCCAAAGCGCTGGGTATTTCGGCACCGTGTTGGACATGCAAGATCAAGCCAATACCTTCGAGTAGATCTTCATCCAGCTTTCGAACAACGGACATCGCAAACGCCAAGGAGTCAGGTGTGGCGTAAACTATGTGGACTCGCGGGCCACCCCGGGAATCACCGGTGCGCGTCTCGCTCTGTTGAAGAATCCCGACTCGAAGCACGTCTCCGCACTGAAGGCTCAAAGCTGCAGCTGGCACACCGAGGAGGGCGTTGGAACCGCCGAGTGCCACATCAAGGCAAACTATTTGTGAAGCCCTGCATTCAAGCCGACTCGCCAGCTCTTCAAGCACGTCCTCTAGGTCAAGACGAAGCTGAGCGGCGTGCGTCCGGCCGAGGTCAGTTGCGGCCTGACCGACAACATGCCGAGCGAACTCGGCAAAAAGCTGACGTTCTTCAGGGGCCAGGACCACCAGATTGAGCCGCCATCCTGCCTCGCCTAAACCTCGCGCCGCCAGACCCTCGCGATACAACCCGGTAAACGCATAGAGACGCTCGATCGATTCAACAGTTGCAGACAAGTCGGCGCTGAGGTGATCCCCGAGGGCATCACCCGAGGTAGCCACCACGATTCGCTGGACGAGGTCATTGCTGATAGATCTTGCCAAAAGCCCTTCAACTCGCCTATTGCTGCACTCAAATAGAATCTTTGGCAACCTCGACTGAGTTCCGCCGTCAATTGATTCATGGACTAGGTTATCTAAAGCTCCAAGGTACTGAAGATTTGCATAGTCTGCTGAACTCGTACCATCGGCCAAAAAGATGATTTCCTGCGCTTCTATCACTCGAAACGAAGCCATGTCGTCGTGGACATCACCGCTAAGGACTTTGAGATGTAAGCGATCTCGTTGCTCAGCAGATTCGAGGACTGACGACGCTAGTCCTTGGTCTCGTGTCATGACAACTACAAATCTATCACTATGCTCCAGCAATTCCGAGATCACCGCAATATCATTGATCGTGGCTCCGATCAAGACACAGCGTGAAACTGGCGCCCCTCCCCGCGCCAGAATCTCCCCAAATTTCTGATGGGATGCACTTGATGGAGCACGCAGAATCTGAATGATCCCAGCAATCCCGACGAGCGGGAGCAGTCCAGCTAGCATAATACCTAAGATGGAATTGGGAAAGAGCTCACTCTCGTATCCCGATCCCAAAAAGGCTACGATCCAGACCAGAAATTCCTTCAGCGACTGATATTCAGGCTCGCCGCCATAGAGTTTAGTGTGGAATCCCTCCGACCAATATAGAAAACCGGCTGCGGACCCGATGAATAGCATGACGCTGAGGACTGCGTACGCAATCTTGTGCTTCAGAGCGAGGAGGGACAGGCGGTTGAACACAACGAAGGCATCTCTAAAGTGGGACAGAACTACTTGGCGGCGCCTTAGCTCGCGTCGGAACATGACGATGGAGGCCACTGCCACGCCAACTCCGATCATCGCCAAAATGGCGCGTGCGGGCGTATCATACATAACTATGGGCGTATCAAGTCCTGTGATGACGTAGGCCAGAGCACCATTTAGACCATAGATGACGGCACCAAGTGCCAGACCCACCGCTGCAAAGGTGAACGTGCCGAACCTCACAAGATCACCTCGGTCCGGAACTTCAATGACCAACTCTGCACCTCTGGTACGTCGCAGACGATTTACCTCACGCTGAATCACATTGAACCAAAGTAGGCCGGCTAGCGCTCCGACAGGAGTGACGTAGGTGCTGATGTTGACCCCGACCAAGCTTGCCTGCGTTGAAACGTTACGCGCCAAATCATTCTGGAAATTGATTTTGGGTAGCGCCTCATTCACCAGGGCTGAGGCCGGGAGATCGTTGAAGAGGTTAACTAATGCTCCAGTGCCACCGATCCCGATAAATGGCGAGAGTGGGTCCCCGTTGGCGAGGCGCGCATTTAACCAAGGGACGATTTCGTTGGAGAACACGGAGAGGCTCGAAAATGCATCTGCCAGAACGAAAAAGGCCATACCGAAAAAGAATATTCCGGCAGGCATTGTCAGGAGGAGGGAACTCACTTTGCGCTTCGGAGCAGCGGATGAGCTTGATTCGGATCCTCGCCGAGCGAGCGGACGGACCCAAAGCCAAATCGCGAGGCACGCTATCGGCAAGGCCGCTAAATAGAGTGACAACCGGAGTTGTGAGACTAGCGCTAGCAGTACAACCGACGCTCCGAATGCAGCTACCCACTTCAGCATCTCCGGTGTAAGATTTCGATACTTGCTGAACTGCGGCACGTCGTACGAGGCGTCATACTCCCAACCACGAGTGAGTCGTTTGAATATACGCCCACCCGGAGTTTCGACCTTTCGCACCAATACGCTGATCGCAAGGTATGTAAGAAAGAAGGCAAATAGGGTGACCGGGGCCATGATGAAGAGATACGACCCGAAACTCAAATTCAATCCATCTGCAACAATAATGTTCGACGGCGAGCCAATAAGCAGACCCATAGCGACCGTATTTGCAGCGATGAACTGAGCGAGGAGTATGAGCTTTACATTTCGTATACGCGCCTGCACGCAAACCGAAAGTATAATCGGAGTGAGGGCCAGGATGACTATATCGTTTGATGTGAAAAATGTTAGCACTGAAGTGAGGATGAAGAAATACAGTATGAGGCGTGATGTCGACCCCCTGCACCGTTCGGCAACCTGGAATGCCACGAAGTGGAAGAAGCCGGACTCGCCGAGTCCTTCGGAGATGAGAGCGAAGGAAAGAATAAACGCCACGATTCCTCCCTTAGAAAGTAGCGCTGACGTCACCGATCCAAAGGGAAGTATATTGAATGCAAGGCCGATGGCGACAAGAGCGATTGGAAGCCAAGCCTCCCTTGAAGGTAAAGATCGTGCCTCCAACCAGCGTTCGAACGGTAGTCGTCCGGACGAAACGATCGCTACGATAGTTGTAAAGGCTCCTAGGAGAATGAACGCAGCGCCGGTTCCGTGGGTTGACAGATGGGCTGCAACGGGGGCGACTAGCGCAAGTGCCGGAAGAGCCAGGTCGCCGGGTACGAATTTTCTTGTCGTGCCTACTGAGTCCATGATGGGTCAACGTTAGTTCGGCGACTTTCGCAGTCCCGAATTGACAGATTCATAGGGTCAGGGGTGCGTCAGTTATCTGGCGTGACCCACCGCTGGCCGCGCATTGAGCCCAGGAGCAGCCGGGCACACGGACCAAAGCTGCTGTGCTTGAAAGATTCAGCGAATCGTCGGGCAGCGGGTCAGCCTGTTCAGAGATTCGGATCTTCCAAATCCTGCAGGATGCGGGCGCCTCAGAAGCGATGTCCAGCTATTCATCGTTGCGACGACCGCCGGACGACTAGCACCCGACGCTAGCTCCCGATGTCTTGAGAACCATGATCCGCTCGACCGAGCGATCGACTTGGGATTCGCTCAGGCGGCCATCGGCAACTGCGGCCTCCAGTTGGTCGAGCACCTGGTTCATCTGGTCGACATCGCCGAAATACAGGGCCAGGTCGTTGCCGGCGACGAGCGACGCCTCGACAGCATCGGGCACGGAGATATCACGGGCGGTGATCGCCCCCATCTCGGCCAGCTCATCGGTCACGGTCACCCCCTGGTAGCCGAGGTCGTTGCGCAACCAGGCCATCGCCTCGGGGTTCATCGAGAACGGTTCGCCGCCGTCGGTCAACCCGGGAACGTCAAGGTGGCCGGTCATCAGCATCGACCGATCCCCCATCTGCTCGAACATGCCAGTGAACGCCACGATGTCGTTCCCTTCGAGCGAGCTCAGCTCGGGCGTCTCGGCCGGGGCGTCGTCGCCGTGGGCGTCCGCCCGGCCATGTCCCGGAAAGTGCTTGAACGTGGGCAGAACGCCGGCCTCGCACAGCCCTTCGGCGAACACCCCGGCGGTGGCGACCACCTCGGCCGGGTCGTCCGACCAGGTGCGGTCACCGAGCGGGTTGGACCCGCCGGCCACGTCGACCACCGGCGCAAAATCCACGGTGACACCCAGTTCGGCCAGGCCGGCGCCCCGTGACCGGCCGGCCTCGCGGATGCGGTCCGCCTCCCACGCAGCCATCTCGCGTGCGGCCGGAAGCGGCTCGAGGATCGAGGCCAGCAGGTCGACCTGTCCCCCCTCGGCGTCCGTCGCCACGAACGGCGCCACCGGCCGGTCGGCGGCGTTGACGAACACCGGCGATGCGAAGACCTGTGTCTCCTTGCGCCCGGCGAACACTCCCCCGGCTCCGGCATCGATCAGCTCCTGGATTTTCGTCGGATCGGTGGCGCTGTCCTCCGGCGCATTGGTGCCGGTGAACAGCATCTGAGCCAGCTTCTGGCGCAGGGGCCAAGTGGATGGGGCGCCGTCGTCGGTCGGGGCCTCGGTTGCGGGCTCCGAGTCGGGTTCGGTGACAGCCGAGGTGTCCGGGGCCGCTGACGACGGGGTTGCCGCTGACGACGAGCTTGCCGCTGGGACCTTCGACGAGGCCGGCACTTCGGACGACTCCGCGTCATCGCCGCAGGCACTGGCGAACACCAGCGTCGCCACCACGAACGCGGACCAGCCGGCAGACCGTTTCGACCTACTCATCGTCGTTCGTTTCCTCACGTGTTCGGGGCTCAGTTTCGTTTGGGAAGGTGCTGTTTCAGGGTGAGCGTGTCGGCGAACAGGTCGCCCAGCCGCTCGACCCGGGCCCGCACGTCGTCGATGTCGAAGCTGAGGGGTTCACCGTCGGCGCCGGCGGCCACCTCATCCCAATCGATCGGTGTTGACACCGTAGGCCGGTCTCGTGCCCGGGTGGAGTACGGCGTGATCGTCGTTTTGTGGCGGCTGTTCTGCGACCAGTCGACCAACACCTTGTTGTTGCGCTTGGCCTTGGTCATCTCGGTGAGCACCCGCTTGGGCTCGCGCTTGGCCAGCAGCTGGCCCATCGCCAGGGCGAAGCTTGAGGTGTGGGCGTAGTCGTGGGGCGTGTTGAGCGGAACGTACATCTGCAGGCCCTTGGACCCGGAGGTCTTGGCGAACCCGACCAGATCGACCGACTCGAGGATCTCCCGAAGCCACAACGCCACCTCGCAGCAGCCGGACAGGTCGACGCCGGGGCCCGGGTCGAGGTCCAACACCAACATGGAGGGTGCGTCGAGGTCGCAGCCCTTCGACATATGGGTGTGTAGCTCCAACGCCGCCAGGTTGGCGGTCCACACCAGCGACGCCGGCTCGTCGAGGGCGCACGCGGCGATTGCGCCCCGCCGGTCGCCAGGATCGTCCACGGTGCCCAGCCAGTCGGGACGGTGCGAGGGACAACGCTTCTCGAAGAAGCCATCGGTGCCGACGCCGTTGGGGTGGCGCACCAGGGTGACGCCCCGGCCGGCAAGGTGGGGCAGCATTACCGGGGCGATGGCGACGTAGTAGGCGATCAGGTTGGCCTTGGTGGTGCCCGTAAGCGGATACAACACCTTGTCCAGGTTGGACACCTTCAACTGGCGCCCGTCGATGTCGACGGTCTGGGAGGTGGGCTCGGGCACCGTTCGATCCTGGTGAGCTAGGCCGACTCGGCAGCGGGCTCGTCCGCCTCGTCCTTCGGGGCCTTGCGGGCCTCCTTGGCCGCAGCCACGCTGGCCTCGAGCGCCGCCATCAGATCGATCACCTGATCCTCGCCGTCGTCGGTGGGTGCGCTGACCGATGTTTCGCTTCCGTCGGCCTTTCGCTCGATGAGCTCGAGGACGGCCTCACGGTAGGTGTCGCTGTATTTGGACGGGTCGAACGCCTCGGTGAGCGAGTCGATCAGCGACGAGGCCATCGCCAGCTCCTTCTCGGACAACTCGACGTCGGCGGGCTTCTCCATGCCGGGAATGACCTCGGGGGCGTTCACCTCGTCGGCCCACACCATCACCGACAACATCAGCTTGGTCTCAACCGAGCGGACGACGACCAGGTGCTGCTTGGAACGCATGACGAAGCGCCCCAGCCCCACCTTGTTGGCGTTCTCCAGCGCGGTGGCGAGCAGGGCGTAGGGCTTGGCGGCGTCGGCCGGAGCCGCCCAGTAGCT
>CXWK01002169.1_pt3 | contig 12842 bp, 13 predicted proteins | sample 590851 | NCBI WGS metagenome assembly CXWK01 (sample SAMEA3498364, study PRJEB10139) | wastewater metagenome | biome: wastewater treatment plant; material: activated sludge | place: Denmark | collected 2014-08-01
CCACGGAACCTCCGCTCAATGTGGACGCGAGGATCGGCGTCGAAGGCACCACGGTGTCGATCACCCAGGTCCAGGACGCCGGGGTCGGGTCGGTGTTGTTGGCCGCGTCGGTCGCCTTCACCTCGAAGGTGTGGCTGTCGTCGGCCAGGCCGATATAGTTCTTCGGACTGGTGCAGGTCGCCCACACGCCGCCGTCCAGCCGGCATTCAAACGTGCTCGGCTCATCGGCGCTGAAGGTGAATGTGGCGTCGGCGCTGCTCGACGGGTTGGTCGGACTGGTGTCGATTGTCGTGTTCGGCGGTGTCGTGTCCGGCGGTGTTGTGTCGATCAACCACGCCCAGGATGCCGGGGACAGGTCGGGGTTGTTGGCCGCGTCGGTCGCCATCACCTCGAAGGTGTGGCTGCCGTCGGCCAGGCCGGTATAGTTCTTCGGACTGGCGCAGGTCGCCCACGCGCCGCCGTCCAGCCGGCACTCAAACGTGCCCGGTTCGTCGGCGCTGAAGGTGAATTCGGCGTCGGCGCTGTTCGACGGGTCGGTCGGGCCGGTGTCGATTGTCGTGTTCGGCGACGTCGTATCGATCAGCCACGTCCAGGACGCCGGGGTCGGGTCGGTGTTACCTCGCGTGTTCGTCGCCTTCACCTCAAAAGTATGGGAGCCATCGGCCAAACCGGTGTAGGGCTGCGGGCTGGTGCATCCCACCCAACCGGTGCCGTCCAGTTGACACTCGAACGTGCTGCCCACGTCGGTCGAGCTAAAGGTGAACGACGCGTCGGCGCTGCTCGACGGGTCGGTTGGGTTACTGTCGATGCTTGTGTCGGGGAAACAGGAATTGAGTGCCGTGGCGGTATTGCGTGGGATAGGAGCCGCAGCGGCAAAGTCAGCGGTGTTATTATCCGTTTCGGCACAACTCTCGTCATTACGGAGCGCGGCTGTCGTATTGTCCAGGGCCGGCGCGTCGCTGTTTGCCTCGGAACAGTTTGCCGCACCATACCCCACAAAGTCGATGATGTCAGCCGATGGGCACATGACAAGTGGAAGCCCCGCTTGGTTACTCACCAGCGCAACCTTGCCCGCGCCTGCAGCCATAGAGACAGGTGTTGAAGCAACCAGGTCCGGCGTCGGCAGAATAACGCCGTTGGTGCCATTAGTACTCTGTTGAATCAGGAAATATTGACCCGGTTGGAGGGCAATATTGGGCAAATCGGTTTTCGACCAAACATCACCGGTAGAGGCGGCATATTGGACAGACCAGCCATTGAGGCTGGCCGGGCTACTACCTCGATTGAAGAGTTCAACGTAGTCGGCTTTATAAGGGGCACTCGCATTACCCCCACCGCCATATACCTGACTGATCACAATGTCGGGCGAGAGCGCCGCGACGGGCCGATTGAAGTGGGGCGAAACGCCGGCGGCGATCGCTGCGAACAGAATGAGGGTCAACAACATAGGCCGAATCCACCACGTGGTGGATTGGCGCGCCGTTCTCGAGTGATACATGGCTACGCTCCTATTCAATTGAATCTTGAATGGGCCGGCGTAATCCTGGCGACGGCTCAAAAGGTGGGAAGGACCCTCATCCTTAACTCCCGCCTATTGCGACTTCTGGAGTATAGCATAATCACATTCGCCTTGTAAACCCCCCAAAATATCTATCGCACCCTCACGGAGACATCGCGCACCAAAACCGCGATACCAGACCCGGCGTTCGCGGCATGTCGGTCACATGATATACTTTGTGCCATGTACGACGATGTCATCCCCGCTCTGCGTCAAGCCTACGACAACCATGCCGGTGAGCGAGACGCGGCCGAACTAACCGATTGGAAAATCACCGAACGCGAACACTTTCTGGGCCTACTGCAATCAGAGGGCAAGCACTCGCTGCTGGAGATCGGCGCGGGGCCGGGCCACTTCGGCGCCTATTTCCGCGACCGGGGTCTCGACGTCACCTGCACTGATCTCTCGCCGGAGATGGTGCGCATCTGCCGCGAGAAAGGGCTGACCGCCCACGTGATGGATTTTCTGCATCTTGATTTTCCCCCGACCTCATTCGACGCCGTCTTCGCCCTCAACTGCCTGCTCCATGTGCCCAGCGCCGACCTGGACCTTGTATTGGCGGCTATCCATCGCTTGCTGAAGCCCGATGGCCTGTTCTTCTATGGCGTCTACGGCGGTCATTCATTTGAAGGGGTCTGGCCGGAGGATCATCACGTCCCCCAACGTTACTTCGTCTTCTACCCCGACGATGAACTCCGGCGGCGCGCGGCCGAGCGATTCGACGAGGTCTACTTCCGGGCCATCCCGCTCGAGGACGACGACGAGTCCCATTTTCAGTCGCTCATTCTGCGGCCGAAGGGGTGGGCTTAATGTACGTTATGGGCGACATCCACGGCCAGATCAACAAGATGCGCGCCGTATTGATCGAGGCCGAGCTGATCGACCCCGAAGACCGCTGGATCGGCGGCGCGGTCACACTCTGGTTCATGGGTGATTACTTCGACCACGGGCCGAACGGCATTGCCGTCATCGACCTGATTCGCTCATTGCAGGAGCAGGCGGAGGCGGGCGGCGGGCGCGTCGGCGCGCTCATCGGCAACCACGACGTGCTCATTCTGGCTGCCCAGCGATTCGGCGAGCGGCCGAGCGGTGGTCCCGGCGGCACGTTTCTGTCCAGTTGGCGCCACAACGACGGTGAGGGGTCCGATCTGGCTCAGTTGACGCCGGAGCGGATTACCTGGTTGCGCGCGCTGCCAGCCATGGCGCTCGACGGCGGCCGCCTGCTGGCCCACGCCGACGCAACCTTCTATCAAGCCTACGGTCGCAGCGTCGCCGCCGTCAATGACCACTTCCAGGCCATCCTTCGCAGCAACGACGCCAAGGCCTGGGATCAGTTGCTCGACTACTTCTCGCAGCGCCGCGCCTTTCAGGACCCCGACCTCGGCCCGGCGCGGGTCGGCCGCTTCCTGAACCTCTATGGCGGTCGCCAGCTCGTTCACGGCCACACGCCCATCGCCAAGCTGCTGGGCTGTCCTCCGGAGGATGTCACCCAGGCGCTGATCTATGCCGGTGGGCTGGCCATCGACGTGGACGCAGGAATGTACCAGGGCGGCCCCGGCTTCGTCACCTGCCTGGCCGATGTCAATTAGTTGCGAGGGGGGCATCAACATGCGAATTGCAATATTTTCCGACGTTCATGGTAATCTGAGCGCGCTGGAGGCGGTTCTGGCGGATATCGAAGACCAGTCGCCCGATCTCGTCGTGTTTGCCGGCGACCTGTGTCTATTCGGCCCGCGCCCGGCCGAATGCCTGCGCCTGGTGCGCGGGCGGCGGTTGCCGTCCGTCATCGGCAACACCGACGAATGGACAGCCGGCCTGGGCCACCCACCCGAAAAGCACCGCGCTTCCCTCGAATGGACGGCTGCCCGGTTGACGGCCGACGAACTGGGCTGGCTGCGCCGCCTGCCCTTCGCCTTGCGCGTCTCCCCCACCGACACGCCGAACGACCGGGATTTGCTCATCGTCCATGCCAACCCACACGACGTGAACGGGATCATATTCCCCTCAGTAGCCGAGCAGCAGGATCGGTGGGGGAAGATTCGACAGAGCGACGAAGACCTCGGCAAACCGATGAGCGAGGTCGGCGCGGCGGCCGTGGCCTACGGACACCTCCACATCCCCGGCGTGCGTCGATGGGGCGAGACCATACTCGCCAACATCAGCTCGGTCAGCATGCCCGGTGACGGTGACGGTCGCGCCAAGTACGGCCTGCTGGAATGGCGCGACGACCGTTGGGAGGTCACGCACCGGCGGGTCGCCTATGATGTCGCCGCCGAGGCGGCCGCTTTTCGCGCCAACCGGCCGCCGGGCTGGGCGGAAGCAGTCGCCGGGATCGAGGCCGACGGTTATTATTATCCGCAACGAATCTAGAAATAATCGGCATTACCCGGAGGAAACCTAATCGATGGCAGACGAACGGAAAGAGGCGATCACGGCCAAGCTGGCCGCCAACCGTGAGGCATTCATGGCGACGATGAGCGGATTGTCCGCCGAGCAGTGGGAGATGCGCGCCTACTCCGAAGGATCGGAGTGGCGCGTCGTCGATATCTTGCGCCACGTGGCCGACTCAGAGCGGGGCATGACGGCGTTGATGGTACAGATCAAGAGTGGCGGCGAAGGCGTACCGCCGGATTTCGATCTCGCCCGCTGGAATCAACGCGTCGTCAACAAGCTCGGCGATAAAGACCCGCAAGAGCTATTGGCTGGCATGGCCGACAGCCGTCGAGCGCTGCTGGGATTCATCGATTCCCTTGAGGAAAGTGATTGGGACAAGAAAGGCCGCCACGCCAGCCTGAAGATCATGACCATCGAAGAGGTATGCCATCTCATCGCCGATCACGAGGCCCTGCACCTCACCGGCGTCCGCGAGGCATTGGGGGACCAGTGAACAGTAAACAGTGGGTCAGTAGATCAGTAGATCAGTGAGTTTGCTGACCTGCTGGCCTACTGACCTACTGACTTACATTTTAGGTGTCTCGACCGGCGTATCGCGCCGCCGCGCATAGATGCTCTTGACCAGGGACGACGGCACCCACGCCCCATCCACGTGGTCGTACGTGGGCGTCAGCTCCGGATACAGGTTGCGGTCCCGGAGCATCTGGGAAAAATCGGGATCGAAATCGGCGTATCCCAACTCTGACCGCACGTTGCGGTAATAGTTGTAGTGATTGAAGAAGTGCTTGTTCTCGACGCCATAGGCGACGAAGACGGAGTATTTCGGCCCGGTGATATAGCTGCCGGAATGGATCGTGCGCGGGTCGAAGATGACGCAATCGCCCGGCTCGGTGGGAATCCAGTCCGCGTTGGAGATGGCCATCTGCACTTTGGGCGAAAGATAATTGGCCGCGCCAAGCCATTTAAGGCGGCGCTCGCTGAACTTGCGGCCACGCGAGACGGGGCCTTTCGGCGGGATCTGGCTGCCGGGGATGAAGCCCAGGCGCGAATTACTCTCGGCGAAGGTCTGCAAATAGATGCCGCAGCGCACCAGCTTGTACGGCTCCTGCGATTCATCCCAATCCTGCCCCACGCCATACTCCCGGTTGACGCTGTCCCGATGCCAGGAAATGGCCGAGAAGCCGACGTGGATATCGTTGTGCTGTAAAAAGCGCACGTCCGGGGAGATAAGGTTGCGCACGATCTCGACCAGCCGTTCATTCACGGCCACGGACCAGAAGTCGCGCGACTTCACGACGCCGTCGGGCAACGTCCACGACGAGCCGCCGGAGCCGCGGCCGCTCCCCTTCCATTCATCTCCTCCGCGAGTCATGCCCGAGCGAGTGATGCCCGACAACGCTTCCATGCGGCCGACGTAGTAATCCACTTCATCGCCGGTCAACAGGCCGCGCACAATGGTGTAGCCCTGGTCGTCCAACTCCTGCTTCATCTTTTGATAATCCATCACGAACTCTCCCTATTTCTCCGCTGTCCTTCCTTCACTTTGAAACGTGCATCGACGGCCGACTCGCGTCTGCCGATTACGGCAAAGTTTAGCCAGATTGGGTGATAAATACCAACGGAACGGCGGGACGATCACCAAAGACCGAGAAGGAATGCAAACCACGCCACGCTATAAAGAGCACGAAGACCCTTTCTTTCTTGCGTCCTGATGCCTTTGCGCTCCTTCTAGCTGCCCTCACCTGCGCGCCACTCATCCTCCAAAATACTCATCAGGATGAGCGACCAATACCGCTCCCCGGCTCGCCGATGATCGCGCAGCACGCCTTCGCGTCGAAAGCCCACGCGCTCGTAGCAAGCAATGGCTGACGTGTTGAAATCGAACACGCCCAAATCGACCCGGTGCATATCCAGCTCCTCGAACGCAATTCGCAGCGCGGTCGACACCATCTGCCGCCCCACTCCTCGCCCGCGCAACTCAGCCGGGCCGACGAGAACGCGGCCGATCGTCACCGAACGATTCGGTCGATCGATGCTCACCAATTGGATATGGCCGATGGTTTCTCTCGTAGCGGCATCCATCGCCGCGAAGGGCATATGGAGCGATTCCGCGCCCGAAGACCGTTCGAGGAAACCTTCCAGTTGCTCACGCGTGAGCGGATACCGGAAGCGCGGCCCGGCGAATTGGAGCAGGAAATCGGCCGAGGGAACCCAGGCGATGAGTTGATCGATGTCGGCGGTCATAAACGGCCGAAGTTCAACTTTCATCAAACTACCCGCCACTGTTCGCCGGCGGCGGGCGCTGCATATGAAAAACGTCGGTCGTGCGAGTGTAGGCATCGCCGGCCAGGCGACCAATCGGTCGCAGCGCCGCCAAATCAATCCGGCCGTTGTCGTAGATGTCGTCGCGCACATGAATGCAGCGCACCCGACCGAAGATAGCCGCACCGCCACCCGGCTGATCGCTGATGACCACCACACGATCCAGCGTGCATTCAAAGGCGATGGGCGCTTCGGCCACGCGCGGCACGCGGATCGTTTGGCTCGGCACGGGAGTCAACCCAGCCCATTCGAACTCCGACTGGCCGGCGGGCAAAACGATCGAGGTCTGATTCATCGCCTCGGCCGTGTCTTCGTTGGTGACGTTGATGACAAATTCTGGCACAGCTTCAATATTGCACCATGAATCTTTCTTGCGGCCGTCGGCATGAACACCGGGGCAGAAGACGAGCGTCATCGGCGACGGGCAGACGACGTTGAAATAAGAGAACGGAGCCAGGTTCAGCCGGCCGTCGACGTCGATCGTGCTGACCCAGGCGATCGGTCGAGGCACGACAGCGCCGATGGCCAGACGATAGCGATCGTAGTGTGTAATTTCGTCGGCGTAGAGGATCAAAGGTAGTAACCTCAAGATAACGAACTATCAGATTACCCGATTTAGTGGGACGAAGGCACGAGGCGCTGCCATAGACGCCCCGTGCAGATCTCACTCTCGCGGCAGCCAGCTATAGGCATACCCTTCATCTTCCATTTCCAGCGCATAGCGCGTCAGGCGCAACGGCCGGAAGGTATCGACCATCACCGCCAGTTCCTCGGTGCGCGTCTTGCCGATAGAGCCTTCATAGGTTCCGGGATGCGGGCCGTGGGGGATGCCGTTGGGGTGAATGGTCAGTGATGCCCGTTCAATGCCCTTACGCGACATAAAATCCCCCTCAACGTAGTAGAGCACCTCGTCGGAATCGACGTTTGAATGATTGTAGGGTGCGGGAATGGCGAGGGGGTGATAATCGAACAGGCGCGGCACGAAGGAGCACAGCACATAGCCGGGGCCATCGAACGTCTGGTGCACCGGCGGCGGCTGGTGGACGCGACCGGTGATCGGCTCGAAGTCCTCGATGTTGAAGGCAAACGGCCAGAGATGACCATCCCAACCGGCGACATCCAAGGGGTGATGATCATAGAGAAAGCAGGTCGTCTGGCCGCGCGCCTTGACGCGAAGCTCGAACTCGCCCGATTCGTCATGGGTCACCAGCTCATCCGGCGGGCGAATATCGCGCTCGCAATAGGGCGAGTTCTCCAAAAACTGGCCATAGTTGTTGATGTAGCGCTTGGGCGGCGTGATGTGGCCGTAAGACTCAACGACGAGCATCCGCTGCGGCTCGTCCGGGTCGGGCAGCAAGCGCCAGATGACGCCAGTCGGGATGACGAGATAATCGCCCGGCCGATAGCGGAGCAGGCCAAACTGGCTCTCCAGCACGCCCGTTCCTTCATGGATAAAGAGGACGTCATCCCCGTGGGCGAACTTGTGCCAATAGGTCATCGGCTCGGTCGGCCGGGCCACGTAGAGCACCACGTCGCTATTGCCCATCAGGGGCACGCGGCCGGTGATGGCGTCGCCGCCGGCCGGCAGCGGCGTGGAACGCAGATGGCGGGGGCGCAACGGCCCGACTTCCTCGTAGGGGATCACCTCGGTGGGAACCAGCCCCAAACGGCGGATGGCCGTCGGCGGCCGTAAATGGTAGAGGATAGACTGTATCCCCGCAAAGCCGTGGATGCCCATCACCTCTTCGTGATGCAGCGACCCGTCTTCCCTGCGAAATTGCGTATGTCGCTTAGGTGGAAGCTGCCCCAGCTTGTAGTAGTATGTCATTTGTGCCTCCAAACCAAATCGCTATAAATTCCCGCGTAATTCCTGCTCGCGCTCAATGGACTCGAAGAGGGCCTTGAAGTTGCCCTTGCCGAAACCCCGCGAGCCGTGACGCTCGATGATCTCGAAGAACACCGTCGGCCGATCCTCCACCGGTTTAGTGAAGATTTGCAGCAGATACCCCTCCTCGTCACGATCGACCAGCACACCCAGCTCAGCTAATTTATCGATCGGCTCGTTGATCTTGCCGACCCGACTTTCCAGATCCTCATAGTAGGTCGTCGGCACGCGCAGAAATTCAACGCCGTTATCGCGCAGTTGCGTGACCGTGCTGACGATGTCGCCGGTGGAGCAGGCGATATGCTGGACGCCGGGAGTGTAGTAATAGTCGAGATATTCCTGGATCTGCGACTTCTTCTTGCCCTCGGCCGGTTCATTGATGGGGAACTTCACCTTGCCCGTGCCGTCCTGCATTACCTTCGACATGAGCGCTGAGTACTCCGTAGAGATGTCCTGATCGTCGAAGTGGATCAACTGGCTGAAGCCCATCGTCTTGGCGAAGAACTCCACCCAACGGTTCATCGCTCCCAACTCGACATTGCCGACCATGTGATCGATGGCTGCCAGCCCAACCCCTTTGGACCACGCGGGGCCGTTGTCCGCTTCGGGGCTATAACCATTGCGCGGCTGGAAGCCGGGCGCAAACGCGCCGCGATAGTCGCTCCGATCCACAAACTTGATGAGCGTTTCGCCATAGGCGCGAATGGCTGAATAGCGCAACACGCCGCACTCGTCCTCGACGGTCGTCGGCGCGATGGCCCCCGACGCGCCGCGAGCCGTTGTTTCGTGATAGGCTGACTCGGCGTCGGGCACGGATAAGGCGATGACCGCTACGCCGTCGCCATGCAAGTGGGCATGCCGGGCCACGGGATGATCCGGGCCAAGCGCGGTCGTCAGCACGAGCCGGATTTTCCCCTGAACCATGACATACGAAGCGGTCTGGCGATTACCGGTCTCCAGGCCGCTGTAGGCCGCTTGCGCAAAGCCGAAGCCGGTGCGATAGAAGTGCGCCGCCTGTTTGGCATTGCCGACATATAGCTCGATGTGATCGATCGCTTTGATGGGCAGGAAATCGTGGGTCATTATTATACTCCTCTTGGTTCGATTAATTCGCTAATGATTTTGTGTCGCTGATAACAGCCCCCAGCACCCGCCCCAATCGTTCGATCCCCTCTTCAATATCTGCCAGGCAGCAGTTCGAGAAGTTAAGCCGCATGTAGTTGTGGGCAGAAACACCCGGTTGAGCAAAAGCCTGTCCGGGAATAAAGGCCACCTTCTCCCGCTCGACGGCCGTCTCCAGCAAAGGCCCCGCGTCAACGTATTCCGGGAGCCTGGCCCAGATGAACATCCCCGCGCGAGGCTTCGTCCATATCACCTCTGATGGAAAATGACGCTCCATGGCCCTTAGCATCGTATCGCGTCGCAGGCGGTATTCGGCCTGCAACCGCGCCACATGCTCCGGCAAATAGCCGCCATCCAGATATGCCGCCACCGCTCGTTGGGTCAGGGCCGAAGACTCAAGATCGCCGGCTTCCTTGATGGCCGTCAGCTTGGGTACAACTGCCTCCGGCGCGACCAGCCACCCCAACCGCAGCGCCGGAGCCAGAATCTTGGAGAAAGAGCCGACGTAGAACACGTGACTGTCATTATAGGCGCGTATCGGCGGCAAACAACGACCGTCGTAGCTCAGGAAGCCGTAGGGATCATCCTCGATGATCGGCAGCCCATAGGCGGCGGAGACCTCGGCCAACCGCAAGCGCTTCTCCTGCGAGACGCTGACGCCAAGCGGGTTGTGGGCGTCGGGGATGACGTACAAGTACGCCGGGACGGCCCCCCTTTCCAGGTAATCAACGACCTCATCGACCTCGATGCCCGTTTCCAGGTCTGTTCGCACCGGCAACACCTCCGGTCGATAGGAGGCGACCGCCTGACGGATGCCTGTGTAAACGAGTTCCTCCAGCAGCACCTGGCCCGCAGGATCCAGCAAGAACCGGGTCAGGACGTCGAGCGCCTGTTGGGCACCGGTCGTCAGGAATATCTGCTCCGGCGCGCACGCTACCCCGCGCTCGGCCATAAGCCCAACGATATGATCCTTCAGGGGAGCAAACGGCGGGCCGTATTGCAAAGCGCCGGGGTCGGTCGACAGAACTTTCGACAAGGCGGCGCTATAGTCGGCCGTCGGGAACAAATCCGGCGCGGGCAAGCCACCGGCGAACGACAGGATGCCGGGGCGCGAAACGACGGCCAGCATTTGGCGCAGCACGGAGCGTTCCATGCTACGCGTCCAATGAGCCGAGCGAATTCCCGGCAGGGCGACGGGGCGTGTCAAAACAGCGGAATCCATGGGAAATGGGTTACTCCTGCCGCGGTAGCTCATCCATCGGGATAGCGGCCGTGGCCTTGATCTCGCTCAGGACAAGACTGGTGCGAATCTTGTCCATGCCCCGCACGGGGGTGAGCGTGTTGAGAATAAAATGCTCCAGATGCTTGCGATTACAGACGATCACCTTGAGAAGATAATCAAACTCACCGGTAAGGTGGTGGCATTCCAGCACCTCGGCCATGGATTGAACTTCCCGGCGGAAGTGGTTCACGGCGTCGGGCTCGTGGCGCTGGAGCGTAACTTGCACGAAGCACAGCATGTCATAGCCGACGACCTCGCGGTCGACCTGGGCCACGTAGCCGGTAATGACGCCGCCCTCTTCCAGTCGCCGCAATCGCTTGTGCAACCCCGCGGCCGAGAGATCAACCCGTCGCGCCAATTCGGCGTTTGTCTGTCGGGCATCCCGTTGTAAGGCTGTTAGTAATTCTCGATCAATATCATCAAGCAATGCAGTCATGGTCATCGTAGCGGGCCAGGAAATAGATATTCACCAAGTATAAGGATTTATAATAGATTTCTCAACCATTTAATCGAAAACAGATAATAATTAATCTGATTTCCCGACAAAAAGTGATGATTTTGCACTCGATGGATGACGCAATGTGTCATAGTGGGCAGGCGTATCGCGCCGTCAGCCTTTAACGACCAATTCATTCTATTTATTGAACGGTGGGCTATACTGGAGAAGCCTATGAGACGAATAATCGTTTTCCTCATCGCCATTATTCTGCTATCCGTTTCGGCCGCTTGCACAGGCCGTGCCGCGGTCGCGCCAACGCCCTTTCCCACTCCCGGACCAAGCCCGACTCCCGGCGGCACGGGGCCAATCGTGCTGACGGTCACGGAACTGATGAGCGCCCCCGGCCTCTATCGGGACTCGGTTATTCAAGTGACCGGGCTTCTGCGCAAGCAACCATTGATCGTCTGCGAGACCAAGCCGAATCTGTCGCCGGCCGGGTGGGGGCTTGCCGAAGAGGGTGTTTTGGCTCCGGCCGGGGGGTTCGATCAACAAATCCGATCACTCTTGCCGGATAATCTGGCTATAACCGTCGAAGGCCGCTGGCGACAATGGACCGGTCTGGTCGGCTGTGGCAAAGGAGCCGCGCAGCAAGAGGTATGGTTTCTGGAGACCAGTCGAATTCTCTCGCCCAGCCCACTCACCCAGGTGACGCTGACACCCTCATCGGGAGTCGAAATCGTGGCCATCACCGAGACGCCGGCAGATGTACTTCTCCCGACGGAAGCAGTTGCCGAGTTCCCCACGCCGACCTTCGAAGAGACGCCGGCTGATCCCTTCTCGACTGTCGAGCCGATCGCGCCGGCCAGCCCGACATTTGACCCCATCGCCCCCCTGCCTACCGGCACCCTGCCGGTGACGCCGCTGCTCTCTCCGACGATTGGAGGCACGCTCGCGGCTGGATCAACTCCAGGCACACCGGTTCCCGGATTGACCATGACGTCACAACCAACGGTAGCCGGCGCATCCCCGACTCCAACCCAACCGACAACATCAGGCAATGTCGTGGCCAAGGGCGACTTCCTCGAGGAGTCGTTTGGCGATTTCGCGATTTCTTCATTGGCGGGCGGGACCATCGATAGCTGGGTCATTGACCTATTTGAGGATGAGAGCCTCAACATTTACGCCGTTGCCCCCAGCCCGGCCGATATTATCCTGTCTGTCCTTAAGGACGGACAACCGATCGTCAATCGCCAGAATAGCGCGCCCGTCGGTTCGCCGGAGGTCATTAGCAATGCGCCTATCAGAGGCGAAGGGGTTTATGAAATTCAGGTACTGACCGTCAACAGCATGTCGACCGACTACGTGTTGGTCTTGTCGACAGATCCGGAGTCGTCGGTCAGCCTTCCCGGCCTCATTCTTTCAGGCACCCCACGAAGCGCAGTCCAGATGCCGGCGTTTGGTTACCATTACTGGGTCTTTGCGGCAAATGAAGGGGATCAGATTTCCATTACAATAACGCCTCTGGCGAATGAGGATCCGATCATTTATCTATACGATTCAACCGGCGAAGAAATAGGATACGCCGATGGTGGCTTTGAGGGCGAAGCGGACACTATAGAGACGACGGCTGAGACAAGCGGGCTGCATGTCATCAGCATCGAAGAGGCTTACAGCGACCCGATGCGGTACGATCTTGTTATGACAATCGAATAGCGCGGACTCAGGCCATCACTACATCGCGTTTGCGCGCGATCAGCCACAGGGCGACAAGGCCGAGCGAGAAAGCCAGGCCGACCGCGCCCACGAGCAGCATTTCCCCGGCGGCGAAAAGCGCCCCGGT
>CXWK01028575.1_pt1 | contig 12829 bp, 4 predicted proteins | sample 590851 | NCBI WGS metagenome assembly CXWK01 (sample SAMEA3498364, study PRJEB10139) | wastewater metagenome | biome: wastewater treatment plant; material: activated sludge | place: Denmark | collected 2014-08-01
CGTCAAGCGCATCAATGGAAACTACTCGAATTGTGGCGACGGGCAAGGGATCGTTCCCATCGTAAATGTTCAGGTCTCGAAGCACGTTCTTCATTCGACCACGTAGGACAATGAACATGTGTACGCGGTCAAGTTTTACCCGTGCGCGCTTCGCCACTGTTTTGCGGGCGCGGAGCAGACTATCGGAAATCTCAGGCATAGACACATCAGGAAGGTTGACTCCGTCCCGTTTCGACTCGACCAAAGGTCCCGAGGTATCGACAGTCACCCCAATAAGAATACGGTCACGCGCGACAAGTAGGTGCCCAAGGGGAGCGGCGAGTCCTCGGCCAGAGACACTATGGAGGCAGAGAGCGCCTTGAGAGGGAGGAAGAATGCGTGCCATCGTTTTCGCCGAATCCCGAACATTCGAGCCGACCTTATCCCACTGCGCTCCACTCCACTGGGAGAGAATCTCGTGGGGTGGGTACACGCCTCGGTTCGTTAGAGAGAGCCTTTGGGCTACAGTATTACCCCCCTGCTGCTCAACCCGTGCTCGGTATCCCGGCGCCCAAGATAGAAGCGCCCATCGCCAGAACACCCCAAGCACTCCTGTCAGCCAGGAGAAAACACCACATCGCCACGCGGTAACGAATGCCATTGCCACCACAGCGGGGTAGACTCCAAGAGGGGGAACCACTCCCCCGATCATGAGTGGCCATACGGCCCACCCCGCGATAGCTACTAGGAACGCGGTCACCCACGGTTTACCGCGAGACCAACGAATACCCAATGCCGCAAAGACCAGGTATGCGCCATAGAGAGTCACCACCGAAGGTGCGGGATCGAAATTGGGTGGCCGAGAAACATATTCAGGGTTGGTCGCGACAAGAGACAGATACACGTAAGCAGGGGCAAGCGCGATTGATAGCGAAGCGAAGACGATGCTTACCACTCCAACTGGAATGACGTTAGCGCTGGACAGAATCAACCAGGCAGTCAGCGCAAGCCCACCTCCGATAGCAGCGCTCTGCATAACATTGCCCCCGCTGACAAACGCTATAAGCCCTCCAAGAGCAACAGCGAGCCCCGCAAATACCAAACGGTTTCCAGTAGAGACTGTACCCCACAGAGCGCGAGCACTTGACAATGGTTTGCGAGTGTTCAATCGCTGGGATGCCCCAGGCGACCGCACTGATTTACCACGCATGAATAGCACCCAACCACGCCGCTCTCGTTGCCAACCTGCTTGTCAGCACAACAACCTTATCGGCCAATCGAGACTGTCGCGTCGAGTGCGACAAATGAAAGTGAGGTCACCAGTCTTCTTGATACCACTTCATGGTCGGGCAAGGTACGAGGGCCGAGCAATTAGGGGACGCGAGATAGGAGATCTCCCATTTCCCGCCTTGCGAAGCCTTGTCGAGTTTGACTACATATTTCACAGCATCTGCGGAAACATCGAACAGAATCGAACGCTCTGACACGGCTTCAATCCCCACGACTGTAACAGCTTGCGGCGCTTGCGGTGAGGGGAAAGCGCTGGGCGATTCGGCGGGCGTCTGTTCAAGTTCACTCTGCTTTGGCGCAAACTCAGGGTCCTTGTTAATACCATGCCCACGCGCCTGCGGAAGACCCACGAGCTGTAGCCCAGAGACAACAAACTCATCGGTGAGCTCATTCATTTCAGTAGCTGACAGATTAGGATTCGAGACAATCTTAACAACATGAACTGCTTTACCAGCGGTATCGCTAATAGTCCCTTCGCTAAGCGCAAGTGGAGCGGGGAGAGCCATATTGACTGTCTCTGGGGCATCTTCAGCAAACTCTGGCACGCCCTGGCTCCCTGTAGGGATCGGAGCCGGGGCGGAGGAAGGGATTCCGGAAGCGCTGGGGGCCCGGTCAGGAGAAGATTCGCCTTCTTCTGATGGTTGAGACAAGATCATGAACACTAGCGCGCTCAACGCAATGACTCCTCCTATCACGAAGACGCGTCCGCGATCGGACAACCCACTGAACCACTCCATCCTAACACCTCCACTTCCCCTGACTGCTCTCGTCCTCTATCGGCGGCGCAGCCATGTGATTGATGATTCTAAGATTTAATTCCAGTCCCCTGATCGAACCCAAGAGAAACGTGGACGTGGTTATAGTGAGTGTTATTGCAGTCACCGTTATTATACGTGTCCTCTCTCCACTGTTTGTACGATTTCGCTGGCTTCCGCTCCTCGGGATATGCAGCGGGGTTCCTCTTATGATCCTGCCAGATGAAGTAGTCGACACCCATCTCTTTCCAGTATGTATTTAAGAATAGAACCAATTTGTTGCCGTTTTCGTAATCCTCAGGACTATTAGTGTGCGGGCCGCCGTCATTGCTGCAATCTTTAGGCAACATGAAATCGATGGCCCTATCGGTCGAAGGCAAATGGCCTGGATAGTAGGTGCTGGGATTGAAGGCATCCCCAAACGTTCCCCACACGCAGTTGAGTAGCCGTTGTGCATCTGGGGACATTCCAGCGTACCCTCCCGGTCCGACGAACTTCGCTTTCTGAGCCGCAGACGGGGTCGGGCAGGATACATTCCCGATGTCACCTGTCGGGACCTCGCTACAGTTATCGGAGGCCAATTCACCGATCGCGGTGGTGAGAGTGGACTCGACGAACCCACCACCACCAACACCCAGCTTCGACTGCAGTTCGGAGATCGCCCCAGGGCTGTAGTCCGGCTTGGGGTTATATGTGGCCCCTCCCAGACCGCCCAAGTGGTCGTCGTTAGCAACTTTCACTCCGATCGCACGCATGACCTCGTTCGGATTTTGGGTCTGCGTTGATTGCCCTGGTCCTGTTGGCGGCGAAGGCGATTGACCCTGAACATCTTCTCCCCACCACATTTCCAAGTGCAAATGAGCTCCATACTTATTGGGGTTCCCGTCGCCCATTCCGCCAACTAACCCAATCTTCTGCCCAGCGATAACTTCATCCCCCTCCTTTACGAACTGCTGGGATTGATGCATATAGTTGATATTGAGGGTGCCCCCAGGCACTTGAGTTTGGAGTACAGTCGTACCATAGCTGGACCCGACGCTCACCACTCTTGCATTCGTCATTGCGAACAAAGGGGTCCCGGTCGCTCCGACGTAATCTTCACCCCCATGAACGTGCCCATTGTGGGGGTTCTCCCCCCAGTCCCATCCGTTATTGTCCATCTTCTTCATAGGAGGAGACCAATCGCCTGCGACAACCATCCCGTCACCACCCGTTGGGCAGGTGCAATCCGCATAGCCGCCGTCAGCGCTGTCCGTTGCTCCGCTCACATACTGCTGCAAGATGTCTGCCAGATCATTAATTGCTTCAACGTGCGCCGAGTCTCCATCAATCTGTTCCTCAACAGGACCCTCGTTGGTAATGAGCGCCACTGCATGTCCGTCGAGGATACCCATTTGTCGCGTGTTGCTGGCCGCTGTGAGCCAACCGCCCTTGAATGCTGTGGCACCAACCTTGCCCAGACCCCAACTTTGGGAGGCAACCGGGACCATATTGTTCATCACAAAACTACTCGCGGCTTTTGATACAACCTTTCCGTCGTTCACAGCAGCCATGAATTTTACCTGGTTTTGAACGGTCCACTCCATCGACCCTTCGTTGCTGTTTGGCACCGGCCCCGTCTGCTTGTCACCAACAGACCTCAGAATTTTGGTCGCGGGAGCACCGGAACCCCCGGGAATCCTACCCCGAAGCCACAGTAGCGCATCCATATCAGATTCTGACAACGCTAGTTTGATGTTTTTCCTTGCCTCGTCAGAGAGCTTAGTTGGGTCGCCTTTCGCAACCTTATCCAAGTAGGCGAAGATCACCAAGACTTTCGATGTGGACCACGCTTTACTATCCGTAATACTACCCTCTGTCTGGATTCCTCCCACCCCGTTGAGCGGCATGTAGGCGAAGGAGTTCTTCCCATTCTTAGCTACCTTCGGCAAATCCAAGGCGGGAGCCACCCCGGCTAGTGGCGTCTCGTAGAGGTCTGCGCGCCACGAGTAGTCGCTGGGGTGTATCTTCTGTGGGTCCTGGGCGAAGTCGCTCTTGTGCTTTTCCGCTTCGCTAGCGTAGTCGATTACCGTGACGTTCGAGTTCTTAGCCGCCAGCTTGTCAATCGCATCGTTAATGGGCTCTTGCTTGTTCGGGCGATAGATGTTAATCCAGAATACCGGCTTTCCATCCGCCTTCGTAACGATACCTGCCGCTGCGGACTGAAAGGCACTTTCAGAGAAATCGTTTGTACCAAGAGCGATGACCCAAACGTTCGCCTTCTTTGCCGCCGCGGAATCCAGTTTCTTCGCAGCCGCGGACGTGCTAATGCCAGTCGTAGCATCAATTGTCACATCCACATCCGCCTTCTTATACGCCTTGAGAATGTAGGGCTTCGCCCCCACCGTCAGCGAGTCCCCCAAGACAAACACAGGCCCCGACACGGCGTCGGTGGCTAGCGAGCGCGACGACGAGCCGCCGCTGGTTGTTGCCAGAGCGTTCACTGCGGCAACAGTAGTCTTACCTTCCGTGCCCTTTAGCTTGTTGTACCACTCTACCGCATACTGATTTCTTGGCCCTTCCTCTCCAAACGCCTCATAGTATTTCCCAAAGTATCGTGCGGCTTCGACAGGGTCGGAGATCTTCGCATATTTCTTCATACTGAAGCTGCCCCAACCCTCATACATTTCCTTCAACATGAAGCCAACCTGTGTTTCCAGCTTCCACTTGTCGAGCCCCTTCTTGTCAGCCCACTTGGTTAAGAGGACCCATCTACCAGACGCCGAGCCGTCTTCCCATTGAGCAATACCTGTCCCTGGCCCCGCGCCATTGTTCTGGATAGCATTCGGATCAATCCCCGACTCCTGCTGTAAATTCCCCAAAACCCCGGCGGCCGCCTGCTCGGTTAGGCCCTCACCCAATAGAACACCCCAGACATACTCTGCGTTGCTTTCATTCCCCTGAGAGGGTATCTCCCCACCCGGGGTATCAGACACGGGCGCAGCGCAGACAGATGCCGCGATGACAACAGCGTTCTGGCTATTGAGGATAGCCATGATCCCTACTGTTGCAATTATAGCTATCATCACCAACACGAGGGTGACAGAGATGACACTCCAAACGATTCCCTTGGAGACGAGTTTGTTCGCCTTTTTACCCAGTTTCGTATTGAGGGCTGCATTCACTAGCGCGCCGGTGCCGGGGGCTACCGCATCAGCGGCCGCTTCGGCACCTGCCTCGGTTAGCTTCGAGGTGCCATCAGTCAGATTGCCCTGAGAGTAGTCTTTGGCGGCGGAAGCAACATCTTTGGCGGCGCCCAACCCTGGAGCCGCCGAGGATGCCGCCTTTCCCGTTGCTTGGCCTGCACCTGCCGCCGCGGCAGCTGTGGCAGTGTCTTTGCCTACCTTCTTGCCCGCTTCAGCCGCGGCAGTTTTGCCTGCTTCAGCGCCGGTTTTTGTGGCTGCTTGCGCCGCATCCGCTGCCTTCGCCGCCCCTCCCGCCTTACTTGGGTTCAGTGAAGGAGTATCGGTTGTTGCAGGCATGCCAGTTGGAGCACTCGTTCCGGGGGCATCGTGGGGGGTGCCTGAAGCGGATTCTGTGTCAGGAGAAGCGTGTGAGGATTCTTCGTTGGGAGCACCCTGGCCTTCCGAGGTGAGAGGCTCCCCTGCTCCCTCGGGGTCAGAGGCTTGCTCTTGTTCCCCCGGCTCTCCCACCTGCTTTTCCTGTTCAACATCAACGCCGCGTTCCGCTTCGACTTCTTCAAGGTCGCCCTGCCGCTCGCCACCATTGTTGTCCGCGGCTGGGCTTGGCTCGGTCAAGCTATTTGGGGTTTCGTTCCCATCCGAGATGGCAGTATGTCCGGACGCTGACAGCGAAGGTGTCGGTGTCGACGGTGGATTGCTACCTTCAAAATCTCTTGGTTCGGTGCTGGCATCCGTGACCTCCGGCGATTGCCCGCTCGAAGGTTTAGTTGAGCGGGAAGGACGCTTTGGACCCGCGTCGGTCTTCCTAGGGCGCTTGGGACCAGATGGTTGACCATCGCTTTCGCTTGACATGTTAATCGAGTGAGTTCCGCCGTCGGACGTGGCAGCCTCATAACTGCGGTCGCCATCCGACGGAGTAGTGCCGGGAGTGACATCGTCGTTCGCCACTATTACACACCTCCCGGCTTATCGCATTTCGAGATTGAATACGGACTGCAAAACTTCAACCTGCGTAGTTTCTAACGACCCCACACCCCTATTGGAGATTCTTGGCGAACCAAACTGCACTATCGGTCAAAAGGCGGGGCGGATAATCGAAGACCGCACCTCTAACGAAACGCAAACTTTCCCAAATGGCTACTCGAAGCGTGTTAATGCAGTCGCAATTGATTGGTTACATTAGTTCGATTTGCCCTGGAACCTGCAACTTAATGTCTTTTGCAGGCGCATCTTCCGGGTCAATCCATTTGTCTCGCACACCGATGGTGGACCCAGCCTCAGAAATAAGACTCACAATTTTCTGATTCCATCTGTCGTCTGCTTCTTTGTTGCCTGTGGAAACGAGAGGAACGTCGTATCCGGCATCCGCATGGCGCTTCACGAGTTCAACCAACCTTTGTTCATCCCCTTGTCGGGCAACATTATTGAGCGTTCGCTCTTCTTTTCGCTGCCGCGAGGATTCTCTCTCGACAATCTCCTCGTAGGGGACTGGGGCAACGGCTTGGCGAATATCCATTTCCCCGTCTCCCCTCAAGCGTTCGAGACGATTGGCAACGTGTGCGTTCTCGCTCGGGTTGTAGCTCTCCTGGATGTTGGGCACAGCCCTGCCAGCCATTTGAATACCGGCAACCGTCTCATCAAACCTGCTCCAGTCCTGGAACCCACTCTTACGTGCCGCTTCTACTGCCTTTCGCATTTCATCGTCGTCACTTGCCTGCATCAACAAAGCATCCTTCGAGTTCGCAGATGACGGTGAAGTCCCTGGCCTGCGAGCCGCAAGCCCGAGCGCAGCGAGAGTCGCGAATGCGCGCTCATCTAGCACCCTGTCCAAATCTGCATTTCCTGTATTTGCCGGTGGGACTACGCCTTCCGTATTGAAAGTATGCTTCACAGCGTTGTCATACTCTTCCCAGTCTCCGGTAGCCACCCCCTCCCGGCCCGCATTCATTCGGCGGTCATGCGCTTCCTGTTCTCCGCGAAGGCGGGCCAGGTCGCGTTCTGTTCGACGTTCAGCGGCTTCCCTCTCGCGATCCTTGCGTTTCTCATTCGCCTCCTCCTCGCGTTCTTTCGCGTATTGTTCACGTTCGGCGCGACGAGATTGTTCCTGCTGGTCCAGCTTGTCCATAAGGAGTTGGTCCCGTGCAGCATCTTTAGCGTCCATTTTGTCTTCGCGCTTCTTGTCAAGCAGGTTGTCCACCATGAGGGCTGCGCCCGTCCCCGCCATCATGGCGCCCGCTCCCGATACTGTCGCGGTCTTCGCGCCTTGCCCTGCCATTACTCCAGCGCCCGCAATAGCGGCACCCTTGCCCGCTCGGCGGGCAGCATTGTTGCCCATACCGCGAACACGGCCAGTCAGAGCTTGGGTAGCGCCGCCGAGCCCTTGCTCGCCGCCGAAATTGACCCCACCGATCTTGTCCAGCAGCTTGCCCCGCATCACCAGAACGCCACCGCCGATAGCGGCCACCATAATCACTTGAAGGATCCAAGGAATAGCAGCACTGACCACGGCTTGGATGAGGATAATGAGCAGAGCAATGATTCCTGCTGTACCGATACGCTTGAGAGCGTTAGACGCAAGCATCTCGAACCAACCGATCGCAATCTTTCGGCCGAACCCGGGGTGAATCCCTAGTGTGAGGAATACTGGGGCCAAGAGGTAGAGGAATACGGCCATCAACTCCATGATGATCATTGTCGCAGCGAGGAAGATGAGAGGTCCCATGCCCGTAATAATGGAGAAGAAGGATAGGGACGCTGTCATCATCTTTCCGCTCCAGTTGTCCCCAGAGACCATAGGCCAGGAATCCCGATACTCACAATCACTTTCGGCCGCACCAGCAGCGTCTTCTTCATTCTCGTTACAAGCAAGCGTTCTCATCACAGCACGCAGCTTTTCGTTACGAGCGTCCATGTCTAGCTCTGGCTTTTCTTCCGCAGCCATATCTGCACGGTTAACCGCAGCCGCATCCAAGTAGGTGAGAGCGACCGTTTGCGTCTTGGAGTTTCCGGGCCGGAAGGTGAGTTCCAGCGGGTCGACATCTGGGCTTATGGGAACATTAGCACCAGTTCCGAACTGTCCCACGGCCCACGGTTGGAAGATAAAGGTCTCCCACAGCGCGCACTCCGCGATACGCTGTGCCTCGTTAGATTGTCTCTCGTCTGCATTCCCACCAGTAGTTCCTCTGGCCTTACAGAGCTGGACGGTGGCTCCGTCCTCGCTAAAGAACGAACCTGCCTGAACTGTGGTAGAAAGTAGCGACACGCTAATAGCGTTGATCGCTTTGTTCGGACCTTCTATGAGGGCTTTTGGTGCCAACAGAAAGACGAACGCGAACGCCCCTGCGCCAAGCATCCAGAGAATTCCCTGGAATCCATCCGAGTACCGACGCTTCACTAGCCCATTCCATGCCACCCAGACTCCACCTAAAATAAGGAGCGGCGGCAGATAAACAAGATAGAGTTTCTCTTGCATAATCTTGAGGAAGCTAGATATCTGGTCGACAAAAGGAGTGAAGGCATCAAAACTAAAGGCCCACGAGAAGAGTTTGAGCCCCAGCTCCCCGACAAACCGGACGAGCATAAACATGAAGTTCGATAGGGTTGTCATTGGGTTCGACATCATCGCAGTACCACAGCTGTTCGCCATCATGGCGCTCGGGTAAGGAGTCCAGACCATACCTGCGGTACCGTACCACTCGTAGGCTGTAGCCTTGTCAGGGTTTATCGCGTAACCAGGGGTATCCCCACTCTCCGGGTTTAGCTCCTCAACGCTGTTCTCGGAGGGCCCGTCTACGTCGATCTCCTTTGTCGGCACATAGTTCTGACTCAGCATTCCCGGCCAGCGTTCTAAAGCATTATGAGAGAGATTCATTTTGTCAAAAGTATCAGGAATATCGTAAACGATACACGCGGGTTCTGCAGCCTGGGCTGTGCTGCCGTTCGACGTGGTCCCCCCGCCTCCCCCGCTCAAAGCCAACCCACCAGACAGAACAAGCATCATTGCGATGAGGGCTGAAGAGACCACTCCTCGAAAAGAGCGCAGGAAGACAAAGCGTGGTCTGCCTTGGACATCCGGGGGCTCAGGTAGGCTCGCAGTGTCAGTGGAACGCAGGACAAGCCGCGTTGGGCGGCGGGAGGAAGCTCTCCAGTCGCTGAAGCGTGGTAGGCTCATCCACCGCCACCTCCCTCTCCGGTCTTCTTTCCGCGGGTTTCGGGGTTCGTGTTGAACGTATCGAATAGTTCACGGTCCCAAGCATCCACGAGAACTCGCGCTACCCGACCGTCAATATCCTGCATCAAACACTCACCGTTTCGAAGACCGCGGATGTAATTCTGATATCCTTGGTCTTTCTCTAACCCGAACAGGTCCAAAACGGCATCAATTTCGCCCGGAATCTTCGACCTAAATGCAAATTTTGTGCTCAAGCTGTTGGTAACAGACTCTGCCATGAGGTCTGCGGCGTTCTGGGACACCAAAACTAGAGCAGTATTATGCGAGCGGCCCATGCGCGCGATCTCAGGAATCAGCTTTGCCCCCTGCGGAGTAGAGGTGATCGCCCACGCCTCGTCAATGCAAATAGCCTTCGGGTGGTTCTTGTCCATGTTAAGCATGAGCTTGCGTGCATAGCGTGTAAGCAGATACATGACGGACACAGCTAGGCGATTCTCGTAAGAGAAGTCTTTCGTTTGTGTAGAAGCGCTCGGCAAGTCGAGACCAAGAAGAGTTACCACGGTGAGCCCGTCCTCGGGCCGCAACTGGATCCCGCCAGTCGGCGCAAAACACAAGCGAGCGAAAGGCAAATCGCGAATCGTGTTAAGCACCATGCCCAATGCGCGGGCGTTACGGGATGTCTCGCTCGCAAGGAGGACATCAACCACGCGGTTGAGTGAAGGTTTTGGTTCTCCAGCAACGCGTTCTACCGCGTTCAGGAGAGACTCCTCGCGTTCCTCAGAGATATCGCCGCCCAATAGAAGCCGAACAGTCTCGAGAGCAAGAAGTTTTGATTCGCTGCTACTGGTTCCCATGGAGAAGGGGTCCAGCATGCCATCATTACCATCTCTCAAGTCAAAGACCTTTGGGTCTCCCAAACCATCCAACATTCCCATGGGTTTCGCATCGGCCTTCGGGTCAATGTAGATAGTCCACACACCCTGTACAGCCATCTGATAAGCGAAAGTGAAGGCGCTAAACGAGTTGTGCGTGGGTATCATAGAATCTGTGATCAGATACTGGTGGGAGGGGTGCGCAACGGTGATGCACTTAACCGGCACGACAGGAGCCTCTTTGATTTGTGTAATATAGCGACGTCGGGTCGTGCTCCTCACCTTGCCGTTGAGTCTAGCCGCTTTGCGGGGCAGCGAAGGGCCAAAGAGCGTTGTGAATCTGATCCGATACCTGAGCCCGCAATCCTTTCGTGTGCCGTCTGGCAGTGTCAACCTGGCCGGGTCAACTCCCCATCCAGTTTTCACCCCTAGACTGTGGGCGAGTTCGCGAAAATCGAGGGCTAGTCGTTCGTTAGTGACAGAGAATTCTTGGCGGCCGCGTTTATCCACGGTGCCATCACCATCACAGAGCCCTGCGAATAACCGCAGTCGCTGCTCCTCGCTAGCGCGCAGATACATCGCGGGAATATGCTTGTTGTCTAGTAAGCCTAGATTTCGGAGTGCAGTGTGAAATCCATTCTTGGCGCGATACATCAAAGCAGACTGTTGCTTCACCATAGGGTGCCCGGCAGCTTCGATATTGGCCACGATTTCAGGGTCTGCTGTCGAAATAGTGGCGTTGGTTCGCGTCCCGTCGCTTAACCAAATCCCTAGAGCATAGGGGTCTATCGGGAGGGCAACATCTGACTGCTGGAGCGGCTCGGCCAATGGAATTGAGTAGTTCAATCGGCGCTCGGCGCAGAGCTTAACGCTCTGCGCCAGCGCTCGAGTTGTCATCGTGATAGAGCCGTCATCTCGGCGTTGGTCGTTGCGGAGAGCTGTGGCTCGGAGAAGTAGTGCCTTGATAAGCAATTGGGCAGGGTAGAATCGCCCTTTGGGGTGCAGACCCAAAGCACTGCCTGGAACTGGCTCCACTCCCATCTTCCGAAGATCTTGGGCTGCCCTTATCCACATCGTCTCAGATGGCCCGCCAGGAATCAGTCGGGTTCCACTTCTGGGAGACCACATTTCCGAGTCAGAAACGCTTGCTAATGTTGCCTCGACCGCAGCAATTTGTTCTGGTGACGACGTTTCACGCCTCAGGCGGCGACGCTCTCGGGTGACTCTTTGGCGAATGGTTCGGGTTTCTACAACCCATTCATGATCCGCGTCGGCAATCACCTCGGTTCCGTCATCGAAAACGATCCGGTAGCAGTCATGGTTGGAAAATATTGGGCTAGTATCGAGCACTACCGTATCCGTTCCGTCAGGAGCAAAAACACGGTCACCGCGCCGCAACTCCCCCATGGTCGCCCACCCAGTAGGGAAACGTTCCGAGATGGGAACGGGAATGCGCGTGTCCAGCGCGAGCGCTTTTCCAGCGCCCGGGGAACCAATTACGGCAACGCCTGGTGGGTAGTTTCGTGTCATTGCGACGTGGGGTGAGAAGAATACGGGGTTAGCGACGCGGCTTGTGGTGTAGCCGAGATAGGGCCCCACCCAACCATTGCCCTCTTCCACGCGGTCTCCCACTTGCGAGGACGCGGTCGGCATTCCCCCCGCAATAACGGCGAGGTCTTGCCGCTGGTAGTAGGCGCGTCCTCTCACTTGGTCGCCTGGCATGGATTCGAGAAGTAGGTCTAACTGGTCTCCGGTGGGCCAGGAAATATCGATCCCTAGTTCTTTGTACATTTCCATGATCGTTTTGCAGCGGCCCACGAGTTCCTCTTCTGTCTCTGCGGTGACAAGCAAGCGATGGCGCGCATAGGCCCAAGGCATGCGGTCTTTATCGATCAAATACTCAAGTTGAGTAGCAACTTCGAGCTGTTCTCGGACTTGGAGCGGAACGGCCGTGCCCGCCTCGGCGATATGCTGGGCTTGATCTTTGGCATCAGCCAACTTCTTGGAAATGTCTTTGCGGACCTTGAGGCTGGGGACGATCTGGAAGCGTGAAGAGAACTCGACCGGATATGGGAGGCTTGCGACAAAGTGCATCCACGGTTCCTGTTGGGGGTAATTGAGAACGTCGGGGAATCTCGAGAATGCGAGAACAGCAACGTACCCTGTTTCGGGTATGCCCATAGTCCCGATTTGGTTTACTTCCAACCACTTCCGGTGGTGCACCACATCCGATTCGGCTACGTGTCGGAGTTCCCCGGCTCCCCATCGTTCGGCGTTCGATGAGGTTGCGACGGGCTGGTCCATAGACGGCCACAGGGGATGCGCAGCGAGCCAGGCAATCTCGTTGGCCGTCGCGGGTGTTGCTTTAAGGTGGCCCGAGCCAAGGTTGCGATGGATGTCTCGCGCTTGAGTATGCCACCTCTCGATTTCCTTCTCGCTCACCTGTTCATCATCGTATTGGGCGAACTTTTCAGCGCTCTTCACAAGCTTCTTTAGCGGCCCGAGGAGTTCGTCAACGAATCCACTTTTATCTCCGCCACCCCCAGAAGATCGCTTTCCAAGGAGAACCCCCAGATAGAC
>CXWK01014907.1_pt2 | contig 12821 bp, 11 predicted proteins | sample 590851 | NCBI WGS metagenome assembly CXWK01 (sample SAMEA3498364, study PRJEB10139) | wastewater metagenome | biome: wastewater treatment plant; material: activated sludge | place: Denmark | collected 2014-08-01
CCAGCGCGATGGGGGCGGCCGTCTGCGCGACGGACAGCCGCCACAATGGCCCCTCGCCCGCAAAGAACGCGAGCCGCTGCTCGCGAAGCCCGTCCCAGTAGGCGGTGCCGTCCGGGATTTCGGTGCCCCCGAGCTTTGCACGCGCGGCCGCCACCGCGCTCGATGCTCCCGTGAGCCTCAGGCGCAGCACCCCCGCCTCCCAGGAAGTCGCCGACAAGGGCAGCGGCTGCCCGGACCACCGGTTCACCGATTCGATCATGCCCGCCTCGTCCATCTCGAAGGCGAGCGTGGCCTCCGCGGGCGGACGCGGAAGGACCTTGAACGAGATCTCCGTCAACACGCCGAGGGTGCCGAATGCACCGGCCATGAGCCGCGAGACGTCGTACCCCGCCACGTTCTTGATGACGCGCCCGCCGAAGGAGAGGTCCTCGCCCTTCCCGTTGACGATGCGCGTCCCCAGGACGAAGTCGCGCACGGCCCCGGCGAAGGGCCGCCGCGGCCCCGAGAAGTTGCACGCCACGGTGCCGCCTATCGTCGCCGCCTCCCCGAAGCCGGGCGGCTCGAAGGCAAGCATCTGGCCCTCGGCGGCGAGCGCGCGCTCGATGTCCGCGATCCGCGTGCCGGCCTTCACGGTGAGCACCAGCTCGCGCGGCTCGTAGGCGACGATTCCCGCGTAGCCGGCGACGTCGAGCGTCTCGCCCTCGAGGCGCGCGCCATGGAAGTCCTTGGTGCCGCCGCCGCGGATGCGCAGCGCCGCCTTGCGCGCGGCATGGTCCTTCACGCGGTCGGCCAGGTCCGGAATGAAATGATCTGCCATGGTGAGCGGCTCAGAAACGGGGGATGTCGGGGCGCGGCACGCGGCCGTCGCGCACGTGCATGCCGCCCCATTCGGCGCAACGCTTGAGGCTGGGAACGGCCTTGCCGGGATTGAGGATGCCTTCCGGGTCGAAGGCGCGCTTCACGTCGTGGAACGCGGCGATCTCGCCGACGCGGAACTGCAGGCACATCTGCTCGAGCTTCTCGATGCCGACGCCGTGCTCGCCCGTGATCGTGCCGCCATGGTCGATGCAGAGCTCGAGGATCCTGCCGCCCAGCTCCTCGCTCCTTTCCAGCTCGCCGGCCTTTGCCGAATCGTAGAAGATGCAGGGGTGCATGTTGCCGTCGCCGGCATGGAAGACGTTGCCGATCACGAGGCCGTACTCCCGGCCCAGCGCATAGATCTTCTCGAGGACCTCGGGCAAGGCACGCCGCGGAATGGTGCCGTCCATCGTGTAGTAGTCCGGCATCACCGTTGCGAGCGCGGCGAAGGCGCCCTTGCGCGCCTTCCACAGGTTCGCCCTTTCCTCCTCGTCCTTCGCCACGCGCACTTCCGTCACGCCGCAGCCGGCGAGGATCGCTTCCACCTTCGCGCGCGTCTCCGCGGTCTCCTCGGCGCCCCCGTCGACTTCCACGAGCAGGAGCGCCTCGGCCCTGGGCAATCCCAGTGCCATGTAGCGCTCGCAGGCGTCGATGACCACGCGGTCCATCATCTCGATCGCCGCCGGGATCACGCCGGCGCCGATGATGGCGCCCACGGCCTCGGCCGCGGACTTCACCGTGCCGAAGGCCGCGAGCAGCGTCTCCGTGGCCTCGGGCCGCGGCAGGAGGCGAAGTGTCGCCCGCGTGATCACGCCCAGGTTGCCTTCGCTGCCGTTCAGGAGCGCGAGGAGATCGTAGCCGGGGGCATCGAGCGCCTCGCCGCCCACCTCGAGCAGGTCGCCCTCCCCGTCGATCGCGCGCACGGCCGTCACGTTGTGCACCGTGAGGCCGTACTTCAGGCAATGCACGCCGCCCGCGTTCTCGGCGATGTTGCCGCCGATCGAGGAGACGACCTGGCTCGACGGATCCGGGGCGAAGTAGAGCCCCGCCGGAGCCGAGGCTTCGGTGACCTGGGCATTGGGCACGCCCGGCTCGACCGTGGCGAGGCGCGCGACGGCATCGACCGAAAGGATGCGGCGCATGCGCGTGAGAACGAGCATGACGCCGTCCGCCCGGGGCGTGGCGCCCCCCGAAATGCCGGTTCCCGCGCCCCGCGACACGACGGGCACCCCGAGCCGATCAAGCGCGCGAACGATTTCCCTCACCTGATCCTCGGTGTCGGGAAGTACCGCCGCCATCGGCGTCTCGCGACGCTGGACGTAGGCATCCATCTCGAAGGCAACGAGACGCTCGCGCTCGGCAATCACCCGCACGGGGGGCCGCAGGGCCGCGAGCGCCGCCAGCGCGTCCTCCCGGCAATCCGCGCTCGCCACGGCGTTCATCAGAACCTCGGCAGGTCGGGATGCGGGAGCCTGCCGCCCTGCACGCGCATCGCGCCGTACTCGGCGCAGCGATTGAGCGTCGGCACCGCCTTGCCGGGATTCAGGAGCCCGGGCGGATCGAAGGCAGCCTTGACGGCATGGAACTGCGCGAGTTCCGCCGGATTGAACTGCGCGCACATCTGCCCGATCTTCTCCACGCCGACCCCGTGCTCGCCGGTGATCGTGCCGCCCACCTCGATGCAGAGTTCGAGGATGTTGCCCGCGTACTCCTCCGTGCGCTCGAACTCGCCGGGAACGTTCGCGTCGTAGAGGATCAGCGGGTGGAGGTTGCCGTCGCCCGCGTGGAACACGTTCGCGCAGCGCAGCCCGTAGTGCTTCGAGAGCTCCGCGATGCGCCGCAGCACCTTCGCGAGCGCACCGCGCGGGATCGAGCCGTCGATGCAGTAGTAGTCCGGGGAGATGCGGCCCACGGCCGGAAAGGCGGCCTTCCGCCCCGACCAGAACTTGAGCCGCTCCGCCTCGCTCCCGGAGACCGCGAAGCGCGTGCAGCCGGCCTCGCGCATGACCTCGGTGATCTTCGCGATCTCCTCGGCCACTTCCTCGGGCGTGCCGTCGGATTCGCACAGCAGGATCGCCTCGGCCTCGAGGTCGTAGCCGGCGTGCACGTAGTCCTCGACCGCCGCGGTGGCCATCTTGTCCATCATCTCCAGGCCCGCCGGCACGATGCCCGCGCCGATCACCTTCGCCACCGCATCGCCCGCCGCCTCCACGTTCGTGAAGGACGCCATGACCACCTGCGCCACCTGCGGCTTCGGGAGCAGCTTCACCGTGACTTCCGTGAGCAGCGCGAGCAGGCCCTCGGACCCGGTCATCAGGGCGAGCAGGTCGTATCCGGGTGCGTCCAGCGCGTCGGCGCCGAGTTCCAGCGCGTCGCCTTCGATGCTGAGCGCCGCCACCTTCTGGATGTTGTGCACGGTGAGGCCGTACTTGAGGCAGTGGACGCCCCCCGCGTTCTCCGCCACGTTGCCGCCGATGGAGCAGGCGATCTGGCTGGAAGGGTCGGGCGCGTAGTAGAGGCCGAGCGGCGCGACCGCCTCGGTGATCTGCACGTTCCTCACGCCGGGCTGCACGCGCGCCACGCGAGCCAGCGGATCGATGGCGAGTATCCGGTTGAACTTGCCCATCGACAGGAGGATTCCGTCGGCGAGCGGCAGCGCCCCACCCGAGAGCCCCGTGCCCGATCCGCGCGCCACCACCGGGGTCCCGGTCTCGCGGGCCACGCGCAGCACCTCGGCCGCCTCCTCCACGGTACCGGGCAAGGCGGCCACCAGCGGCGTCTGGCGATAGGCCGACAATCCGTCGCACTCGTAGGGGAACAGGTCCTCGCGTGCGGTGAGCACCGCATGGGCGGGCAGGCGACGGGCCAGGGCGGAGGACACTTCCGCCCGGCGCTCGTGATTCCCGGCAGGTTTGGCGGTCGCGTTCATGGCGGGGACGAAGTCCGTTCATACGATAGCATGGGCCCTGCGTGCCGCCGGCGCGCCCCGGTATCAGCCCCTTTGCCCGCCATGGATCCCGCCTACCTGCACGCCATCGCCGCCATCCTCGTCATCGTCGGGCTCGCGGGAACGGTGGTGCCGCTGCTCCCCGGCATCGCCTTCGTCTTCGGCGGGCTGCTGCTGGCGGCCTGGGCGGACGATTTCCAGCGGGTGGGCGCGCTGGCCCTCACGATCCTGGGCCTGCTCACGGTCCTTGCCATCGCCGCAGACCTGCTCGCCTCGGCCTTCGGAGCGAAGCGCATGGGTGCCAGCCCGCGCGCCATCGTGGGCGCGACCCTGGGCGCGGTCGTGGGCATCTTCTTCGGATTGCCGGGCCTGGTGGTGGGGCCGTTCGTCGGCGCGGTGGTGGGAGAGCTCTCCGCGAACCGGGAACTGCTGCACGCCGGCCGGGCCGGCCTCGGGACCTGGCTGGGCCTGCTGCTCGGCTCCATCGCCAAGCTCACCCTCGCCTTCCTGATGGTCGGGGTCTTCGCGACCGCCTGGTTCTTCTCCGGCTAGCGGCGCCTCAGGACATCACCGCGAGCTGCTCGTTGGCGGCCTCGAGCCGTTCGACCAGGGTATTGAGGAAGCGCTCGTCGAAGAGGCGGCGGCAGGAGAGCGAGGACGCGCGCAGGTCCTCGGCGCGGATCTTGATGATGATGCAGTCGGAGGTCGTGGTTACCGTCGCCGAGCGGTGCGGCGCGTCCTTGTGCGCGAGGTAGGCCATCTCGCCGAAACAGTCGCCCGCGGAGAGCACGTTGAGCGTTCGCTTGCCCCGCGTCACCCGCACGTAGCCGCCGGCGAGCACGAAGAACGAGTCGCCGTGGTCGCCTTCCTTGATGAGGACGGTGTTGGGCGCGAACTTGCGCCATTTCGAGATGCGCAGCACCTCCCACAGCTCGTTCTCCGGGAATTCCTTGAAGAACGGGAGGTTGCGGCACAGGCTGAAGCGCTCCGTGTCGGATTGCTCGCGTTCGCCTTCCCGGTTGAGCTTCTTCCATACCTCTGCCAGCGCCTGCCCGAACTCCTCCCACGAGGCGAAGCGGGCGGCGGGATCGCGGGCCATGGCCTTCAGGACGATCGTGTCCAGGTCGGCCGGAAGTCCCTCCCGGTGCACGCCGGGCGCCTCCGGCTCCGTGTTCACGATCTGGTAGATGACGCTCATCGTGTTGGCGCCCGCGAAGGGCAGGCGGCCCGCCAGGAGGTAATACATCACGATGCCGAGGGCGTAGATGNNGATGTCGGTGACGGCGGAGGCCTGGGCCGCCCCCGTGACCAGCTCCGGTGCCATGTAGGCCGGCGAGCCGACGTTGGTGATCACCGTGCGGTCCGAGACCGTGTTGATGGCCGCGCCGAAGTCGGCGATCTTGATGTCGGTGCCGTCGACGTGGAGGATGTTGCCGGGCTTGAGATCGCGGTGCGTGAGGCCCAGGCGCTGCGCGAACGCGAGCGCCCGCACGCACTTGAACATGATCTCGGCGACCTCGGCCGGGTCGAGCAGGGCATCGGCCTCGCAGAACTTCTCGAGGGTGCCGCCCTCGACGAATTCCATCACGATGTAGCTGAACTCGTCCTCCACCACCGCGTCGTAGATCTCGACGATGTGCGGGTGGTTGAGCTTCCCGGCGAGCGCGGACTCGTTCAGGAACATCTTCTTGTAGAAGTCCCCGTCCTCCGAGCTCTTCAGGGCCTCGGGAAAGGCCACCTTGATCGCGACCTGCCGGTCGCCGAACGGGTCGGTGGCGAGGTAGACCTTGCCGGACGCTCCCCTGCCCAGTTCCCGGACGATCTGGTACTTCCCGATGTTCTTCATGACCCGGATTATAGGGAAAAAGGGGCCGCGCCCCCTTCCCTTCCGCCAGGCCCTAGAAAAGCCCCACGATCCTGCCGTCGTCGCCCACGTCGATCGAGCAGGCCGAGGGCACCTTGGGCAGCCCCGGCATGGTCATGATGTCCCCGCAGACCATGACGACGAACTCCGCGCCCGCGGCCAGGCGCACCTCGCGCACGTTCACCACGTGCCCCGACGGCGCGCCGCGAAGCTGCGGGTCCGTCGAGAACGAGTACTGGGTCTTCGCCACGCAGATCGGGTAGTGCCCGTAGCCGGATTCCTGCAGGCGCTTGATCTGGGCACGGACCTTGGAGTCGGCGGTGATGTCCGCGGCGCCGTAGATCTTCGTCGCGATCGCCTTCATCTTCTCCCAGAGCGTCGCACCCTCCTCGTACACGTACTTGAAGCTGTTGGGCTCCTCGCACATCTTCACGACTTCGCGCGCCACGTCGGCCGCGCCCTTCCCGCCGTCGGCCCAGTGGCGGGCGAGCACCACCTTCGCGCCATGGTGGGAGAGCTTGTCCATGAGGAGCTTCACCTCCGCGTCCGTGTCCTCGGTGCGGTGGTTGATCGACACCACGCAGGGAAGCCCGAAGTTGTTGCGGATGTTGTTCACGTGCCGCTCGATGTTGGTGATGCCCCTTTCGAGCGCGGCGAGATCGGGCTTGGCGAGCTCCTTCACGTCGACCCCGCCGTGGTACTTGAGCGCCCGGATGGTGGCGACCAGCACCACCGCCGAGGGCCTGAGCCCCGCCTTGCGGCACTTGATGTCGATGAACTTCTCGGCGCCGAGATCGGCGCCGAAGCCCGCTTCCGTGACCACGTAGTCGCCGAGCTTCAGCACCGTCTTCGTGGCGAGCACCGAGTTGCAGCCGTGGGCGATGTTCGCGAACGGCCCGCCGTGGATGAAGGCGGGCGAATGCTCGAGCGTCTGCACGAGGTTGGGCGCGAGCGCGTCCTTCAGCAGCGCGGTCATCGCGCCGTGGGTCTTCAGCTCCCGGGCGAGGATCGGCTTCTGGTCGCGCGTGTAGCCGCAGACGATGTTTCCCAGGCGCTCCTTCAGGTCCTTCACCGACGTGGAAAGGCAGAAGATCGCCATGACCTCGGAGGCCACCACGATGTCGAACCCGTCCTCCCGCGGGAAGCCGTTGGCCGGGCCGCCGAGCGCGACCGTGATCTCGCGCAGCGCCCGGTCGTTCATGTCCATCACGCGCTTCCACGCGATGCGCCGCACGTCGAAGCCCAGGTCGTTGCCGTGGTTGATGTGGTTGTCGATCATCGCCGCGAGCAGGTTGTTCGCGAGCGCGATGGCGTTGAAGTCGCCGGTGAAGTGCAGGTTGATGTCTTCCATGGGAACGACCTGCGCGTAGCCGCCCCCCGCCGCCCCCCCCTTCATGCCGAACACCGGTCCCAGCGAGGGTTCGCGAAGGCAGATGACTGCCTTCTTGCCGATGTGATTGAGCGCATCGCCCAGCCCGACCGTGGTCGTGGTCTTGCCCTCGCCCGCCGGCGTCGGGCTGATGGCGGTGACGAGGATCAGCTTCCCGTCGGGCTTGTCCGCGAGCGAGGCGATGTAGTCGAGCGAGATCTTCGCCTTGGTTCGCCCGAAGGGCTCGATCGCGTCCTCGGGGATCCCGAGCTTCGCGGCGATCTCGCCGATGGGCTTCATCTTCGCCTTCTGGGCGATCTCGATGTCGGACAGCATGGATGGGGTCTCCTCGTTGGAATGGGCGTGCCGGGACGCATCGTCCGGCCCCCTGGCATCGCGCGCGGCGCGCCCCGGGTTGCCCCGAGTATAGGAACGCCGCAAAATGCGGGGCCTTGACTCGGGTCAAGGCTTGATCGACGTCAAGAGAGGCGGGCCGCCATGCATCCCCACGAGATCCTCGTTCGCGAGTTCTACGCCGCCTTCGCCCGGCGCGATGCCGAGGCCATGGCGCGCTGCTACGACGACGAGGTGTTCTTCTCCGACCCGGCCTTCCCGAAGCTGCGCGGCGACGAGGCGCGCGACATGTGGCGGATGCTCCTCGCGCGCGCGACCGACCTGGAGATCGCGCTCGAGGAAGCAAGCGCCGACGGCAGCGGTGGCAGGGCGCGCTGGACGGCCCGGTACACCTTCACGAAGACCGGGCGGAAGGTGGTCAACCGCGTCGAAGCCATGTTCGCCTTTCGCGACGGCAGGATCGTTCGCCACTACGACCGCTTCTCCTTCTGGCGGTGGTCGGCCCAGGCGCTGGGGCCGCTGGGGCGCTGGCTCGGCTGGTTCGCGCCGGTGAAGTGGATGGTGCGCAGGCAGGCCGCGAAGCAGCTCGACCGCTTTCGCGGTTCGCGGGGCGGCTGAATCCGCCTTTCACGCCGCGCGGCGCAGGATGATCACGTTGCCTGCCACCGAGATGGCCACGCCCGCGAGCGCGAGGGCTCCCCAGCGGTAGCCCTCGAAGACGGAGGAGACGACCAGCGCCACGATCGGCACCATCACGCCGATATAACCGGCCCGCGCGGCGCCCATGCGCCCGAGCAGCGTGAGGAAGCCGCCGAAGGCGAGGATGGAGCCGAAGACCACGAGGTAGAGGAGCGAGAGCACGTAGGACGGCGTGGGTTCGAAGCCGAGCGGGCGCCCGAGGACGAGCGCGCAGGTCAGCGAGAAGAGCGCGCCGTAGAGCATCCCCCAGGCCATCGTCTGCCAGATGGGCAGCCCCGCGCCCTGGTTGCGGTGCGCCGCCATGCTGGAGAAGGCCGACAGGATCACCGCGGCCGCGGTGAAGAACGCGCCGATCGCCACGAGCGCGTCGGCCTTGAGGCGCGCGAACTCCGGCCAGAAGACCAGCGTGATGCCGGCGATGCCCAGGAGCGCCCCCAGCGCCACGCGCCGCGTCATCGCCGCGCCGAAGAAGAGCCGCATGCCGAGCATGTTGAGCAGCGGGCTCGCCGAGTAGCCCACCGCCACGAGCCCGGAGACCACGTGCTTCTCCGCGTAGTAGACGCAGATGTAGCTCGCGCTGAACATGAGCACGCCCTGGAGCGCGATCCACAGGTGGTCGCGGGGCGGGAAGGCAAGCCGCAGGCCGCGCACGCGGCAGTAGGCGAAGAGCAGCGCTGAGGCGAGGAGAAAGCGGTGGAAGACGCTCGCCTCGGGGGCGGCCGCACCCAGCTGGAAAGTGATCGCGATCCACGTCGAGCCCCAGATCGCCACGCAGGCCGCGAAGAGCTGGAGGTTCGTCATCGCGCAAGCCCGGCCTGGTCGAGGATGAACGCGTAGGTGAAGGCGATCTCCTCGAGCGCGTCGTAGCGCCCGGAGGCGCCGCCGTGCCCCGCCTCGAGGACGGTCTTCAGGAGCACGGCGTTCGAGTCCGTCTTCACGTCGCGCAGCTTCGCGACATACTTGGCGGCCTCCCAGTAGGGCACCTGGCTGTCGTTGAGCGACGCCTCGACCAGCATCGCGGGATAGGCCTTGCTTTCCAGGTTGTCGTAGGGCGAGTAGGCGCGGATCGTCCGGTAGCCCCGTTCCTCGTTCGGGTTTCCCCACTCGATGTACTCCTGCGTGGTGAGTGGGAGCGTGGCGTCGAGCATGGTGTTGGTCACGTCCACGAACGGCACTTCGCTCACCACCGCCCGGAAGAGCTCCGGCCGGAGGTTCGCGACCACCCCCATCAGCAGCCCACCGGCGCTGCCGCCCTCGATCACCAGGCGCTCGGGCGCCGTCCACCGCTTCGCCACGAGGTGCTCCGCGACCGCGATGAAGTCCGTGAAGGTGTTCATCTTCTTCGCGAGCCGTCCCTCGTCGTACCACTGCCTGCCGCGCTCGCCGCCGCCGCGCACGTGCGCGACCGCGCACACCATGCCGCGATCGAGCAGCGACAGCCGCGCGGAGCTGAAGTGCGCGTCCATCGGGTGGCCGTAGGAGCCGTAACCGTAGAGAAGCAGCGGCTGCGGCCCCGCCATGCGCCGCGACCGCTTCCAGACCAGGGACACGGGCACGCGGGTCCCGTCCACGGCCCGTGCCATGAGCATCGCCGAATCGTAGTCCCGGGGCCGGTATCCCCCGAGCACCGGCTGGCGCTTCAGGAGCCTCGTCCTGCCCGAGGCGACGCGGTACTCGAAGACCGATCGCGGCGTGACGTAGCTTTCGTACACGAAGCGGAATCCCTTCGCCCCGTACTCCGCATTGACGCCCGCCTCGACGGAGCAGACGGCCTCGGGCAGCGCGATGTCGCGACACGCGCCCCCCGCGAAATCGCCGACGCGAAGCCTCGGCATGCCGTCCTTGCGCTCCTCGGCCACCCAGAATTCCTCGAAGAGGTGCACCTCCTCGAGCATCACGTGCTTCCGATGGGCGAGCACCTGCTTCCAGTTGCGCGGCGCGGGATCCGCCACCGGCGCGCGGACGAGCCGGAAGTTACCGCCCCGGTCATTGGTGTGAATCCAGAACTCGTCGCCGTGGTGGCCCACGTAGTACTCGTGGCCCTTGCGGCGCCTGGAGACGAGCCGCAGCGGCTCCTCGGGCCGGTCGGCGAGAAGCACGCGCACCTCGGAGGTGTCGATCGACGACGCGGTCACGACGATCCAGGCCTCGCTGCACGTCGGACCCACCGCCAGGCTGAAGAGCTCGTCCGCTTCCTCGTGGACGAGCGCATCGCGCGCCGCGCCGAGGCGGTGGCGGTAGAGCCGGTCGGGGCGCTTGGCCCGGTTCTGCCGCACGTAGAATATCGTGGCGCTGTCGGCGGCCCAGCACAGGTCGTCCACGCGCTCGAGCCTGTCCGGTAGCAGTGCTCCCGTGCGCAGGTCCTTCAGGAACACCGTGTACTCGCGAAAGCCCGTGAAATCCACCCCGTAGGCGAGGGTGTTCCCGTCCGGGCTCACATCCCAGAAATCTACTCCGGTATAGGACCTCCCCTCGGCGAGCGCGTTCACGTCCAGGATCACCGCCTCGGGCGAGTGCATCGTGCCCTTGCGACGGCAGTAAAGGGGGTACTGCAGGCCCTTCACCTCGCGCGCGTAGTACCACCAGCCGCGGTATCGGTAGGGGACGGTCTCGTCGGTTTCCTTGATGCGGGCGAGCATCTCGCGGTAGAGCTTGCGTCGAAGCCCCGCCAGGGGTGCCGCCGCCGCCTGCGCGTAGGCATTCTCCGCCTCGAGATACGCGATGACCTCCGGATCGGACTTGTCGCGCAGCCAGAAATAGTCGTCGACGCGCGTGTCGCCGAACAGGGTGGTCGCCACCGGGGCCTTCCTTGCGACGGGAGGCGCCGGCGGCACGGCAGGGCGGGCGGGACTCATGGCGAAGCGGGATGCGCCGGCCTTCGCGGCGGACGCGGAGCCCTCGCGGGTAAAGAGGCGCAATTATAGCGAAGCGGCACGCGGGCCCGCCCTCGACGTAACGGGATGTAAACGCGTCAACGGCGCCCGGAAGGGGGGCGTTTAAGGTGCGAGGCGCGTATCCTTCTCGCGCCCCCATTCACCACAGGAGAACGCCATGCTGACCAGAATCGCCCTCGCCGCCGTCGCAACCGCCCTCGCACTGCCTGCCTTCGCGCAGGCGGAAACGCCCCGCGTCGACAAGCGCCAGGCCAACCAGGAACGGCGAATCGAGAAGGGCGTCCAGTCCGGCAACCTCAATGCCCGCGAGGCCGCGCGGCTCGAAAAGGGCCAGGAGCGGGTCGGGAAACTCGAGGAAAAGGCAAAAGCCGACGGAACCGTCACGAAAAAGGAGCGCGCCGTGCTCCACCGTGCCCAGGAAAAGCAGAGCAAGCGGATCGCCAAGCAGAAGCACGACAAGCAGAAGGCCGCGCCGGCGCCGGCGGCGGGCTCCGGGGGCTGATCGCCCGGGCGCGGTGGTAACCTAGCGGCGTTCCCCTCCGGGACCGCCGCCATGTTCGCCGCAACCCCTTCCGCCACAGCCTCCGCGAAGCCCGATCTCTACGCGAGCCTCGTCTCGCAGGCGAAGGCATTGCTGGGTGGCGAGCGGGACGCGACCGCGAACGCCGCGAACCTCGCCGCCCTCATCTACCATGCCGTTCCCGACCTCAACTGGGCCGGCTTCTACTGGATGAAGGAAGGCGGCCTCGTGCTGGGGCCGTTCCAGGGCAAGCCTGCTTGCGTGCGCATTGCGCTCGGCAAGGGCGTGTGCGGAGCCGCCGCTTCCTCCCGGCGCACCGTGACGGTGCCCGACGTGCACGCCTTCCCGGGCCACATCGCCTGCGACAGCGCCTCCGAGAGCGAGATCGTGGTTCCGGTCATGAAGTCCGGCGTGCTGCTGGGCGTCCTGGATGTAGACAGCCCGAGACGCGGTCGCTTCGACGAAGAAGACGCGAAGGGCCTCGAGGCCCTCGTCGCGGCCTTCGTCGCGGCAAGCGACCTGTAGGCACCGGCGCCGCCCCCGAGTCGCCCGCCAGGTTTCCCGTGACCCTTCGATCGCTGCTCGTCGACTTCAATTCCTACTTCGCCTCCGTCGAGCAGCAGGTCGAGCCGCGCCTGCGCGGGCGCCCGGTGGCAGTGGTGCCGATGATGGCCGATACCACGGTGTGCATCGCGGCGAGCGTGGAGGCGAAGACCTTCGGCGTGAAGACAGGCACCCGGGTGGGCGACGCGAAGCGGCTCTGCCCGGGAATCGAGCTGGTGCTCGCGCGCCACGAGGTCTACATCGACTTCCACCACCGCGCGGTCGCCGCCGTGGACACCGTCGTGCCCGTGCGCGAGGTCCTCTCGATCGACGAGATGGATTGCGAACTCACCGGCCGCTGGAGGGAACCGGAGCGCGCGTTGGGCATCGCGGGGAAGGTGAAGGCGGTGCTGCGCGAGCGCGTGGGCGATTGCCTGCGGACCTCCATCGGCATCGGCCCCAACACCTTCATCGCGAAGACGGCTTCCGACATGATGAAGCCCGACGGATTGGTGCTCATCGAGCACCACGAGCTTCCGCAGCGGCTCTTCGGCCTGGAACTGCGCGACCTCTCCGGCATCGGCGCGCAGATGGAGAAGCGCCTGCACGGCCACGGCATCCGCACCGTGGAGGAGCTTTGCGCGCGCACGCGCGAGGAGCTTCGCGCCGTGTGGGGCGGCGTGGGCGGCGAGATCATGCACCAGCGGCTGCGCGGCGAGTCCGTGGCGCCCCGCGAGACCGGCACGCGATCGATCTCCCACTCGAGCGTGCTC
>CXWK01007286.1_pt1 | contig 12819 bp, 10 predicted proteins | sample 590851 | NCBI WGS metagenome assembly CXWK01 (sample SAMEA3498364, study PRJEB10139) | wastewater metagenome | biome: wastewater treatment plant; material: activated sludge | place: Denmark | collected 2014-08-01
GGCGTGCTTGGTAAGCAAATACTTATTTGCATGCCTGCTATATACTCAGTAGACTTGTCCGACTAGTAGAAATCCTTATGCAGGTTTGATTCCCCATGGAACCGGAACTGATCACCATCATTGAAGGCCCAACCCCCGATTTTATGCCCAACCCCCAAGGCTGGATGCAATCGGTGTATGAAGGGCCGCAGGAAGCTGACGTGGCGCTGTGTCAATTGCGGACAGGCAACGGCGGCGATATTGTAGAGCGCTGCCAGCGGGCGTGGCAGGAAGGGCGGCCGGTCCGCCTCGATTACCCTGATGACCTGCGCCTGCGCCAGCAGGTGGATGTCGTCGCCCTTCGCCTGACCCAAATCGAGGAGGGGGAAGTACTCCTGCTCTGGGTCACGATACTCTGGGAAGAGGAAGGCGATGAAGAGGGTGAAGTGGATGACGACTTTGACCCGGACATCCCTTTCTAAGTGGCTAACTGATGAGTAAGGCGGCGATGAGTTACGAGACGATCCTGTATCAGGTGAGCGATGGTGTGGCCTCTATCACCCTCAATCGCCCCTCCAAGCTAAACGCGTTCAACGATCGGATGATAGGCGAGACGACTGATGCTTTCAAAAGCGCGAGTCGTGATGCGGCTGTGCGTTGTGTGGTGATCACCGGCGCGGGTCGCGGCTTTTCCTCCGGCCAAGACCTTGCGGACTTTCAAGGTCGTGGAGAAGATGTCTCCATCGGCGAGCACCTTCGTCATGGCTACCACCGTCTTGTCCAGCAAATGGTCGCTCTGGAGAAACCCATCATCGGCTCAATCAACGGCATCGCCGCCGGGGCGGGCTGTGGCGTGGCGTTGGCAACCGATATTCGAATCGCCGCGGATAGCGCTTCCTTTATGCTGGCGTTTAGTCGTATCGGGTTGATTCCCGATAGCGGCACGAACTGGTTCCTACCCCGACTCATCGGCTATGCACGCGCTTACGAGATGGCGCTGACGGCCGAGCGGGTTCCCGCTTCTCGCGCTCTGGAGTGGGGGATGGTGAACTACGTCGTTCCGGCCGAACAGTTGCCGGAGATCACCGCCGCCTGGGCGCGTCGCCTGGCCGATGGCCCGACGCTGGCCTTTGGTTTGACCAAGCGGGCGATGAATCGCGGTTTGGATATGACCCTGGATGAAGCGCTGGAGTACGAAGCGCACTTGCAGGAAGTGGCCGGTCGCAGCAAGGATAACCGCGAAGGCATCGCCGCATTCATGGAAAAGCGGGAGCCGAGATTCGCGGGCAATTAGGAACGCGACGCTATCTTTCTGCTACCAGCAACTGATCGCCCGCCACGACAAAAATCCTCATCGGCGAGCCTGTGACCGCAAAATCGGCCGCTTTCGTCAGCACATCCCCCCCGACGGCATCCAGAATGCGATATTGCGTCAATATTGTGCCGCCACGGGATAGCTGAATCAAGCGGCCGCTGCCGGGGTCGAGGACAAAGATCGACGCGTTAAGCCCGGTGCCGACGATCTTCACCGCTACCGGCGCGATAAGGGGTGTCATCAATCCATTCTGGGCCAGTGTGCTCTCATCCCACTGGACGCGACCTGAGCGTGTGTCGTAATAGCGAATTCGGCCGTCTTTATACAAGACGAGCAGGCTGCCGTCATCGGCGTAGAGATCGAAGTCGATAGCTTGCCCCAGATCCGCCTCGTCGCTAAAGAAGATCGACTCATCTCCCTCGAACTGGGCGTAGCTCGATGACGCGTAATACTTCCATATCTTCTGTGCGCCTGTATCCAGCACATAGAGCCGATCCAGATAGGTAGACATCGCCGTCGGGTTGATCCATTCGGCGCTATTGCCCAAAATGACTCCGCTGATATCTTCCAGGTTGGGATAATAGCTGAACAATCCCCCGGTGGTGTCCAGCATGCCGATGGAGTCGCGCGTGGCTGATGTGCTGCCGGGTAGCCAGTGTATGTCGAACAAGGTCCTGATCGTGTTCGCGCCGACAGACTGCCCGCCGAACCCGATGGTTTTTGGCTCCTCGCTGGTCATCTCCTCGAAAGTGTCGCCGGTTGGGTGGAAGTAAACCCGATTGCCCGTTTGATCCAGCACGGCGATTCCGCCGTCGACGCCGCGCAGGGTCAGGCTGGTCAGGTTCGTGCCGGACGCATAGCGGTAGAATGTCGTCGCAGTCAGACGGCTCACGCCGTCGATGCGGTCCAGCCCATCCAGCGCATCGGACCGCATGGTAGCGATCTCGCTGTCATTGGGGCGCAACGCTTCTGCTTGCCCGGCCAGCGAAACGACGGTTAGATAATGATCTTGCGCCGAATCCGGATCATCGCGGAAGCTCTCCGCGGTCGTCAATTCATCCATCATCTGTTGCTTGATGTGCGACAACTGATTAACCGTGTCGCGCTGGATATACACGCTTGTGACGACTGATCCTACGATCAACGGGATGATGAGGGCCACGGTGGTGGGGATGGCCCAATGGATCGATGGCTCGTCGCTGCGCCTGCTCAGCAATTGGTCCAGGACGGCCGCTACCCAGGCAATAAACCGCGACAATCCTCTGGCAGAGGTGGACGCGGCACGACGCGCGTTCGTCTCTACTGCCGCCGTGTCGAAAGATGATCGTTCTTCTTGAGCGACGGCGGCCGCATCCGCGGCCGCGTTGGCTCTGAGAGGTTTGGGCGCTTGCCTGGCCGAGCTTTCCGGAGAGGGTTGTAGTTGTTTCTTGGCTGTTGCCGGTTTGGGGGCCGGTTGTTTACTATGTTGGAACGTGAGCGGCAGCGTCGACGGTAGTTCGTCGGTGAACTCCACCAGCATCACCCTGGCGCTGTCGCCGGCTACCACATCCATCAGGGCCTCAAAGCCGCTCTCGATCTCGGTATCGACCAGGACCGATCCCAGCGCGTCCCCGGTCAGATAGGAAAGGCGCGGGTCGCACAGGAGCATCATGTCCCCGGGCTGCAGGCGATGAAACGCGAAGCGGATGTCGATGCCGGCGCTGCGGCCGAGCGGCGTCAGATGCTGGGGCGGGCGGATCGGCAGGCGCTCGACGCCGAAGTTGTGACCCAGAAAGGCCAATCCCTCCCCCACCTGGAGCGTGTACAACTCGCCATTGTGCAAGACCGCGCAACTGAGGGCCCCCTCATGCGTCACGCGCCTTTCCACGTTGTGTCGCAACAGTTCTTCGTTTGTCTCGATGATCGCCCGTCTCAAGGCCGCCGTCACGCTGCCTGACGCGGCGAAAAATCGCCTGCGCAGCCCTTTGACAAGACCCTGAGCCAGTTCGGCCGTCTGTTCCGGTGCACCTGTTAACGTGAGGTGGGTGAAGAGAAAATCACGCTCCCGCCCGCGAGCTGCTTTCTGCGGTGAGGGTTGGGCCAACATACCCGGGACAGTTCCTTCGTCTCGGACTGCCCCGTTCACGATCGATAGTTGGGTGGTGATGGCGAGTAAATCCACTTTGGCTTATGTAAGTACAGGATTACTGCCGCCCCGAATCGGACGATCCATTCGGGGCGGCAGTGTGTTATGTATCGGTTCGTTACGCCTCGTACGGCGTGTATTCCAGCCCAAATGCGTCGGCAACCGCCTTGTAGGTGACCTTGCCTTGATAGGTGTTGAGGCCCAGGGCCAATCCGGGATTCTCGGCCATCGCTGCCTCGGCGCCTACCCGCGCCAGGCGCAGGACATAGGGCAGGGTTGCATTACTCAGGGCGAATGTGCTGGTGCGCGGCACGGCTCCGGGCATATTGGCGACGCCATAATGGACAACGCCATCCACGACGTAGACCGGATCGGAGTGGGTGGTGGCGTGGATGGTCTCGACGCAACCGCCTTGATCGACGGCGACATCGACGATGACGCTGCCGAGGTTCATGGTCGTGATCATTTCGCGTGTCACGAGCCGTGGCGCGCGCGCGCCCTTAATCAGGACGCCGCCGACGACGAGATCGGCATTGCGCACGGCCTCGGCGATATTATAGGAGTTAGACGCGACTGTCGTCAGGCGGCCATGGAGGACATGCTCCAGAAAACGCAGACGGTCCAGGTTCGTGTCCAGAATGGTGACATTGGCCTCCATGCCGAGCGCGATCTGGGCAGCGTTCGTCCCAACAACGCCGCCACCGATAACGACGACATTCGCTCCCGGAACGCCGGCCACACCGCCCAGCAACATGCCGCGGCCGAGGTGGGAACGCTCCAGGAAATGAGCGCCGACCTGAATCGCCATGCGGCCCGCGACCTCGCTCATAGGCGTCAGGAGGGGCAGGCTGCCGTCGGGCGCTTCGACGGTCTCGTAGGCGATGCCGGTGACGCCGGAGTCGATCATGGCATGCGTCAGCGCCTCTTCGGCCGCCAGGTGCAGATAGGTGAACAGGAGCAAGTCAGAGCGCAGATATTGGTACTCGACGGCGATCGGCTCCTTCACCTTGACGACCATCTCCGCGCCCCAGGCATCGGCCGCCGTGGGGACGATGGTCGCGCCGATGCGCACGTAATGCTCATCTAGGAAGCGACTGCCCTCTCCGGCGCCGGTTTCCACCAGCACAATGTGGCCTTGTTCTATAAGCTGTTGAACGCCGGCGGGGGTCATAGCCACCCGATATTCATTATTTTTAATTTCTTTGGGAACTCCGACTATCATGGGAAACTCCTTGATGGAAATCTGTGGGAGTCCATATTGTACCCCAATCTCGTTGTTACCATAAATCTCCAGCGGATAAAAATGGGGATTATGGCTGCCCTGTGCGGTGCCACTCAGCCAATAACGCGACTTCCCGATCGGCTGATAGTCCATTGCGCCAGGTGTAATCAGCCGGCCGCAGATTGGCCCATTCCAGCGTGTCGCGCACCGTTTCGGCGAAAGGAAGATAGGTAAGCCCTGTGGCCAGAGCTTTGCTAACGTCAAAGGCGTTAAATCCGCCAAACTCATCCGGCACCCAAAGCGGCATTTCGGTATAACCCACGACGTTGTGTGCCGAAAGGAAGGATTCGTCAACCCAGGTGAAGCGGGCATCGCTGCCGGATACCGAACGACAAGCATCGAGGAGCAGGCCCAGCGGCAACGGCCGACCCGGCCCGGTGACATTGTAGGGGCCGGTTAATCGCGCCTCAACGGCCGACAGGAGCCAGCCGGCCAGGTCGCGAACATCTATAAACTGAACGCCGTATTCGGGCGTTCCCGGCGCAAGGATTTCGCCACCGCGAGCGATGCGCGCCGGCCAGTAAGTGAAGCGGTCACTCAGGTCGTGGGGGCCGACGATGAGGCCGGCGCGGGCATGGAGCGCACGGCCGTCCATTGCCTCCGTCACCGCTTGCTCGCACAGGGCCTTTAGCGGGCCATAGGTCTCGCCCGTGATCTCCTCTGTGGTCTCGTCCTCAACTGTGCCCACGGTTTCGGTCTCATCCAGCCCGACGGCAAGTGGTTGTTCATAGACCGAGAGGGAGGAGATGAACGTGTAATGGTCGACTGCGTCGGACAGGAACTCGGCTGAGGCGCGCACAATGCGTGGAACGTAACCGCACGTGTCAATGGCAGCATCCCACTGACGGCCGCCCAGCGCGTCAAGCCCGCCGTCACGGTCGCCGTGGATTTGCTCGATGTTGGGATAAAGGCCGGGGTTCGATTGACCGCGATTGAAGAGAGTAATATCATGGCCGGCGGTAATGGCTTCATCTACCAGAGCGCGGCCGAGAAATCGAGTGCCACCGATAATCAGCAATTTCATGGGTTCGCCTTTGAATTGGGTTTTGGAGCAAGAGTGCCTCGCCCGTCGACAAGGATAACCAACGGCGCGCTCATTGTCTAGCTGGACATGTAATGAGAGAATACACCCAATACTTGAGACAAGATCAGGGGATCGACTCAACCATCAGGAGAAACAATGGATATCAAGATTGAAAACGACAATATCGTACATTCCAACGCGGATACGATCATTGTCAACCTTTTTGAAGGCGTCGATACGCCCGGCGGAGCGACCGGCGCGGTCAACATGGCACTTGGAGAAATGATCTCTGACCTGATCACGGGTGGGGACTTCAGGGGTAAAGCCGGCGAGGTCGCAGTGCTCTATCCGCACGGAGCCATCGCGGCGCGGCGTGTTCTGGTAGTGGGGCTGGGTAAAGCGGACAGCTTCGATCTGGAAGGCGTGCGGCGCGCGTCGGCCGCGGCCGTCAAGCGGGCACGTGATTTGAACGCGCAACACGTGGCAACGATCGTCCACGGCGCAGGCATCGGCGGGCTTGACGCAGAAGCCGCCGCGCAAGCCACGGTCGAGGGGGCGCTTTTGTCGACCTACCGCTTCGACGCGGCGAAAAAGCGTGAGTCTGTAAACGAAATCCGCTCGCTAACACTGGTTGAGTTCGATAACTCCAACATCGACGCCATCACCGAAGGGGCGAAGATGGCCGAGGCCGTTGCCGCGGGGGTATGCCTGGCTCGCGATCTGGTTAATATGCCGCCCAACGTGGCTACACCGACAAAGCTGGCCGACTCGGCCCAGGCCATTGCCGACGCGCATGGCATGGGCATCATCATCGGCGATCGCGCCTGGGCTGCTGAGCGCAAGATGGGCGCCTATCTGGCGGTAGCCCAGGGCGCGGGCGAGCTGCCGAAGTTCGTCATCCTCGAACACAATGCGGAGCGCACCGACCTGCCGACCGTCGTCCTGGTTGGCAAGGGGATCACCTTTGACACCGGCGGTATTTCCATCAAACCATCGGAGCGAATGGGGGATATGAAGTCCGATATGGGCGGCGCGGCGGCCGTGTTGGGGGCCATGGAGACTATCGGCCGGCTCGATCTCCCGCTCCGCGTCATCGGCATTACCCCCTGCACGGAGAACATGCCCGACGCCAACGCCTATCGGCCCGCGGATGTCATCACTGCCTCCAACGGCAAGACGATTGAGATCATCAGCACCGATGCCGAAGGGCGCATGGTGTTGGCCGATGCGCTGGTCCATGCCGAGACCTACAAGCCCGATGCCGTCATCGACCTGGCAACTCTCACCGGTGCGTGCGTCGTCGCGTTGGGCGGCGGTGTGGCCGCGGGCATCTTCTGTAACGACGACTCGTTGCGTGACAAATTATTGGCCGCTTCCGAGACAACTCGTGAGCGCATCTGGCCGTTGCCGCTCTATGATGATTATCGCCGCGCGATCAACTCCGAGGTCGCCGATATGAAGAACAGCGGCGGCCGTATGGGTGGGGTGGGTACATCGGCCATTTTCCTGCGTGAATTCACTAATTATCCGTGGGCGCATCTCGATATCGCAGGGATGGCAATGTCTGAAAAGGCGGGCGATTATTCGCCGGTTGGCGGCACAGGCTTTGGCGTGCGGCTTCTGATCGCTTATTTGCAAGGAATGGCCGATTGACATTGGATTGCGTGTCGGGCGAGAGCTGTAATTACGTCGGCAGATTGCTACGTGTTATAATTCTCGCCCAATAACCAAGCCTGTCGATTGCGGGTTCTAATCATCCTAAGCTTGGATTGAGGAAATAACATGGCAGTTCCAGAGCAGCCTTTGACTCTCGGCATTGAGGAAGAGTATCAGATCATCGACGCCGAAACGCGCGACTTGCGCACGTATATCAGCGAGCTTCTGACACAGGATCAGATTCGCGCGAAGAAGCTCGATCTGAAGCCGGAGCTGATGCAATCACAAGTCGAAGTCGGTAGTCATATTTGCAAAAACATCACGGAGGCGCGAGCCGAGATCACCCGTCTGCGTCGTGATGTGCTGGAACTGGCTGATGAGAACGGGTTGATGATCGCCGCTGCATCGACCCATCCCTTTGCTCGATGGGAAGACCAGATCATAACCGAGGGAACCCGCTATAAAGAATTGTTGGATGATATGCAAGGTGTGGCGCGTCAGTTGCTGATTTTCGGCATGCACGTCCATGTGGGTTTCGGCGAAGATGCTGATTCGAAGGAAATGCTTATCGCCGTCATGAATCAGGCGCGCTATTTTATTCCCCATCTCCTGGCTCTCTCCACCAGTTCCCCCTTCTGGCGCGGGCAAAATACGGGCCTTAAGTCCTATCGCAGCGTTGTTTTCGAATCATTGCCGCGCACGGGCATACCCCATTCGTTCATGTCGTATTCCGACTACAAGCGATACGAGATGATGCTCGAGCGCGTCGGCGCGTTCGGCAAGTTTGATAAGCGGGCCAAAATCTGGTGGGACCTCCGGCCCCATCCGGTCTATAGCACACTTGAGTTCCGCATCAGCGACATCTGTACCAGCGTGGACGATTGCATCTGTATCGCCGCATTATTCCAGGCAATTTGCGCCAAGCTCCTCAAGCTTCGCAAGCAGAATATGTCCTGGCGACAATACCGCCATGTCCATATCTCGGAAAACAAATGGCGAGCCGTGCGCTACGGTATTGAGGGTGAACTGATCGATTTCGGGATCGAATCGTCGGTGCCTGTTCCCCAACTGATCGGCGAGTTGCTGGAGTTGCTGGATGATGTGGTCGATGAGCTGGACAGCCGCAAGGAAGTAGAGCACGTCCACAATATCCTGCGCGACGGCACCAGCGCCGATAAGCAATTACGGGTTTATCGCGAGCACGGCGGCGATGAGAATCAGGAAGAGGCCCTGCGCGCCGTTGTCGATCATCTCGTCGCTGAGACTAAACGCGGCGTGATCTAAATTAATTTAGAAATGAAAACGAGTTTTCCTGCGGAAACTCGTTTTCATTTTTTGGCGCTTTTACCAGGTTCGATGCCGGAAAGTTCCCCCGACAATTGTCCCGGCAATCCCGACGCTGAGTAGCTCATCGGCCGGCACCTCGAACAAATCCCGTTCGAATATCGTCAGATCGGCCAGCTTGCCGGGTGAAATGCTCCCCTGCGATTTCGCTTGTCCCGAGGTGATGGCCGCCGCCTGCGTGAAGGCGTAGAGCGTTTCGTCCAGCGTCAGGCGCTCCTGCGGCCGCCAGCCGTCCTCGCCGGGAAAGCCGTCGGCTCGCCGGCGCGTGACGGCCGCATGGATGCCCGGCAGCGGGTCGATGCGTTCCACCGGCGAGTCGGAGCCGAACACGACCAGCGTGCCGCTGTCCCACATGGTTCGCCAAGCATAACTATAGCGCGCACGATCTCCCCAATAGCGGTCGGCCATTTCCATGTCGGAGGTAGCATGAACGGGCTGCATCGACGCAATGATGTCCAGCGCGGCCAGACGATTGAGGTCGCCGGGATGGAGTATCTGGACGTGCTCGATGCGGTGGCGCAGGCGTGGGCCGTCGCGGGTTGCTTCCTCTTTTCGCAGGAGTTCGTAAACGTCCAGCACATCGTGGTTGGCTCGGTCGCCGATCGCATGCACGGTCAGGCTGAGGCCGCCGGCGCTGGCTTGACGCGCCTTCTCCAGCATTTCTTCCTTGTCGGTGACGACAATGCCCACGTTTCCCGATTCGCCTTCATAAGGAGCAATCATTGCGGCCGTTTTGGAGCCAAGCGCGCCGTCGGCGAAGATTTTAACGCTGCCGATCCTTAGCCAGTCATCGCCGAAGCCCGACCGCAGGCCGACCCCAAGGGCGCTGTCCAGACGATAGACGGGCACATTCTTGACGACTCGCAAGCCCAACTCGCCCGCTTCATGCAAGCGTTGCAGGGCCAGGAAGCAGTCGCGCCCGTCGAAGTCATGCAGGCCGGTTAGGCCGACCGACCAGCAATACGCTTGCGCTCTCCGCATGGCTGCCGCAATCTCATCCACCGTGTAGCGGGGAATGTGACGCGCGACCAGGTCCATCGCGTCCTCGAACAGAACACCCGTCGGCCGCCCGGCGGCGTTGCGCTGAATTTGGCCGCCCGGCGGATCGGCCGTCGTCTCATTCACCTGAGCGATCTTGAGCGCCAACGAATTCACCCACGCGGCGTGGCCGCTCTTGTGGGATAAATAGACCGGCCGATCCGGGATAATGGCATCCAGGTCGGCGGCCGTGGGGAAGGCTCGGTCGGGCCACGCGTCCTGCACCCAGCCGCGGCCCCGCAGCCAGCCGCCGCCGGGGCGTTCGCGGGCGAACGCGGCGACGCGATCGAGCGCCGCCTGTCGGGTCGCTGTGCCTTCCAGATCTATGTTTTGCAGGCTGATGGCGAAGTGCTGGAAATGGACGTGAGCATCCACCAGGCCCGGCGTTACAAAGCGGCCGCTCAGATCGACCATCTCGCCGCCTGGCTTCAGGAGGCGCTTCATATCGCCATCACTGCCGACAGCCAGAACATGGCTGTCCCGAATGGCGACGGCCGTGGCTCGCGGCTGTGTCGGATCCATTGTGTAAATCTGCCCGTTCGTTAGTACCAGCGTTGCCGGCATAGAGGCTGACTCCTTTTGAGCTTGGGCCGCGTTGCTAGACCGCGGCCAGGATGGGGTTGAGATCGTCGCGCAATAATTCCTCGAGGTAAGGCGTAACGCCCCAATAGGTTTTGAGCGCGATATATTCATTGATGAGCGCCGGAGGCGGCGGGGATTCCACCAGGACGGCGCGAATCATCAGATTCTTGGGAGTATGCTCGACCGCCACAAACTCCATGATGTCCGCCCGGTATCCAAACAGGCGCAGGATAGTTGCCCGAAAAGAGTCGGTCAGGACGTCTCCCAGTCGTTCGCGCATGATCCCCTGACGCAGGATGGGCTTGAAGGGTTCGGGTGTGGTGGCCTGGGATAGCTGAGCTTGCAGGTGATGATGGCAGCAGGGGGCGCTGAAGATGAGCTTGCTTCGCCATCTGACGGCCTGGGCCAGCGCCTCGTCGGTAGCGGTATCGCAGGCATGGAGGGCAAGGACGATGTCGGGGGATTCTGTCGGTTCGAAATCGATGATCCGGTTCGCCTCGAAGATCATGCCCGGCCATTCCAGTTGGGTGGCCGTCTCGCGGTGGCGGTCAAGCAGATACGACTTCGTGTCCACGCCGGTCATTGTTGCCGAAATACCCTTGACGTTGTTCAGATAATGATAGGTGGCGAAGGTCAGGGCGGCGCTGCCGCAGCCAAGATCAACGACGCGCACCGGTACTCGCTCGAAATTCTCCACCTCGCGGGTCTCGTCGATCAGACGCAGGAACTCATTGATCTGGCGAAACTTGCGCTGCTGATCTGCTCGTACACGTCCATCGGCCGTAGCCACGCCGATCGCACTCAGAAACGGGGCGGGCTGCTCTTCGCTCAGGATTCCCGGCTTGGCTCGGTCATGGGCCAGATCAAGATCGAACCGTCTCTGTCGGGCAAGGTCATGGTGGATGATCGGTCGCCCTTTCTTGCTGTACTGGATGCGAGTCGTGCCTTCTGTTGTGGAAGCTTGCACGTTCTTGAACGGCAACGCCACAAGCGCCGCCAACGCTTCCTCGGCCTCGGCCTCGCGATGATTTTTGGCGAAGGCCTGTTTGCCGTCGAAGTATTCAAACTGCAAATGATGTTGCTCTTTCAGCAGGATGGGGCGAATCGTGACTCGCGCCCATGGGTTTTCCTGATTTCCCCGCGCGCCCTGGAAGACAGCCTCAACAAACCGCTCGTTGTCGAGGATGGCTTCACGCAGGAGGTCATTGGGAGAATCAGTCATCGCGGCTTGGGTGTGGTTATTCACCCCACTCAAGTTCCTGATCGCCGATATAGACCGTGTCGCCAACCTTGACTCCGGCTTCGGTCAGCGCAGCCGTGATGCCCGTTTTCTCCAGCACGGTCTGGAATCTCAGGAGTGAGTCGTCGAATTCGAAGTAGGTCATGGTGGCGATGCGCTCGATCTCCTTGCCGCGAACGCGCCACGTGTTGCCGCCTTCCCGTTTGATGGTGAAGGCTCGCTGCTCAACGGGTGGACGAATGACAACCGGCTCGCTGATGGTGGCCGTCGGCAACTCGTGCTGCGCGGTGTTGGCCATGCGCTTGACCTCGTAAAGCAACGCTTTTACCCCTTCGTTGGTGACGGCGGAGATGCTCATAAACGGATAACCGGCTTTCGTGATTGCTTTCCGAATAGCGTTCTCTCGGGCGCGGACTTCGGGCAAGTCGATCTTGTTCAGGACGACCAGTTGGGGCTTGGCAGCTAATTCATCGTCATAGGCGGCCAGTTCGTTGTTAATCATCCTGAAGTCGGCCAATGGGTCTTCCGCCATGCCATCCAGCAGATGGATGAGCACGCGTGTACGCTCAATGTGGCGCAGGAAATCGTGGCCCAGCCCAACACCCTCGGATGCGCCTTCGATGAGGCCGGGGATGTCCGCCAGAACGATGGTTTCGTAATCGTCAATGTTGGCTACGCCGAGATTGGGTTGCAGGGTGGTGAAGGGATAGGCGCCGATCTTCGGCCGCGCGGCGCTGACGACGGATAGCAAAGTCGATTTGCCGGCATTTGGCACACCGATAACGCCGACGTCTGCGATGAGCTTCAGCTCCAGCTTGATCCATAGCTCTTCGCCCGGCTCGCCGCGCTCGGCGATTCGCGGAGCCTGATGGCGGCTGGTGGCAAAGTGCTGATTGCCGCGGCCGCCTCTCCCGCCGGAGAGAACGATCACTTCCTGCCCCGGCTCGATCAGATCGGCCAGAATCTCGTCCGTTTCAGCGTTGCGAATGAGCGTGCCGGGCGGGGCTTCAAGACGCAGGTCACCGCCACTTGCGCCATTCATCCGTTGTACGGTGCCATGTACACCATTTCCGGCGCGATAATGTTTGTTGCGCTGAAAAGTGGCCAGGCTGTTCAGATGGGTGGAGGCGACAAAGATCACGTTGCCGCCGCGTCCCCCATCGCCACCATCGGGGCCGCCCTGCCGCACGAACTTCTCGCGGCGAAAACTAATCATTCCATCTCCACCGTCGCC
>CXWK01098579.1_pt1 | contig 12816 bp, 16 predicted proteins | sample 590851 | NCBI WGS metagenome assembly CXWK01 (sample SAMEA3498364, study PRJEB10139) | wastewater metagenome | biome: wastewater treatment plant; material: activated sludge | place: Denmark | collected 2014-08-01
GCGAGGCACCGAACGCCAGGGGCAAGAGCCCTTGGTTACTTGGGGCTTTTCCAAGTGACTCGCTGTAAAAGCGAAACCCTAAGTGGCCGTTACCGGAGGAATGGATATGTACTCCGTTAACAAACAATAGGTCGAATGGCAGGCGACACGAAATGCCTTGCATCGCCTACACCCCCCGCAACCTCCCCGAAATAACGGCCAGCGGTGTACAATCGCGTTCTTATACCCTATGTCGATCATGCAAAGGATTTTCCGGATGTTGCCGCGCTTTCCCGCCGTCACCCGCTGCCTGACACTTGCCGCCCTCTGTGTAGCGGGTCCCGTCGCAGCATTGGAGCTACCCCTGCCACCGCCTGGTGAAGACATCGTTGGTCAGGTACAGGTGATCAAGGCCAAGTACGAAGATACCTTCGCCGACCTGGGCACGACCTACGACCTGGGTTATTCGGAAATGGTGGCCGCTAACCCTGGCGTCGATCCATGGTTGCCTGGTGCCGGCACTGAAATCGTGCTTCCAACCCGCTTCATCCTGCCACCAGGACCACGTGAAGGTATTGTGATCAACCTGGCCGAGTACCGCCTCTACTACTTCCCGAAAGGCCGGAACGTGGTGTACACCTACCCGCTGGGTATCGGTCGTGAAGGTTGGGGCTCGCCGATTGCCCACACCAGCATCACCGCCAAGACGCCGAACCCTACCTGGACGCCTCCAGCATCGATCAAGGCCGAACATGCCGCCGATGGTGATCCGCTGCCCAACGTGGTGCCGGCCGGCCCTGACAACCCGCTGGGGCCGTTCAAGTTCACCCTGGGGACTCCGGGCTACCTGATCCACGGCTCGAACAAGAAGTTCGGCATCGGCATGCGCACCAGCCATGGCTGCTTCCGCATGTTCAACAATAACGTGCTGGAAATGGCAGGCATGGTGCCGGTTGGAACGTCGGTGCGGATCATCAACGACTCCTACAAGTTTGGCGTGAGTGGCGGCAAGGTCTACCTGGAAGCGCACACGCCGCTGGATGACAAGGGCAACCCGTCGGTGGTCGACAAGCACACTGCGGTGATCAACGCGATGCTCAAGCGTGAAGACATCACCAATAACCTGCGTATGAACTGGGATGTGGTACGTGATGTAGTGGCTGCCGAAGATGGCCTGCCGGTGGAAATCGGCGTGCCGAACACTACCGCGGCCATGGTGACGAGTGCGCCGATCGACCCGCTGCAGTAATGCCTGAAAAAAACCCGCCGACGCAGGCCGCGTCGGCGGGTTTTTTATTGGCTGCAGGAAACAGCAGGCAATAAAAAAGCCGACCCAAAAAATGGGTCGGCTTGATAATAATCCCGAAGGACTATTACTTGCGGCTAGCTTTTTCCAGCATGCGCAGAGCACGCTCGTTAGCTTCGTCAGCAGTCTGTTGTGCTTTTTGAGCAGCAGCCAGAGCTTCATCAGCTTTACGGTAAGCTTCGTCTGCACGAGCTTGGGAGCGAGCTGCTGCGTCTTCAGTAGCGGTCAGACGTGCTTCGGTTTCTTTCGATGCGCTGCTGCAACCGGTAGCCAGAACTGCGGCCAGGGCCAGAGCAGAGAATTTCAGAACGTTGTTCATCGTGTTCCCCTTCAAGGACTTTCTATTAAGTGGCTGTCTCCTCCGAGTGAGGAAATAGCCGGCGTACATACTACCCATTACTTGTCGTAAGTAAACTGACGTGAAGCAAGAAGCAAAAAAAATTGTAGGCGTTGATTCTTTTTCGAGCAACTTTTAACTGCGTTGTATAAAAAATATCCAGCTGCAAGGCCCGAGATGAGCGAGCCGCCAAGGAAAAGTTCCCCAGGCTCAAAGCTCTTTTTCCGGTCTTGGCTAAAGTCCTTCTAGATGCATTCGTCTACACTTTTGTTCGGAAATTGCGCAGTGTCCCTCATATCTTTCTCGATGTTCAGGTGACTTTAACGAGGGGCGCTCGTCTTATGTCTCAACATCCGGCAATGTTCAGGCTACCGATCGCTGCAAGACCTTTCGGTCGAGCTGTTTCCTGCGTTATCCACAGCAGCACCTGCCAACCAGCATGATGACGAGCGAACCTTGAGCATTTCTGCCAATGGTGCCTACTATTTGTACGTGCTCGGTTGCGCGAGATCGGTGTAGCTCTTCTCGGTGTCGATTCAGGCACGGGGTGGCGTAGTTGTTCCTTCGCCGGAAAAACATCGGTAAGGTAGGGGTCAGAATTCCAGACCCGCGAGGAGTAGTGATGAGCGAGGCGTTGTCCATCCACCATGACCAGGCTGGTCATCAATTCGAGACCAATGTGGACGGTCATCGTGCCTACCTGACCTATATGGATCTGGGGAAACAGACCCTGGATATCTATCGCACATTTGTGCCCAATGCATTGCGCGGTCGCGGCATCGCCGCGGCCCTGACCGAACAGGCGCTGCAGTACGCCGAGGAAATGGGCTATACCGTCATTCCCTCGTGCTCCTATGTCGAGCGCTACATGGAGCGTCACCAGCGCCATGCTGCCAAGCTGAGCCAGTGACCCTCGAGAAAATCGCTGCATAAAAAAACGCCGGGCTCAGCCCGGCGTTTTTTTGTCTGCGGCAAGCGCCAATCAGGTGCGTTGGCGTTTTGGCAGTACTTCCTTGAGCTTGGCATGCATGCTGCGCAAGGTGTTTTCGGTAGCAGTCCAGTCGATGCAGGCATCGGTGATCGACACGCCGTATTGCAGGTCGGCGAGGTCTTTCGGGATGGCCTGGCAACCCCAATTCAGGTGGCTTTCGACCATCAGGCCGATGATCGACTGATTGCCTTCGAGGATCTGGTTGGCGACGTTTTCCATCACCAGCGGTTGCAGGGCCGGGTCCTTGTTGGAGTTGGCGTGGCTGCAATCGACCATGATGTTGGGCTTGATCTTCGCTTTGTTCAGCGCTTGTTCGCACAGGGCTACGCTGACCGAATCGTAGTTCGGCTTACCGTTGCCGCCGCGCAGTACGACGTGACCGTAGGCATTGCCCTTGGTGGTAACGATCGACACGCCACCTTCCTGGTTGATGCCCAGGAAGCGGTGCGGGCTGGAAACCGATTGCAGGGCGTTGATCGCAACGGTCAGGCCGCCATCCGTACCGTTCTTGAAGCCGACGGCCGAGGACAGGCCGGAGGCCATTTCACGGTGAGTCTGGGATTCGGTAGTACGCGCGCCGATGGCCGACCAACTGATCAAATCCTGCAGGTATTGCGGGGAGATCGGATCGAGTGCCTCGGTAGCGGTTGGCAGGCCCATTTCGGCCAGGTCCAGCAACAGCTGGCGACCAATATGTAGGCCGTCCTGGATCTTGAACGAGTCGTCCAGGTAGGGGTCGTTGATCAAGCCTTTCCAGCCAACGGTGGTGCGTGGCTTCTCGAAATACACACGCATGACCAGATACAAGGTATCGGACACTTCCGCCGCGAGAACCTTCAGGCGCTCGGCGTACTCGTGGGCCGCCTTGATGTCGTGGATCGAGCAAGGCCCGATGACCACGAACAGGCGATGGTCGGTACCATCGAGAATGTTGCGAATGACTTCGCGGCCCTTGGTGACGGTGCGCAGGGCGGCATCGCTCAGGGGGATATCACGCTTGAGCTGGTCAGGAGTGATCAGCGTCTCGTTGGAAGCGACGTTTAGGTCGTTGATCGGTAAATCAGCCATCGTTTACTCGTCAGGTCACGGGTGCCGGCCGCCAGCGAACCCGCGCGGCGGAGCACAGCAAATTAAGCGCGTCGGGGAGCAGAACCTTAGCGCGTTACACCGTGGCTAGACAATGGGCTGGCCCGGTTTAATCCAGCACGGCCTGTGCAAATGCCTGGTGAACCTTGTCGTGGGAGAACTCGTCGGCATGCTGCTGGACCCACTCCAGGGCCAGGGCCTGGATTTCCTGCAGGTCGTTGTGGGCGTCATGCTGGCGGCAGTAACGCTCGATCTGGCACACCTGCTCGCCCATTCTTGCGCTGAAAAGTGTCTGTTCGTCGACGAAGGCAATACCCACCAGGTAGCCTCGCTTTCGTCGCAGGCACCAGGCCACATAGCCCAGAAAGCGCAGGTCCGGGTTCAGGGTCGGCATGCGTACCTCCAGCGCGGTGCCATGGCGCCAGGCGCGGTGATAATTGCAAGCCATGCCCCCGAGGCTGATAGTGTGCAGCTGTTGCCTGGAGATGCACTCAGGTTTGAGCAACGTCAACTCGACAGGTATATCGTCAGGATGAGGAAGAAAACGTCCCATGAGCACGGACTCCATGTGTCGGCCATCTGACATTGTTCCACCCAGTATAGTGGTCGAATTGGAACTGACCGATTTCGACGCCGACCAACGGCTGCTGGCAATGAGCGGCGTATCGCTGGTGATTTTCACCAGTGTCGGCTGCGCCTCCTGTCGTTTTGCCCGTGAGCAGCTGCCTGCGCTCGACCTGGACGTCGATCGCCTGTGCTGGATCGATGCCGGCAACAATGGCGGGGTGGTCGAGCGATATCAGGTCTTTCACTTGCCGGCGCTGTTTGTGGTACGCGACGGCGAATTCTTCGGGGCACTAAAATCGCGCCTGACCGGCGCCGAGCTCAACGCCGCTCTGGGGCAGGCGCTGGGTCGAACAGCAGAGGAGTTGCCATGACGGGTGCAGTTGCGAAACCGACAATCGGAATTATCGGGACCGGGGCCATCGGCGGGTTCTACGGGATGATGCTGGCGCAGGCCGGCTACGATGTGCATTTTCTGTTGCGCAGCGAGTTTCGTGCGGTGGCCGAGCGCGGGCTGCAACTGCACAGCGCTGTACATGGAGCGCTGACGCTGAATCCGGTGCAGGCCTACTCGGCGGCCGAAGACATGCCACCTTGCGACTGGTTGCTGGTTGGCGCAAAAACCACCAGTAATCGCGATCTCGCGCCCGCCATCGTGCAAGCCGCTGCACCGAATGCCAGGGTGCTGCTGTTGCAAAATGGCCTGGATGTCGAAGACAGCCTGCGTGAACTGCTGCCCGATGCGCTGCATGTGCTGGGCGGGCTCTGCTATATCTGCGTCCATCGCCAGGGCCCCGGTGTCATCACTCATCAGGCGCTGGGGGCGGTACATGTCGGCTATCACAGCGGGCCGGCGTCCGATGATCCATCGCGTGCCGCGATTGTCGAGGAGGGGGCCGGGTTGTTTCGTGCGGCTGGTATCGACGCCCAGGCCATGGCTAACCTGCACCAGGCGCGCTGGCAGAAACTGGTCTGGAATATTCCGTACAACGGCCTGTCCGTGCTGCTCGGGGCGAGTACCACGCCGCTCATGGCCGACGCCGACAGCCGTGAGCTGATCACCTCGCTGATGGCCGAAGTGATCCAGGGCGCAACCGCCTGCGGTCACGAAGTGCCCGCCGGTTATGCCGAGCAGCTTTTGCAGGTGACGCAGAGAATGCCGGACTACTGGCCGAGCATGTACCACGATTTTTTGCACAAGCGTCCGCTGGAACTGGAGGCCATCTACGCTCGGCCTCTGGCCGCGGCGAAGGCCGTCGGCTGTGAATTGCCACGGATCGAGGCGATGTATCGCAGTTTGAGTTTCATCGATCGACGTAATACTTGAGTCGATCAACCGGAGGGGGAAGGGGATGCCAAAGTCCATAGACGACAAGTTGGTGCTGGCGATTTCTTCGCGAGCGTTGTTCGACCTGAGTGAAAGCCACAAGGTCTATCTGTCGAGTGGTGTCGAGGCCTACCGGCAATATCAGATTGAACACGAAGAAGAAATACTCGAGCCCGGTGACGCCTTCCCGCTGGTGCAAAAACTCCTGAACCTCAATGCCCACCTCGGCCGGGCACGGGTCGAGGTGATTTTGGTCTCGCGCAACAGCGCCGACACCGGACTACGCGTGTTCAACTCGATCCATCACTATGGACTGGCGATTTCCCGTGCGGCGTTTGTCGGAGGACGCAGTCCGTATCCCTACCTCAAGGCCTTTGGCTGCGATCTGTTTCTTTCAACCCACGCCGAAGACGTACGCAGTGCGCTGGACGCCGGATTCGCCGCGGCGACCATTCTGTCCGGCGGCGCCAGCCGTGCAGCCAGCGATGAACTGCGCATTGCCTTCGACGGTGATGCCGTACTGTTTTCCGACGAATCCGAACGCGTCTATCAGGCCGGTGGGCTGGAAGCGTTTCAGGCCAGCGAGCGCGAAGCGGCCCGCGAGCCTCTGCGCGGTGGGCCGTTCAAGGGCTTCCTCGCTGCCCTCAATCTGTTGCAGCGCGAGTTCCCGGATGACGCTTGTCCGATTCGCACGGCACTGGTCACGGCACGCTCGGCGCCGGCCCATGAGCGAGTGATCCGTACGTTGCGGGAGTGGGATATTCGCCTGGATGAATCGCTGTTTCTCGGCGGCCTGACCAAGTCGGCCTTTCTCGAAGCCTTTGCCGCCGATGTGTTTTTCGACGATCAGGCCGGTCACTGCGAGTTGGCTCGCGAAGTGGTTGCTACCGGCCATGTGCCGCATGGCATAAGCAACGAGCAAAAGGTTTAAGCCCGCCGTTCAACGTGTTACGCCAGATGTCGCTCTCGCCAAGGCACTGCTAAGCTGAATCAATCTCCGCCATGTCGGCACGCGAGGAGGTCATATGATTCGTTCGATGCTGTATGCCACTGACCTCGGGCTGTACGCACCCGTGGTGATGCAGCATGCCCTGGAATTGGCCCGAACATTCGATGCCGACCTGTACGTGGTGCACGCCGTCGAGCCCATGGGGCTGTTTGCCGAATCGGTGCTGCAGAGTTATCTCGATGAGCAGGCATTGAACGAATTTCACAGTCAGGGTCTTAACACGGTGATTGCCAGCATCGAGCAGCGGGTGCTCGACAATTTTCGCGAAGAGTTGGGTGACGAGGGGGAGCAGGATCTTTTGCGGATCAAGGCGGTACGGGTGCTGCAGGGTGATCCATCGCAGGTGATTCTCGACCAGGCGCAGAAACTCTCGGTGGATTTGCTCATCGTAGGGAGCCACAGTCACGGTGCTGGTGCTGAAACGCCTTTGGGCCGGACCGCAGCGCGTGTGTTGCAACTGGCCAAGGTACCGGTCTACCTGGTGCCGCTGGTGCAGCGTCGTCGCCAAGGGGATCGCTAGAACACGAATAATGGCGTTTTGACAAAAAGTTCTAGATTTATTCTTCAAACCATTAATATAGTTATATACCGTCGCTGATGCCCGTGGCGTCTACCTGCTTTGAGGGATTCATATGAAGCTCCAACAATTGCGCTACATCTGGGAAGTGGCGCACCACGACCTCAACGTTTCCGCTACCGCCCAAAGTCTCTACACCTCTCAGCCGGGCATCAGCAAGCAGATCCGTTTGCTGGAAGACGAATTGGGCGTCGAAGTGTTCGCCCGCAGCGGCAAGCACCTGACGCGCGTTACTCCGGCCGGTGAGCGCATTATCACCACCGCTGGCGAGATCCTGCGCAAGGTCGAAAGCATCAAGCAGATCGCCCAGGAATTCTCCAACGAGAAAAAAGGCACCCTGTCGATCGCCACCACCCACACCCAGGCGCGCTACGCGTTGCCGCCGGTGATCAGCAATTTCATCAAGCAGTATCCGGACGTTGCCCTGCACATGCACCAGGGCTCGCCGATGCAGATCGCCGAGATGGCCGCTGATGGCACCGTGGATTTCGCCATTGCCACCGAAGCCCTCGAGCTGTTTGGCGACCTGGTGATGATGCCTTGCTATCGCTGGAATCGCTGTGTGGTCGTGCCCCAGGGGCATCCGTTGACCAAACTCTCGAAGTTGACTCTCGAAGCCCTGGCCGAATACCCGATCGTGACCTATGTGTTCGGTTTCACCGGCCGTTCCAAGCTCGACGAAGCCTTCAGCCACCGTGGCCTGACGCCCAAGGTGGTGTTCACCGCCGCGGACGCCGACGTGATCAAGACCTACGTGCGCCTGGGCCTGGGTGTGGGCATCGTGGCGAAAATGGCGGTCGATACCAAGCTCGACAACGACCTGGTGGTGCTCGATGCCAGCGAGTTGTTCGAATCCAGCGTGACCAAGATCGGTTTCCGTCGCGGCACCTTCCTGCGCGGTTTCATGTGTGACTTCATCGAGAAGTTCGCCCCGCACCTGACTCGCGAAGTCATGGCCAAGGCCATCCAGTGCCACAACAAACAGGAGCTGGAAGAGCTGTTCGACGGCGTCGAACTGCCGGTTCACTGATAGAGCGGCCCGCCGCGTTGGCGGGGCAGCCGGTCAAACCACCTCGGTGACAGCAAACTGTTGCCGAGCGCCCGCCACCAGGATCTCCACCTCGTCGCCTGCGAGCTTGCCCAGCAGGCTTTTGCCCAGCGGTGAGCGCGGGGTGATGACGGTAATCAGTTGCCCCACCAGGTCAACCTTCAGGCCCGCCGCATCCGGCGCCAGGAACAACCATTGCTCGCGGCCCTTTTCGTCCTCCAGGCCGAGCAGCGCACCTATCTCGATACCCCGTTGCTCGTCATACGCACGCAATGCCAGGTTCTGGCAAAGCACCAGTGACTGGCGAATCTCCTCGACCCGCCTGGCTTGGCCTGCAGCCAGGTAAGACGCCTCCAGGCCCAGGGTGTCGTACTTGTTTTCAGCGATGTTTTCTTCGTGGGTCGCGGTTTCGTAGGCGGTTTGCGCCGCGCGCTCGGCAATGTCGAGATCGACCCGCAATTTGTCGAGAATCAGTTGGTGGACAGTGTGCTTATTCATGATCAATCGCAGAATTGCAGGACGTTGGCGCGGCTTTTTTCGCTCGGTGCCGTCTGATCCTGTTGTAACCAGAATTGGCAGCGGGGGTTCGACAGGTTGCGGTTGCTGCCGCGCGCCTGGTCGAGTCGTTGCGCCTGCTCGTTCTTGCGCAGGTTTTCTTCATACTGCTCGAACAACGGGCTCTGTGCGGGATTGTCCGGCACCGGGCGTGCCACCACTGGCGGCTTGGCCAGTTGTTCCACCGCGGCTGCGATCGGCGCCAGTTGTTCGCTGAAAAACAGCCGGGACACCAGCCAGCCGGTCAACGCGATGGCGATGAAACCCAGCCACAGGCCCAGGGCGATGCTGCCGGTCAGTTGCAGGACGCTGAGGTGAATCGCAATGGGTCGGCGCGGAGTAGGGCGGTAGGGCATGGTTGCCTCCTGGCGAAGGGTCGCGGGCGATTGCCGATTGTCGCACGAAGATTAATCGGCGTCGGCTCTTCTGCACGGGCTGATTTATGCGGACAATTGGCACCTTTGCCAACGGGAGCCTGGAATGCCTGATATGAAAACCCGCTGGGATATTTTTTGCACCGTGGTCGACAATTTTGGCGACATCGGCGTGACGTGGCGGCTGTCCCGGCAACTGGTGGCCGAGCACGGGGTGGAGGTGCGTTTGTGGGTCGATGATCTGCGTGCCTTCGAGCGCCTGTGTCCGCAGATCGACATTCACGCTGGTCGGCAATGGCACCAGGGTGTCGAGGTATGTCAATGGTCGGCCGACTGGCAACCGGTAGAAGCGGCCGATGTGGTGATCGCCGCGTTTGCCTGCCAGTTGCCAGGCGCCTACATGGACGCCATGGCGCAGCGGGACAAAACGCCGCTGTGGATGAACCTCGATTACCTGAGCGCCGAGGACTGGGTGATCGGCTGCCACGGCTTGCCGTCGGTAAAATACAAACACGTCCAGAAGCACTTTTTCTTCCCCGGGTTCCACAAAGGTACGGGCGGCCTGCTGCGTGAAAGCGGATTGCTCGAGCGGCGCCGGCAATTCCAGCAGAGTCCCGAGGCTCAGCAAACCTTCCTGCAAGGCCTGGGAGTCGACCGCGCGCCCGCTGCGCTACTGATTTCACTGTTTGCCTATGAAAATTCCGGGTTGGCCAGCTGGCTGGACACCTTGGCGAGCGACTCGATGCCCACTCATCTGTTGGTGCCGCAAGGGCGTATCCTGGGTGACGTCGAGCGTTGGCTGGGCGTGCAGGACCTGCAGGCGGGGGCATTGCATGTGCGCGATGCCTTGACCGTGCAGGTGCTGCCGTTCGTCCGACAGGACCAGTATGACCAGCTGCTCTGGTGCTGTGATTTCAACGCCGTACGCGGCGAAGATTCCTTTGTCCGCGCGCAATGGGCGGGACGGCCGATGTTGTGGCACATCTATCAGCAGGAGGAAGATGTTCATCTGGACAAGCTCGAAGCCTTCCTCTCTCTCTACACCAAAGACCTTTCGCCTGCGGCTGGCGAGGCGATCAGCGGTCTCTGGCGGGCCTGGAATGCCGGTGAGACAATGACCGACCACTGGCAATCAACCCGCAAACACTGGCCGCAGCTGCAAAATCACGCCGAGACGTGGTGTCTGGAACAGGCCTTGCACACCGATCTTGCCGCGGCGCTGGTACAGTTTTATGTAAATTGGATATGATACGCGGCCTAGATTTTTGTAAATCCCATCCAAATTCGGATATTCGCAATGAAAACTGGTAAAGAACTCAAACCCGGTACCGTGATCCGTATCGACAACGATCCTTGGCTGGTTCAGAAAGCTGAATTCACCAAGTCGGGCCGTAACAGCGCGATCATGAAGACCAAGCTGAAAAACCTGCTGACCGGCTACAAGACCGAAACCGTCTACAGCGCCGACGACAAGCTGGACGACGTGATCCTGGACCGTAAAGAAGCGACCCTGTCCTTCATCAGCGGTGACAGCTACACGTTCATGGACACCACCGACTACACCATGTACGAACTGAACGCCGAAGACATCGAAAGCGTTCTGCCGTTCATCGAAGAAGGCATGACCGACGTTTGCGAAGCCGTGTTCTTCGAAGGCCGCCTGGTTTCCGTAGAGCTGCCGACCACCATCGTGCGTCAGGTTGACTACACCGAAGGTTCCGCTCGCGGCGACACTTCCGGCAAGGTGATGAAGCCTGCCAAACTGAAGAACGGTACCGAGCTGTCGGTTGCTGACTTCATCGAAATCGGCGACATGATCGAGATCGATACCCGCGAAGGCGGTTCCTACAAAGGCCGTGCTAAATAAGCACTGCTTCAGGAATGAAAAAGCCCGACCATCGAGTCGGGCTTTTTTGTGCCTGTCGGAAACACACAGGTCCCCTGTAGGAGCAGCCGGTCGACGCTCCTACAGGGGGGGTGTTACTTCAGGTGTTGCTTGAGCTCTTGCGACGCCTGCAACATCGCCGAACGCACTGCCGGCACCTGGCTGACCACGTTGAGCAAACCATAGTCGTGGATCATGCCGTTGTAGCGTACTGAGGTCACCGCCACGCCGGCCTCGTCGAGTTTGCGGGCGTAGGCCTCGCCTTCATCGCGCAGTACGTCGGCTCCGGCGGTTTGCACCAACGCAGGTGGCAGGCCCTTGAGTTGCGCCGGGGTCGCCCGAAGCGGCGAAGCGTAGATCTCGTTACGCTGCTTGGGGTCGGTGGTGTAGTTGTCCCAGAACCACTTCATCATGTTGCGAGTCAGGAAGTGCCCTTCGGCATACTGGTTATAGGAACCGGTGTCGAAGTTGGCATCGGTCACCGGCCACAACAGGACCTGGAATTTGATTGCCGGTGTACCTTTGTCTTTTGCCATCAGCGCGACCACTGCCGCCATGTTGCCGCCAACACTGTTGCCGGCCACCGCCAGGCGTTTGCCATCGACGTTGATCTCCTTGCCGTGCTCGGCCACCCATTGGGTCGCGGCGTAAGCCTGGTTGATCGCCACCGGGTAGTGCGCTTCCGGTGACGGCGTGTAGTTGACGAAAACCGCTGCCGCCCCCGAGCCCGCCACCAGATCCCGAACCAGACGCTCGTGGGTGGGGAAGTCCCCCAGCACCCAGCCGCCGCCGTGGAAGAACATGAACACCGGCAGCTCACCCTTGACCCCGGCCGGCCGGACGATGGTCAGGTCCAGCGGTTGGCCATCGACCTGGATGGTCTTCTGGCTGACATCGGCTTTTGGCAACGTCAGCTTCACCCCGGATTGCGCGCCCACCAGCACGGCGCGAGCATCTTTGGGCGTCAGCTGTTCCATCGGTTCGCCAGTGCCGGCATTCAGCACATCGAGAAACGCCTGGGTGTTGTGTTCAACGTCGCCGGCGAATGCACTGTGGACAGACAGGGCGAGAAGGGTACCGGTCAAGACTTTGCTGAAAGTGTTCATGTTCATTTCCTGTTCGGGCCTGAGTGGAAAGCGACGTTAGACAGTTACGTGCAGACGCACTTCGACGTTGCCGCGGGTGGCGTTGGAGTACGGGCAGACCTGGTGGGCAGCCTCGACCAATGTTTGTGCGTCGGCTTGTTCAAGGCCCGGCAAGCTGATGTGCAAGTCGATATCCAGGCCGAAACCGCCAGGGATCTGGCCGATGCCGACGTGGGCCGTGATCGACGCGTCATCCGGAATTTTGCGTTTGGTCTGGCTGGCGACGAATTTCAGCGCGCCAATGAAGCAGGCGGAGTAACCGGCGGCGAACAGTTGCTCAGGATTGGTCGCCGCCCCGCCAGCACCACCGAGTTCTTTCGGGGTGGCGAGCTTGACGTCGAGAACGTTGTCGCTGGAGATCGCACGACCGTCGCGGCCACCGGTGGATGTTGCGATAGCGGTGTAGAGAGTTTGCATGGTGAAAGCCTCGTTCGGGTTTGGATGTTTGCGCTAAATGTTTGCGCGCTAAGTAAGTGCGAGATGAATGTATCGCGCTAATGTTTAGTGCGCAAGATATTTTTATGAAAAAATTCGGATCAGTTGAATTTTCACCGCAAACGCAAAACGACTGTGGGAGCGAGCCTGCTCGCGAAAGAGGGTGTGCCAGGCAACATCAATATCGCCTGACATGCC
>CXWK01097381.1_pt1 | contig 12782 bp, 16 predicted proteins | sample 590851 | NCBI WGS metagenome assembly CXWK01 (sample SAMEA3498364, study PRJEB10139) | wastewater metagenome | biome: wastewater treatment plant; material: activated sludge | place: Denmark | collected 2014-08-01
AAGATGGCTAAAGGTCTTAACGTCGCTGACCCTAAAGTACAGGATGAGATTTTTGCAGAAGCAAGAACTCTTACTCTGTCTCTTAATACTGCTGGTCAGCAGCCATATAATAAGACTGCGCTAGGTCTGTTTACTAAGTTCCTACAGATCCCACACAAGTCTCTTCTACAAGTAACTGCTAATAGACGTCTAGACACCGCAACTAAAGTTAAGCTGTTAGCTGCGGATACAGTGCTTTACGGAGTACCACTAGCTGCTATTTCTAACCTACTAGGTGTTGATCTTCTTCCAGAAGACTCTGTACTTCGTGATAAGATTGAGTTTGGGATGCTAACACATCTTTATAACAACCTCTTCCAGAAAGCATTTGATGTAAATCCAGATGCTAACCTGAGTGGTTTAAATCCTTATGAGATGTCTGGATGGAAAGAACTCTTTAAAGGGATGATGGAATCTGGTGTTGCTGGAGCATTTGCTAAGACTCCTGTAGGAACCCTTACTGTCGGAAGTAATCCTCGTCTCACCAACGCAATGGTTAAGATGTTTGACTTTATGCATGGTAATGGAGCTGAAGGAGATCCTGTTAAGTTCCCAGAAGTGATTAATGAGTTTGCTAAGATTTCTGGTGGATATAACAACTACATCAAATACAGTTACATTAAAGAAGCTCACAGAGAACTCTCTCGTACTGGAGTTCTTCTTCGTGACGATGTAAGCAATCTAGCAGCTCTCCACACTCTCTTTGGATTCCAAACTACCTCAGAAGAGAAGATGTTCACCACAATGAACAAAGTATTGACTGATACAAAGGATAGACAGAAAGAGATCAGAGATGGTGTAAAGACTGCAATGGCTAATCTCCGAGATAAGTATTATCAAGGAACTGACGAGTTTGATCAGATGATGCGTATCCATCAAGAGCTTAATAGAGTATTCCAAAAGCCAGAAGATTTCAGAGTGGCTATGGATGAATATAGAAAGCTAATGGTAGATAAAGAATCTTGGATGTACGGAGCTATGCTTAAGTATGCAGGTTTTGCTGATTCTGAAGATATCAAGATTGCTATTAAATCATCTGCCATCCCAGAGGAGCAGAAGCAAAAACTAATTAAAATCTTTGCTGAAGATTTGAAAGGTTTGGGGGACGAGATTAAGAAACTAGACGAAAAGGAAAAGTAAATGGCTGATGGAATTTTTTCCACTGGTCTTTCCGATCCAAGGGCAGAAGGGGCAGAAACAGTTGCCCCTGTAGCTTCTACGAATTACGGACAAGTATTCGAGACTATTGGAGATATTGGAAAGATTTTTGCTCTAACACAAAAGAACGATGCTAAGAAGAAGGAAGAAGAGCGTAAGAACTCCACACTAGGAAACTATGTCTCTGAGTTTGATAAGCTAGAAAGTTTGAAAGCTTCAGGAGCTATTAACGATCAAGTGTATGGTGTTAGATCACGTAGCTTGTTTCGTCAATACAGTGCTTCATTCCCGGAATATCTTGATGACTTCAAGAAAGCTTCTACTGGTCTGAAGGAGTTTGGAGGGCTAGGGGATGTAATGGATAATGAGCAATACAAGAAGCAGGAGAGGCGTAATGCTATAGCTGACGCTGCTAAATACGGTATTGACGTATCTATGAATGACTCTCCTGAATACCAAGACGCTGCTATTAAGCAGCATAGAGAAGTTCTTCGTATCACTCGTGAAGCTGAAGAACGTAGGATGCTACGAGCTGAAGTGAGAGAAGAAGAAAGCTTTGTAATGAAGCGTAAGGAGTTTGTTGATGAACAGAATGCTGAACGAGGGGTACAAAGACTAGGAGAAACTGGTCTTCCGGTTCTTCATGAACTCTCTAACCAGATTGCTAGTGAATGGGGAAAGCCAGGAGTAGATCAAAACCTACTAATGACTCGTTGGGACGCAAACATCAATAACTGGAAAGCTAATATTGCTGCTACAGCAGGTAAGTATGGAGCTGCTTCTGCTGGATGGAATGCTATTGTAGATCAGATTGATAAGTCTTTCAAAGACCGTATCTCTGGAAAGATTCCTACCGAGACAGCTAGAAATAATTCTACTCGTCTTATGGACATTGCTACATCAGGTATTCTTTCTGATCCTGCTGTAGCAGATGGGTTTGCTAGGCTAAAGCTAGCTCCTAACGCAATGGATTCTCTTCTCAACTACACTAAGGACAAGACTGTTCTTTCTCGTATGTTTGGTGTTATGACTAGTGAGAAAGCTCCAGTAGATATGAATAAGAAAGAAGACCTACAAGCTCTATCTCGTTCATATAGAGAGCTCTTAGCTGATGAAAGTCTTGACCCAATTGAGAAAGGGAAGGTTAGAGCTAACGTAACTAACAATCTTCTAGTAGGGCTCTCCAACTCAATGACAGCAGGTAGTGATCCTAACGCGTTACGTGACGCTATTGGGATTATTAAGTCCCCTACATTCCTAGAGGATCTGAAGTCAGGAAAGATTAATCAGACAGCTTATAATGCAGCAAAGCATGCTGTTAACTCTCAATACAATCAACCAGTCACTACACAGCTCACTAACAAGTTTAAAGAGCCCATGTCTGTATTTGGTGGGCGTACAGCTCTTGACGTATTTGATATTCAAGTAGGCCCTGATGGCCTTAAGCTAGCCCCTAAGCTACAGTTCTTTGCTTCTCCTGATCTCGTAATGGGAGTGTCACAGATTGCTTCTTCAGAGAAAGCTCTTAACGATCTCATCATTGCTAATGCTCATATGTCTGGAACTAATGACTACCAGAAGTATTGGGAAGAGAATAAAGGCATCCTATTCCCTAACGTATGGGGTCATCCTTCGGTACTAAGGAAGGGAGATGTTGTTGATGGAAGAGAATACACTGGTGGTGTAACTTCTGACCCATCTTCTTGGATTCCAGTAGAGAATAAGAAGGCATTCAAGGAAGGAAAAATTGGAGGACCAGCAAGTGTTGAGCCAGACACTCTTAACATTCCATCTACTAATAAGAAAGCTTTTAAAGAAGGTAAAGTAGGTGGAATGCCAAGCACTGAGCCACAAGTAAAGGTGGGTAAAGTAGGAGGAGCACCTAGCACTGCTCAACAAACTAGTGTAGGAGTTATCCAATGAACCCTTGGGAACGAGACTGGGGAGCTGAAGCTGCTAAAGCAACAGGTGCTCCTGTAGAAGCTCCCAAGGAACAGCCAAAGAATCCTTGGGAAAGGGATTGGGGAGCAATGGCTCAGGAAGCCCTCCAGAAAGCCGCTAGAGCCTCTAAAGCAGTTAGTATAGACTACTCCACTGTAATGGGTAATAAATCCAATACAGAGCCTTCTAAGTCCTCTCCTGAGCCTTCTATTGAGGAAGTGTTTCCTAAGCTATTAAAGGCTGAGAGCGGAGGAAAACATATGACTCCGCAAGGAGGCATTGTTACCTCTCCTGCTGGAGCACAAGGGATTAGTCAGCTAATGCCTTCAACAGCAGCAAAGCCTGGATTTGGTATTCAGGGGGTGAAGGATCAATCAGAGGGAGAATATCTACGAGTAGGGAAGGAATACTTGTCTGCGTTATATAACAAGTATAAAGATTGGAATAAAGCATTAGCTGCTTATAACGCTGGTGTTGGGAACGTAGAGAAAGCTACTGGTAAAGCAGAAAGGTATGGAGGAGACTGGAGAGACTATCTTCCTAAGAAGAAGGAAACAATTCCATACATTGAGAAAATCTTAGGAGGAAGGAATGATTGACACTGACACGATTATCAAAACACTAGCTATTCCTGTAGCGTCAGCTCTTATTGGTAGCTTCGTAACCACTCAACGTAATGAAGCACTAGTTACTACTAAGCTAGATAACTTAACAGCTATTGTTCAGGAGAGTGTTAAGGAAGTGAAGAGTCAGCGAGAGATTATTGCTGCTATGAGAGAGGAACAGGGAGTGCTTAAATATCGAGTGGAGAAGATGGACAAGGAGAAATAATGAGTAGTAATTATGAATATGATTTTCTAAAGGGGCTTCAGTTTAGTGGAACCATTGATGATATGCGTAAAGCGTATTATGGAGGGACTGGACAATATAAACCTGTTGTTGCAAGCACATCGGGGTCGGTGCTTGCAGTTCCGGCGCGCGGTGCGGATGCGCTTGTGCCGTCGTCGTCGGCGTGGGAGATCATCGCGAATCGCCAAGCCGCCGGCATTCCGACCATCATCACGGCATTCAGCGACTCGACGGGTGGCAATGCGGGCACGGGCGGTGACTTTGTGGGGACCGTCACGCGCTTTTTGCGCCGGCTGTGCGACACGATTGCAACGCGCTTCCCTGCTGCACGCGTGCGCGCTCGCTACTGGGATGACGTCACGAAGACCTGGCCGGCCCTGACTACCGTCTCCGCAGGCACGGGTGGTGCCGACGTCATCGTGAACATCGGGTTCGTGAGCGGTAGTCGTCTGGAGTACATGGCGGGTGATCGCTGGCCGAAGCTTACCGCCGTCACGCCGGACATTGCCATCATCAACCATGGGTACAACTACGCTGTTGCAACGTGGCCGAGCACGCAGAGCTTGGTTGCTGCGATGTCCGTCACCGTTGAGCAGATTGCCGCCCAAGCTCTGAATGCCCTGATGATTTTCGTTGCGCAGGCTCCCGGCGATACACTCGCCAACGTGCCGAAAGTCGTTGCCACGAAAACTTTGGCTGCCGAGCTGAATTGTCCGGTTGCGGACGCCTACTCAGCGTTCGTTGACGCTGGAAACGGCGCCTCGCTGTATCTCGACGGGGTGCATCAGACCGACGCAGGCGATGCCTTGATTCTGTCCGCGCTGGTTTCCGCATTCGACGTTGCTGCCACGCCGCCGAAGTCCGGCCTGGTGCAAAAAGTCATGCCGGAAACGAGCAACGCTACCTTCCTGCTTGGTTCCGCGAATGCCGTCCCTACCGGCTACACAGGCACCAACGTGACCGTTACGGACGTGACGACGGCTGGAATTTTCGAGAGTGGTACGAGGGCGCTCAAGCTGACCCCCGCGGCGACTGGAACCCCCTCAAACATCTACTACACGGTCACGGGCGCAGAACTTGCCGCGATCCTCGGTAGGGCCGTTACGTTCTGCGTCAAGCAGTTCGTTCCGTCGTCTGCTCCGGCAGGATCCGGGCGTATCGGCATCGAGCCCCGCAACGCAGGCGGCATCATCGCTGCCGCAAAAGTCACGTCCGCCGCCGTGGCCGAGGGGCGCGACCGCTTGCGCTGGTTCTCGCAATCGACCGTTATCCCAGCAGACACGACCAGCATCCGGCTTTACCTTCACGCCGACGCCAGCAACTCCGTTTCCGCATCTGAGACGACGGTAGATCGGGCGTTCCTGGTTATCGGCGACCGTGTGCGCGACATCATCGAGCCATAACGCAATCCCCGAAGGTAAGGAGATTAATAATGCCCAAGAAAGGACAATACGACCCTAATGCGTCAGCAGATTCTAAGAGACAACGCAAGTACAATAGCTCTCCAGAGCAGAAGAAGCGTAGGGCTCAGAGAAACACTGCTAGACGTAGAATGGAAAAAGCTGGGAAAGTGTCTAAAGGAGATGGTAAAGACGTAGATCACAAGAAGCATAAGGCCAGAGGTAAGCTGGACAATTCTCCTAGCAATCTAAGAGTGATGGATAAATCAAAGAACAGAGCCAAGAATCTAGGCACTGGTGGTAGGAAACCTAAGAAAGGAAATAAATAATGACTGTAGAGCACGTAGGCCCTGGTGGAGTAAGTAATTCTTATGGAGTACGTACCCCCACTAGTAAAGTAGTTTATGAAAATGATAACACTTATCAGGATGTATTTATTCCTACTGGGAGTGTTCCAGTAACTGCAACCCAGAGTGGGTTTGTGGATGCATCTGGACTTGCCGGTATCGGCAAGGCTGCCAGTGACGTATTTTCACTACAATCGGACTCTATCCACGCGGGATCGTTGCTCGGGGCCGTAGATTCCAAGATCTTGGCAAAAGCCGACGCAAACAACTGGTACTTGCTTGTTCCGAAAGCAGGTACTCGTACTACTGGGCTGCTGTATCAACTGAGCCAAGGCAGCGCCGTAGGGGACGCAGGCGCTGGATCAGTTGGCACCAACTACCAACTGCTTCGGGTTGCGAAGGTGATTGAGACGTTGCGAGGAGTGGCTTGCCTGCATACACCATCTGGGACTTCCGGAACTTGGTCTGGTCCGACTGCTTACAGCTTTACCGGCCAAGCGTCTGGATTTGGGATAGGCGCTTGGAATTCGACAAAGTATTACCAAACGACGGAGCAGAATGCGTACAAAGAGTATTCCGTTACGGTTGGTAAAGCGGGACGTTTTAGCGTTGGGTTTGTCGTCGGCACGGGTAAGACGGGTGCCGCAAAAGTGTCTATCGACGGTGTTGATGTAGATACATTCAGCCTTGTTGCTTCTGCGGCTGACGTGTGGATCAAGGAGTACAGCGCTGCACCGGGAGTGCATACGGTTCGGGTGACTAAGACCGACGCTAATACAAATCCGATGCAGGTTTTCGGCGCCAACTTCTACGACGCCGACCGATTCCCGGATGGCAACAATCTGGACTCCCTCGGCTACGCACGCACCGCGAACTACTACAAGAATGGCAGCACCGGCGCTATTGAGTACGCCATGCAAGGCGCTGGGACCGGGAAGTTTGCCGGATCGTTCCACGGTGGTGAGACTCGGAGTGTTTTCAAGCTACTAGTCGATGGTACGGATGTTTCTGGTGCTGCAACCAATTCCGTATATGCAGGGCGTGACATTCGAATTGTTCAGGAAACATCCATTGATACCACTGTTGGAATTGTCACCACACAATCCACAACTCAGTTTTTACGCTCTGGTGGGCACGTGTTCTCAGCCGCAGTTGATGCAGGGACTGTCCCTCTCTCGTATTTCTACACACACATGGATGTCGTAGAGGCTGGATTCAACCGTCTCGTCTATCCGGTTACTCTTGATCTGTCTGGATATGCTGACAACAGCCAGATTGCACTAGGTCCAAATGAGATGACTGTACTTGAAAATCCAACCACCGGACAACGCTCGGAAACATGGGCGAGACAATTTGAAACTAAGTATAACACCTATCAGGGAGCCCGGATTTGGGTTTCCACTGGACTTTACAACAAACCGTACAATGGTCCGGCTGTTGGCTATAACTCAGGTGCGGCTCTCGGAAAGTTTAGCTGGACCTCTGTACACTCCTACTTCTAATCCAGAGAGGTCAGTACTTGAAATTCGACTACTAAGGGAATAGTTCATGCCAGTAAATAAATCTATGATGGAAAGTATGAAGAAGCAATACGGAGCGAAGAAAGCCAAGTCCGTATATTATGCTGTAGAGACGAAGCAGAAGGCTTCAAAGAAGAAAGCTAAGAAAAAGAAGAAGTAAAAAATAATTAAGCCCCTAGAGATGAGAGTCCCTAGGGGCTTTTCTTTTATCTATATTGCCGTATAGATATATCTATCAAAATTCGCTATTATTATTTAAGATGCATCAGACCCCACAGACCCCTCCTTTACACATATCATTTTCATCAAAGATGATTCCAGTACGTCCTTCAACTTCTTCGTAAGCTACTTCAGTGATTGGCTGACCTCCTCGACTTCCATCTGGATAACAGGTGAAACCCCGTAGTCGTGGCGCATAGCGTGAAAGTGTCTCTGCAAACTTCTTAACACTCCCTTCATTATTGTGCTCTGTGCCCCAGGCTGGAAGGTTGATTGTGGAGCTGATTGACATGTCAACGTAATCTTGAATGTCAGCTTGGAATTTAATTCGCTTTTCATAATCCCCACTTAGCCCATAGGCAGTTTCAATCTTATCTGGGTTAATACCCTGTTCGATTAATACTTTGGCTGTAGCGTCAACACAATATTCAAATTTCCATTTTGTACCTTCTGTGAGGTATCTACGCTTATATGCGACAGCGAATAGTGGCTCAATTCCGGTAGTTGTTCCAGCAAGGATACCAATCGTTCCCGTAGGAGCGATAGCTCGGTATGCTGCTGGACGAGAGATGAAAAATCTATCGCAGTGCTCATTAGCAGCTCTTTCACTTTCTGATTTATATACTGCTAGCCATTGATGTAGCTCGGGAGTTACTTCATATGAACAACCCTTTTTAAGAAGCCATTCGTGAATTCCCATGAGGCCCAAGCCCAGCCTGCGATTCTTTTCTCGTACCTTGTACACTTTATCGTAAGGAAGGTCGGCACGAAGGGTTCCGCAAACAAGGAACTTAGAAACAAGATTAACAACGTCACGGAACTCATCAATAGAATCAATGTTACCAATATTGATCGAACCAAGATTACATACATCTGAGTCATCTTCTGAAGTAACTTCCGTACATGCGTTACGAAGTGTCTCATTCTGTTTAGCTCCAAAGTTAAAGGAGAACCCTGGTTCACCAGTCTCCATAGCTTGACGACAGTTCTGGAGAAACACTTCGCTTAGAGGGTTCTTAAGCCAATCATCGTCATAGTTAACTGAGATGTTAGTCATATCAAGAGGAGCTGGAAAGTTAAAATCTTCTGCCTTCTTCTCTTTAATAAACTCAGCCCAGTTCTTAGCGTTTAGGAATTCTTGAATATCATCGTGCTTGTGATTAAGAGATGCATAGATAGCTGAACGCCTAGAGCCTCCCTGCATTACATTACGGCCAATCTCGTTAAGCATACTCATAAGAGAAATGGGGCCACTAGACACACCACCAGTACGACGAATAGGCTTCCCTTTACCACGGAGGATAGAGTAGTCTACACCAATGCCACCACCTGTCATTAGGCAGCTAGTGGCACGTTTAGCTAGCTCTGCCCATTCTTCTCTGGTGTCTTCTTCAGCACGAAGTAGGTAGCAATTATTGAAGTATGAATTAGGGCGTCCAGCATAATAGATATAACGCCCGCCTGGTAGGAACTTAAATCGTTTAATGTATTCAGCCAGTTGTTCACGATCATCCTTTGACATTAGTGGTTGTGCAGTTCCCCAACGAGATCCACACACATCTTCTACAATACGTTCAGCACATTGATCCCAAGTATCTGCTGGCCCTTGTGCATATTTGAAACGGAAAACGTTCTCTCCTAGTTGACTACGAAATTCACTCTTCTGCATTCTCTTCCTTTACTGAATTAGTAATACGCTTATTTAGTTCTTCTGAAGTGAGCCATACATCTTTACCATCAAGAATAGAAGCAATCTCTTCTTCTGTAAAGAATGGCCCATAGCATTTCTTACATACGTCTTTGATTAGTGAGGAGATGAATTGTGCTTGCTTCAGATTTTCATTAATCTTGCCCCCACCTCCATAGCTGCCATCATGAATTAGGGCATAACTATGGTCTTGTACACCAATGTTAGGAGCGGAGAATAAGATGAGAGTGCCAGCACTAGCTACTTCACCATCAGCAATAGTTACCACTGTAGCCTCACTGGAATTGATTGCGTTAATGATTTGGAGAGAGGTGTTAAAGGAGCCACCAGGAGTGTTTAGGTGGATAAAGATTGTGTCTTGAGGACTCCCGCAATATAGTGTATCAATTAGGTCTAGGTATTCATCTGCATCACCAATCTCTCCAGTGATGTAGAAGCGATGTACTACTGTCTCTACTTTAGCTCGGTATTGATCTCGTGCCATCTTAAACATTCTTAACAAGCTCCCATTCTTCTTCTGCAATTACGAATTGTTTACAAATACCGCTTCGTACAATGTCATCACGAGTAAAATGAATTCGATGCACCGGAAGGCTGAAATGATCCACCATATCTACAAACTCTGATAGACCACTCTCCTTAAACATTGGAGAGATTTGTGCAATGTCTCCACACATAACCACTTTACTGTAATCACCTGTACGTTGAAGAAATACCATTAACTGCTTAAAGCTAAGATTTTGGCATTCATCAAGGATTACGAATGCATTATCAAACGTTAGTCCTTGAATGCTCTCAAGCGGATAGAATACTAACTTCTCTCGTTTCTCAAGATCCTCAATAAAACTCTTGTTAGCAAATACACTGAAGTGTTGAAGGATAGGGCGTACCCAAGGAAGGAGCTTCTCACGCTCTGTACCTGGAAGATACCCTGACTCTTTCGAGAAAGAGATATTAGGGCGTGTACAGATAATCCGTTCTACCTTCTTATTCATCAGAGCTTCATACGCTGCTGCTACAGCCCCGTACGTCTTGCCAGTTCCGGCGGAACCATATGCAAGGACAGGATACATCTTCTTATCACGTAGAGCTTGGTAATACAGCTTATGGTTTTCAGTTTCCATTATTGTTACCCACCCTCCATAGTTTAGTGAATGCTAAAACATTAGGAACACTCTCGTAATAAGGAGGAACTACAAGGCAAGTAATTTCTCCATTTAATGTCTTATTCTCGTATGATTCTGAAACATATTGAAGTTTTCTAATTTTTTCAAATTCTTTCTTATTCACACTAACTACACATTTTCTGAATGAATTTTCAAACCACTCTTTATAGAAGCTCTCGTTATTAAATTTAGTATGAGCTGTTAGGACAGCATGTGCTACTAAAACGGGAACCATATTATCAGGAACAGTTTCTAGGACAGCTATGTATAATTTCTTCATTTAATCCCCAGATATTGTGGTGTCTTTAGTTGAGAATATACAGCATCAGCAAATTCCTTCCACTGACGTAGCCTATGCCCTTCACGTTGAAGCAGGATGTTACGGAGACATTTGTAATTCATTACAATCACTCTACGCTGTAAGAACCCCTCTGGTAGATGTTCCTTGAGGGTTTCAATATCAGCCTTAGCTGCAATCTTCTCGTTAATCACTTCTAACATTCGTTCATCAATAGGACGCTCAAAGTCATCTTGTGTTAGGAGCCTCTTATTAAGCGTATGCATTGTAGACTCACTATACTGTGTACTAAGGCGATAACGATCTCTCTCAGAATGCCAATAACGAGGAGCATCTACTTCCACCCATACATACATAAGCTCTAGGAAGCTATTATGTCCTCCATCCTTCGTACATAGATTAGAAGCCACTTTCAATAGACGGTCATACACTGGATTTCCTGGAACAAACTCCTCAATAGTCATTTCTGAAGTCTTTCCAAAAGAAAGCCCTAAAGCAAATAGGGCTTCCCGGAAACCAGATTCATTAATTACTCTGGTTTTCAATTAATCTCCTTTTATATTCCTCCCGGATTACACCGAACTCGATAGGTGTAAAATCAATCTGCTCTACACTAACACAAAAGTAACGAGGATCAGATAACTCGTTAGCGTGTAAATGACCATGGATATTCCCTTTCCATCTTGAAAGGCTTTCAGTATGAATAGGGATGTGGGACAGTGTAAAATTATCCAGTAGGTGATATGCACGAACATCTTTGAAAAGCTGTGCATATTGGCTAAGCTTCATATTGTCGTGATTTCCCTTGATAAGAACTTTATTACCATTCAACTGTTGGAAGATGTCTTTCAGTCTTGTAAAAGAACAAAAAGCCACATCACCAAGGTGATAAACCTTATCATTTACACCTACTACTTTGTTCCAATTATCAATCATAACACTGTCCATCTCTTCTACACTCTTGAAAGGACGGAGGAAATCTCCCTCTTTATCTTTGAATTTCAAGATATTGTAGTGACCGAAATGAGTGTCAGAAATTAAGAAGCATTTAGTCATGATCTTTTAGTTAGCCGTTCTACTTCAGCATTAGCGTAATAGAGAATCTTCTTAGCGTCACGTAGCATATCACTATGAGCTACACGTCCATAACGATAGCATGCACGAAAGATCTCACCAATCTGTGCATTCATATCGCGTTCACTAATTAGATGTTGGAGTTCAGTAGCTCCTTCTGGAAGTTCATAATAACTAGCTGTACTGCCATCACTTACTTCAGGTTGCATAACCACGCTCCTTCATAGCATTACGATAACACTCCTCAACATCTTTACGATCCTCTAGTGGGACGCAGTTAAAATAACCTAGCACTAGAGAAGCTCCCTTAGCTGTAATCTTTCCTTGCTTCGTATACTGCTCTGATACGTTAGCCATAATAACAGCACGATTACGAGATTGTAGAGCTTTATCTTCAATGTCACTGAAGAGTGGTAGAGTCTTATAATTATCGTTTTGCATTATCTCTTCTTTCTTTTGCTTGTTGTCTCTCGACAATAGTTTTCTCTTTGTGGCAGGAGTTACACAGGATTTGATATCCTTCTTTAGGACAGAACATCCTACGAATAACTTCATCCCATGTAACGAATCCAACAGCAGGATCAATCACTGGGTCAATGTGATCTGCTACCACTTCTGAAGCTGGAAAATCATTCTTACAGATATTGCACGTATAGTGCTTCCCAGTTCTTCCGGTTTTACTATTTACTTTCTTCCCTACGTAAGCGTCATTAAGAGCTTCATACTTAGGGGGCCATCTCTGTGAAGCTGCTCTTAATGCGCTCTTAATAAAGCTGTTAAACTTAGCCTCTGTCCATTGTGAAGTCATTCATAATCCATCCTACAGGTTCTCCATTCTCATCAAGTTCTTTAATCAAATATGCTAGCTGTGCTTGCTCTATTAATTCCATTCCCCAATCATCCCCATAGAAGCCCTTATAAGCCCCTACAACAGCCTCTAAGCCATCTGGATAGGTGAGGGTAGCTTGAAGGGTGTTAAACGCCTCTACGGGGCCAAAACCTGGGAGCCCTCCGAAATTATCTGTGACATCTCCTGTAAGACATTGAGAGAGGAAAAACTTAG
>CXWK01003318.1_pt3 | contig 12780 bp, 11 predicted proteins | sample 590851 | NCBI WGS metagenome assembly CXWK01 (sample SAMEA3498364, study PRJEB10139) | wastewater metagenome | biome: wastewater treatment plant; material: activated sludge | place: Denmark | collected 2014-08-01
AGAGTCGACGAGATGGACCGTATAGCCGCGCTCCATCAGAACACGTGCGCATTCCGAACCGGCCGGGCCGGCGCCGACGATCAGCACGTCATGCTCCGACTTGGCGGGTTCGAACTTCTCCGGATGCCAGCCGCGGCGATATTCCTCGCCTGCCGTGGCGTTCTGCGTGCAGATGAACGGAACACCACCCATCTCCCAGCGCGAGATGCAGACGTTACAGCCGATGCACGTCCGGATGTCGTTGATGCGGCCTTCATCGATCTTGCGCGGAAGCCAGGGATCAGCGATCGAGGGACGAGCCGCGCCGATGATGTCGATAATTCCCGACTTGACGACCTGCAGCATCTTTTCCGGATCATAGTAGCGGCCAACGCCGACAACAGGTTTCTTCGTTGCCTGTTTAATGTGCTTGATCCAGTCGTTTTCGTGAGCAATCTGATAGAAACGCGACGGGCCGGCGTCCTCGCCCCATTCGGCGATATCGCCGATGTTGACGTCCCACAGGTCGAGATATGGCGAGGCCTTCTCGATGAACTTCAGGCCATCCTCGCCGAGTTCGACGCCTTTCGTGCCGTAGAGGGTGTCGACAGCACAGCGCGTCACAAGAGCGACGTCATCGTTGACGGCCCGGCGGATCTTCTCCAGCGTCTCGATCCAGAAGCGGGCGCGGTTATCGAAGCTGCCGCCGTACTGGTCGGTACGCTGGTTGTAGTAGGGGTTGAGCCACTGCATCGGGCCGTAAGCGTGTGCGCCGTAGACGTTCACCAGATCGAAGCCGGTATCACGGGCGCGCAGCGCGGCATCGACATACTGCTGCTGCAGGCGGTGCAGCTCATCGATGTCGGCTTCATGGTTGTAGGTAAAGCCCGCGCACCCTGGAACGGTCGCGAACTCCGAATTGTACTGGCTCGGACCGCGCGAGATGGTGCGGGTTTCGATGCCCGGGGCGTGTGGGCCGCCGTAGAAAAGTTCGCACCCGGCGAGCGATCCGTGGCTATGCACGTGATCGACCATGGCCTTCAGGTTACGCATGTCGCCCTGATCCCAGATGCGGGCGGTGATGCGCAGAGTGTCATCGCACTCGGGATGGATCGAGCATTGTTCGGTGTTGACCGCACCCCAGCCGCCTTCGGCTTTGATGCCGCGGTGGGCCATGTTCATGCCGGGCGCGTTCGTGCCGGCGCCGTTGCAGTGAGGCACCTGATAGAAACGATTGCGGATCGTCTTAGAGCCGAGTTTGAGCGGCGTGAAAAGAATGTCGAAACGTGGGTCTCTTGCCATTGTCAGCGTTCCTTGTCAGCGTTCCTGAACTTTCCCTATGAAGTTCATGGTAGCGCCAGGACCAATGTCGTCCATTGTTCGGAGCGATTACTCCTGAGGGAGTAGAAAATTGCTGCGCTCGCGAACCCAGGCTCATTGCCGTCGGCACGTCATGACAAGCGCTCGGCGATTGCCGGGTCGTCATTGATCAGTTCGTAGAATTTCTCCAACACGGCCTTCGCATGCGGCCCGTCGTCGGCAACAACAGTGATAAAGCCTTCTAATGCGAGTAGTTCGCCACCACTTGAATACACGCCTCTACCCTGTTCCCACACCCACCTGACATGTCCGGGCCGGTTGATTATTCTGTAAACCAATTGAAAGTTGCGCTGCAGCATAACCTGTTGATGCGCGTGGTTCCATGCGTAGTCGCGATCCTCGGGAAAGACGATGTTCTGGAAATAGAAGTTGGGATCATTGATCAAGTGATACGGCTCGTAGCCGGTCACTTCCAAACACCCATCACTGGCAAACTCGAAACTCCAATTCCGGTTGGCCTTACAGCGATAGACCATTCCGGGGATGCTGTTCAGCAAAGTGCTTAGCGAACGGCGAACAGCTCTCAGGCTGGCTTCCACTTGCTTTTGATCGTCGATGTCAGTGAGAGTTCCGATGGCGATGCCGACCCCGTCGCGGACGCCGTGGGCCCGCAGTTCGAACCAATGGGAGGTTTCATTGCGCGCGATCATGCGCACTTCCATCTGGCACCGGTCACGCCGGCCACGAAGCACCCCGCTGAGCTGCGCATCGACCGACGGCCGGTCTTCTGGGTGAATGTAGGCGCTAATCGGATGGCTCAGACAATCCGCAACCGAGTAGTCGAGCAATCGCTCCCATGGGGCACTCAAGAAAACGAGTTCGCCTTCAGGATTGAGCATGAAAACGATCTGCTCGATGTACTCGACAATCTGTTGATAGTCGAATGTCCCCACGCTGCCGGGCAGCGGCACCAACGAGCGTTGCTCCGCTGCCGCAAGGCTCATTTTTGAGTCGTGACGCGCGGAGGCTGCCAAGCCGTCACGAGCCGGAACCCGCTTGCCATCGATCAATGGAGATGGTGCCTGCACAGGATCGTTAACTTCTTGCTGGTCCCGCAGGTTGCGGCGTAAAATAGGACCTAGCGAGACAGCAGCAGCACAGATCAGTAGCGCCAAGGCGGATAGACACAGTAGAATGATATAAGCTTGAGCGTCGCTTAGCGCCCCAATCCACGCGCTTGTCGCAGCCATCGCGGTAACTTTGAGCATTATCATGACGACGACCAGCCGATCGATCAGCAACGCATCGAACGCCGGTCCCTCCTCGAAACTTGATGATCTAGGCAGCGCATTTGGCACTCTGACCAAGATCAGAAAGGCGCGGACCGGCTACCCACTATACTTCAGATGCGTTGCCGCCCTCATCTTGAGCGCCCTCGTGGGGCTCGTCCTTGTCGTGAGCTCTTTCTTCCTATCAGATTGTTTGTCTACCGCCCACACCAACCTGGCAAAAATCGCCGAGGTGAGACACGCCGTCAGCGCTCGACCTTCACGGCCGCCACATGATTTGACCGCTGCCACTGGCGGACTTCAGTCAATCGACGCCGCTCTGCTCAGCGACCCGATGATCCTTCGAGTTCACCCCGCGGCAATCGAGATTTTGCAGAGGGCGACGGCGCTGGAGAGAGGCGACGCGGGCGGCGAAGTGACGGCATTCCTGCTGCAAGCCGAGCGCATCATCGAAGATGATGCCGGACGCAAGGTCTCCTTGGTCAAGACCGTGCAATTGTTGTGCTTCGGAGTGCTGCTGCTCTTGCTGACGGGGATGATCGTCACGGCGCGCCGCATTTTCGTCGACCGCATCGATCAGATCACGGCTCACGCGGCGCACGGCGGCATCGCGCACAATCGTGCGTCCGGCTTGGTGGACGAAGTCGCGCGGCTCGAACGAACTATCGCCGATGCCATTTTTCGCGGCGACAGCCATTCGGCCAGTGCTGACGAAGCCAACGCACTTCTGGTTCGAATGGCACGGTCGTATGACTATCTCTACAAGACAGTCACGTCGACGATGCGCCCGCCATTCCGTGACTCGATGCTTCGCAAAGTCCTGTTTTCCTTGGAACGCGCTTTGGATCTCGAGAACGCCGCGATCATCTTCTCAGAAGACGCAAGCCATACCCACTCGGTCCGCATTCTGTTCTCCAATCACGATGTCGGCGTGTTACAACAACAATTCCAGACTGAGCTGCTCAGGGCCGGCCCGGGAACAGTCCTGCCGACGCCAGAGGCTTCATCTGGAATGCAGGGCGCCGCTGTAGGCTTCGAAGACTCATCGGGGGAACTCGGTGTATTGCTGGTCGAGTTCAGAATGCACAGGGTATTGAAACCATTCGAGCTGCAATCGCTGCGTATCACTGCCAGCTTGTTGTCGCTCGCAGCCAAGCTTGACGGCCAGAACCATGAGGCGCGTCGCGTCGCCGTCCTCGAAGAACGCGCGGCGATCGCACGCGAACTTCACGACTCGCTCGCACAGTCGCTCTCGTATATGAAAATTCAGCTCGCCCGGCTTCAGTCATATCAGGCCAGCAGCGATTACGAGAACAAGCAGCAAATCCAAGCAGTCACGGGCGAATTGCGCCAGGGCTTGGATAACGCCTACAAAGAACTGCGCGAATTGCTGGTGACGTTCAGGGTGCACATGGACGCCCGGGGGCTCGACTGCGCCATCGAGTCGGCAATCGAGGAGTTCACCCAGAGGTCCGGCGTTCCTGTGTCATTAGACAACAGGCTACCCGGCGTGCCGCTCACAGTGAACGAGGAGTTCCACGTACTCCAAGTTGTGCGAGAGGCCCTTAGCAACATTCTACACCACGCCGCCGCACAGAACGTGACCATCGTGATGGCCCAGCAAGGTGACGCGTCGATATCGATTACAATTGATGACGACGGAGTCGGACTTCATTCATCGATTGCGTCGCAAGCCTCACATCATGGTCAGAAGATCATGAATGAACGGGCCCGCAATCTGGGCGGATCGATCGAGATTAGACCTCGAAGTGTCGCAGGAACGCGTGTACGCCTGACGTTCACACCTAAGAAGGCACAGTAGCTGCGAGGCTCGCTGATCGAATGATTAGGGTTGTTCTTGTTGATGACCATCCGCTCTTCCGTAAGGGCGTTCGCCAGATGATTTCCGACCACCCTGACTTCGTGGTGGTGGGTGAGGCCGCGTCTGGCATGGATGGCCTGCGGATGGCCGAGGAGCTGCGCCCCGATATGGTGCTGATTGACCTCAACATGAAGGGCATGAGCGGCCTTGAAACGCTCCGCCGCCTCAAGGCAACCGGCATAAGTGCTCGCTGCATCATTCTGACTGTGTCGAATGCAGAAGACGATCTGCTCGAAGCACTGCGCGCCGGCGCCGACGGATACTTGCTGAAGGATATGGAGCCGGAGGAGCTGTGCGCGCACCTGTTGAAAGCGTGGGAAGGCGGGACGGTCTTGCAGGACACACTGACTGAAGTTCTCAAGAATGCCCTGTTGTCGCCGGCCGGCAGCGGTCACGCGAGGGAAGAGTCTCTAACAGCGCGGGAGCGCGAAGTTCTCAACTGCCTCGCCGAAGGGTTCAACAACAAGACCATTGCACGCAAATTCGGCATCAGCGACACCACGGTCAAAGTGCATGTCAAGAACGTGCTGCGAAAATTGAATCTCACGAGCCGGTTAGAGGCAGCAGTGTGGAAACACAGATCGCAAGCCTTGAACGTCAAGAATTGAACCAAGCCAGCGCCTGGTGCGATCGGCGATTGCCGTGGCGCCACCTCGCCGATATCGTGAGATTGCGCGGATCAAGTGCACTACATTTGAACATGCGCATGACGGTCCTACCCCACTCGGCTCGCCGCAAGGATTTCGCGACTGGCTAGCAAATGGAAAGCAGGTCATGCGCCGCGCCGCTTCAGAAGTCTTTCGATGGCGCCGACGTCGATAAGTTCCATCATTTCATCCATGCTGAGCGAAAGACCAAAGGTCCTCTCGATGGCGTGCACAAGCGCTACGTGCTGGAGCGAATCCCAGCGCGGCACATCGACCGGCGATGTGTGATGAGAGAGCGGCCCCTCATATTCGAACACATCGCGAAAAAGGTCTTCGACTTCGGGTCTAACCGTTTCTTCGCGCGCCAACATCAATTACTCCTTGCGACTTGCACCGCCTCAGATCTGGGCATCGTGCATCCTGGCATTATCGTGAACCGCCACCGCTCGGCGCCATCCGCCGTTCCCTCGTACGTAAAGCCGGAGTCGGAATAGAATTTCGATGATACGGCGTTCTTGGGCGTGAGCTTGAAGAGGCCCGTGACGTCGCCGATGCCACTGCTGCATAGCATGTCCAGCAGGGCGCCGAGGAATGCCCGCTCGACCTGCCGGCCGATCACCCGGCAGCTCATGATGAAGCTGCGGATGGTTGCCGATGAACCGTCGCACTCGACCGTCGCGGCGATGACGAGACCATGATCTCCAAACCGGTCCGTGACCGAACCGCTCACGGCCAGTCGATCGTTCTGACCGACGAATTGGCGCAAGTCGGCCTCGGTCAACCTTTCGGTCGTCAGGTTGAATTGATTGGTGCGCAGGTGGAGTTGAGCGACACGCGGGAGCGTCTCCACCGAAAGTGGCGAAATGGTCAATTTCTGTTCGAGGCTGGCGAGGTACTCGTCATAGTTCGCCGCCGAGGCCCGCAATTCGCGTGCCTTGTATTCGGCGGCGTAGAACCCGGTGCGGCGCTCATCTTCGGCGGTAATGCGGAGTGGCCATGTTATGGCCAGCGAGCGGAGCCATGCGGGACGCAGTGCCGGATCCGAGGGCATTTCAGGCACAATGACTTCCGGGCACAGGCGGCGCATTGCGGAACGCTCGTGGGGGCTGTCATCCAAGAAAAGGACTGAATCGAGGCCGATCTGCAGGTCGCCGGCAATTCTACGAATGTTGCCGGGCTTCGGCTCCCAGTTCACCGCTGTTGCGACGAAGTCGTCGCGGTTCAACAGCATTCCAGGGTGATCGGAAAATACAGCGAGGGCATCATCGTTGTTTTTGCTCAGGCCGACCAGAATCATACCTTGCGACTTCAGACGAAGGCACTCCGTCTGGAATGCCTTGAACGCCGAACCGGGAAAGTCATCGCCGCACTGAAGCTTTGCGATGCCATCGTCGCCAAAGACGCCACCCCATAGCGTATTGTCGAAGTCGAGCGCCAGAACTTTGGCCGGTCCCTTGGTTCGCGCATGCCACCATCGCGCCATAGCCGCCGCCAGCAGATGGGTCGCGGCTTCAGAGTAGGCAAAGCGCCCGTAATACCAAAGCTTGTGGTCGCACCGGGAGGCCGGGGCCAGTGCGGACATCGCTTGGTCGCTATCGAGAACGCATAGGAGCGGCGTCTCCTCCGCCGCTGCGAGCAGCACGTCATTGACGATGGAACAGGTACGGGCTGCGCCGGCCGGGTAGGCCTGATCGGCGTATCCGGCCGAAGGAGCCGCGACGCTGGGAAGCGTGGTCGTTATCAGCGGCACGCCAGCCTGCGTGCAGTAGGAATGTAGTGCGTCCGCGAGTGCCTTTGCTTGTTGTTCGAGATCGTTATGCATGCGGTCGGCGCTTCGGCGCCAATCCTTCGGCATGAAGTATTCGTGATCAAGCAGTACAACGAGAGCATCCACATCCGCCCCGGGGCGGATGAGTTCGCTCATCAGCGCGCCATAATCAGATTCGCTAACAGCGGCGCGAAAGCCACTCGAGGCAAACGCGCGTGGCAGAGCAGCGGCAAGAGCCTGAGTGCTGGCGCTGCCGCAGATGCGCAATCGCACTTCAGGAAGCGCTGCCAAGTAGCCGTCCAAGTGTGGTTTCACGGCGCGTTGACCGGCAGGGCTCAGGGAGCGCGCCCGCAGCGCAAGCTGTGCAGCCGCATCGGGCGCCCCAAGATCGGCAAACCGGACCGCCAAGTGCTCGGCGACCTTGTCGGGAAGCGGATCAAGGAAACCGGGGCTCAACACCTCACGCGCTGCCGCTAGCACGCCGTCCAAGTCGATTGCGGAGGTGTTGAGCGCCGATAGCTGGGCGAACACGGCCGCATCGACAGCCAGCACTTGGTCCTGGAGCACATGACCGGCGCACAAGAGATCCTGTGCAAGCCATCTGGGTATCTTCAACCCCTCATCCATGAGCCGGGAGATCATCGCCTCGATCTGATCGGAGCGGATTTGGCGCCAGTCCAGTGCCGGAAGCATCTGCCTCTTGCGAACCAGCATCGGCGTCTCAGCCAGAATGGCATCGAACAAGCGGGCAAAAGCGTTCTCCGAGGGTGCGGTGGACATCGAGCAACCTAACTCATGATCTCGCCGCCAGCGACCAGAAGGTTATCGCCGGTGATGAAGCTGGCATAGGGAGAAGCGAGCAGGAGAATCGCGCCGGCCACGTCATCGACAGTTGCCAGCCGCCGCAATGGTGTACGGCCGACAAAGTCCGCTCGTACGCGTTCGGGCATATCCGACACGAGGTCGGTCTCCACGAGCGACGGCGAAACCGTGTTGACCGTGATGCCGGAGGGGCCGAGTTCGAGCGCGAGATTCTTGCTCATGGCATGAAGCGCTGCCTTGGCAGCTGCATAAGGCATCCAGTGGAAAGCCGTCCGCCCGAGAGCGGCGCTCGATATCACGTTGATAATTCGTCCCTGACTACGTCGAAGATGCGGTAGAGCGGCTTGGGTGACGTGAAATGCGCAACCTGCGATGGCTTGATAGGCCTCCGCCATCTGATCCCAGTTCACGCGCGAGAACGGCGCGGACACGATTCGCGGCCCTGCATTGTTCACGACAATGTCGAGACCGGCCGCCCCCGCCGCAGCTTCGACGAGGTCCCTCGCGCTCCCGGGCGACATCACGTCAGCCTTGATAGCGATGCAATGGCCGCCACTCGCGACGATCTCTTCACACAACGACGCCGCGGCCGAGCTGCTGTGACGAAAATTAATACAGACGTGCGCACCGTGTGCGGCGAGCAGTCGCGCTGTTGCCCTCCCGATACCACGGGAAGCTCCCGTGACCAGTGCGCGCTTGCCTGCAACAAGTCCACCGTGGGCCGACCCGATGCCAGAATCATGCGTCGAGGCGGTCGCAGCCGGCTCGGAGGACAGACGGAGGACCTTGGCTCGTGCCTTTCCGCGCAGGACTGCTTGTCCGCGTTGATTGCTGATGAGCGTGGAAAGCTCCACGATGCGCGTCTCTCGATCAATCTTGTCAATGGTCGCCGTTGCTTCGAGCGCATCACCGATGAACACCGGCGCGCTGAATTCTATGGTCTGCGAAAGATAGAGCGCTCCGCAACCCGGCAACTTCATGCCGATAAGTGTGGACAACAGGCTGGCATGCAGAAAGCCGTGCGCGACGGGCCGCGCAAACTCAGTGCGTGCCGCAAACTCGCTGTCGAGGTGGAGTGCGTTGTAGTCCCCCGACAGTTGCGCGAACGCAGCAACGTCCTCTGATGTCACCGTGCGGCGCACGGATGCTGACTGCCCGACTCGCAATTCGTCCAGCCGGTCATTTTTCTCTTGAGCCGTCATATGTTCGCGAACGCTCCAGCACTCCTGGTTAATGTTCAACCGGCGGTGAGGCTAGTCGCATCGCTCACCGGCGAGCTTGACTTCCGTTAAGTGCGCTACCGGCCGCCGCTGGTATGCGATCGGTAGCGCCACAGACGCCGGCAAGACGTCGAGCGATGGAGAGCAGGCATGCAGCAAACGTTCGAGAAAGTAGCGCAGATTATTTCGGCAAATGGCGATGTGCCCCTCGGCGACATCAAGCCCGAGAGCCATGTAATGAAGGATCTCGGGGTCGACAGCCTCGCGTTTCTGGATATTGCGTTCGAGATCGACCAGACGTTCAGCATCAAGCTTCCGATTGAGGACTGGATGCAGAGCGTCAACGAAGGCAAAGTCAAGTCCGAGGAATTCTTTCTCGTTGGCAACCTTTGCAAGAACATCGACAATCTCGTGGCCCGGGCCGCGGCGGCCTGAGAGGTTGAGCCATGCGGTTAGAGTATTTTCTCATGCTCGATCGCATCGCGCATGTCGATTGCACGCAGATGAAGCTGGTTGCTGCGTCATCGGTGCCGGAGCAAAGCCCCGTGTTCGAAGGGCACTTTCCTGGCAATCCGATCATGCCGGGCGTGCTGTTGCTGGAGACTATGGCACAGGCCTCGGGCTATCTGCTGCTTGCGATGGATCAATTCGCGCGCATGCCGTACTTCGCCGGCTGCAAGGCCGCGAACTTCCGCTCGTTCGTCGAGCCCCGGTCTTCGATCGAGATCGAGGCCCACTGCATGCATCTCGGGTCCGGTTATGCCGTCACGAAAGCTTCGGTCCGCAAAGACGGCGCAGTGGTTTGCGACGCAGAACTCAAGTTCAGGCAACTGCCGTTCGCAAATTCGCAGTTGAAGGACTACGTCACGGCGCAGGGTGTGCGGCTTGGACTGATCCAGGAGCCGGCGGCGAACGCATGAAGTTGAGCCGCGAGGTCTGGGTCACCGGCATCGGCATCGTTTCGTGCGTCGGGGAAGGTCATGCCGCTCATGGACCGCGCGATCTGGCCGGATCGTCCGTCGAATTCGCGAAGTGCGGTCCGTATTCCGTGCATCCCATTTGCCAACTGGATTATTCAAGACAGATCGCGAAGACATCCGAACAGCGCCAGATGGGAACGTGGCAACGCAGCGGCGTCTATGCAGCGGGATTGGCTCTCGCTGATGCCGGACTTGCTGGTCTGCCGGAACTTCTCGATCGCACCCACCTCATTGTGGCGGCCGGAAACGGCGAGCGCGACATCGGGTTCGACTCAAAGGTTCTCGAATCGGGGATCGCCGACGCCGGTGCTGAAACGCGCCTCAATGACGCCCTTATGACCGGCCTGCGACCGACCCTTTATCTGGGCGAACTCTCGAACCTACTCGCTGGCAACATCTCTATCATTCATCACGCTACTGGATCGTCGCGGACGTTCAAGGGCGAAGAGATCGCTGGTGCGTCGGCGCTTGAGAACGCGCACCGTCGGATCATGGGCGGCCAAGGTGAGGTGTTTCTGGTTGGCGGGGCGCTCAATGCGGAGCGAGAGGATCTGCTGCTCGGCTACGAGTTGGGCCGGAACCTCTGGCCTCATGCCTATGCGCCGGTCTGGTCGCGCAGAGCGCAAGGCGGCGGCTTCATTCCAGGCAGCGCCGGCGCCTTTCTCGTCGTCGAGGCTCGAGAGCACGCCGAGGCGCGCGGACGCACGCCTTATGCCCGTATCCGGGACGTGGTCACGGATCGCTGCCGCCGCAAGCCTGGAGAGACGTCGGCGACACTCAACGACTTGTTCGGGAAGCTCGCTGCAGAGCCCGGCGCCCTTGCGGTGTTGAGCGGTGCCAGCGGCGCCGAGCCCGCGACGTCGGAGGAACTGGCGTTTCTGCAGGGCCTGAAGGACTTGGGTCATCAGGTCTCCATTCGCGCCTACGGCAGCCGGATCGGTCATTCCGTCGAAGCGCATTTTCCCGTTGGCGTCTGCCTGGCGGCGCTGGCCCTGGCCAAGGGTGCGTTCTACGCGCCGTCCGGCGACAATCAGGTCGAGACACCCTTCGACGATGCACCATCGCGCGTCATCGTCACGGGCGTCGGACATTGGCGCGGCGAGGGGCTTGCGCTCATCGAGCGCGTGCCATGAAGGAGCCGGCGATGGCATCGAAGTATCTCGACAAGAAGGGACGTCCCCTCATCGCCGTGACAGGCATGGGCATCGTCACGTCACTCGGCCGCGGCAAGGAGGACAACTGGAGCAAGCTCATCGAAGGCCAGTCCGGCATCCGTCCCATAACACGCTTTCCAACCGAAGGACTAAGAACAACTATTGCCGGTACCGTCGAGGGGCTGGAACCAGCGCCGAAGACCGCGGCGCGCCGCACAATGCAAATGGCCGAGATTGCCGGCGACGAGGCCGTCGCCCAGGCCCGGCTTGCTGCAGCTGACTTTCCCGGACCGCTGTTCCTTGCCACACCGCCAGCCGAGATCGAATGGCCGGAGCGCCGCAAAGTCTATGAGGCGTCTGACGAACGGTCTGATAAAGGATATCGCAGGCTTGCCCGGATCGCGCGCTGCGGAAACTTCAGCGACATCGCGGTTGAAAATCAGTTCGCCAGTGTTGCCGATTGTCTGGCAAACCGGTTTGGCACCAAGGGCCTGCCCTACTCCGTATCAACGGCCTGCGCTTCAGGGGCAACGGCGATTCAGCTCGGCGTCGAGGCCATTCGGCGCGGAGATGTCGAGTGCGCGCTCTGTATCGGGACAGACAGCTCGGTCCAGCTCGAAGCACTCGTGCGGTTTTCGCTTCTCTCCGCGCTTTCAACACGCAACGATTCACCGCAAACGGCGTCCCGTCCATTCTCGCGCGGTCGCGAAGGCTTCGTCATGGCCGAGGGCGCAGGCGCCCTGGTAATGGAGTCGCTGCAGTCCGCCGCGTCTCGCGGCGCGGAAGTTCTGGGACTTATCCGCGGCTGTGGCGAAATGGCCGACGACTACCATCGCACACGATCGAAGCCCGACGGGTCAGCCATTATCGGGGCTATGCGGCGAGCGATTGACGACGCGTGCATTGAACCGGCGGAGATCGACTACGTCAACGCGCACGGCACCAGTACGCCGGAGAACGACAAGATGGAGTTCTTGTCACTGTCCGCGGTTTTTGGCCCGCAACTGGCCCGCGTACCGGTATCATCCAGCAAGTCGATGATCGGGCATACGCTGTCGGCGGCCGGTGCCATTGAAGCCGTCATATCGTTGTTGACCATGCAGCGCTCGGTTATACCGCCGACGATCAACTGCGATGACCCCGATCCAGAAATCGCAATGGACGTTGTTCCAAATCGTGCACGACAGTCAACGGTGCGGAATGTTCTGTCGAATTCATTCGGTTTCGGAGGCCAGAACGCGTGTGTCGTTCTCGGAAGATATGAAGGCGATTGAGTTGATTTGACTGCGCTTGTCAGGGCGGCACTCGAGTGCTGCGTAGAGCGTATGGAAGTTATATTTTTTCAGACCCGATAGTGCCCCGGCCGGCAGTCTCGCCGGCTAACGTGTGCTTTGTCGAATGGACACTGCCCCATGCCAGAGCTCCCGATCCAGTTCGCGCTTGAGCCAATAGCGCTTCCGCGCCATCAGATGATCGCATTCGCCGAACGCTTCGACCCGCAGCCATTCCACCTCGACGAGGCGGCCGCCGCCGGCACGTTGCTCGGAGGGCTATCCGCATCGGCCTGGTATGTCTGCGCCAAGATCAGCGATGCCTTGCGGGCAGAACTGGTCAGACGCCGATTGAAAGCCGAAATTGCCGGTGCCGAACAGATCATCCTTTTTTCGCCCATACGTGCTGACGATGTCATCTCTGCTAGCGTACGCGTGGAGCCGCTCA
>CXWK01098460.1_pt3 | contig 12776 bp, 10 predicted proteins | sample 590851 | NCBI WGS metagenome assembly CXWK01 (sample SAMEA3498364, study PRJEB10139) | wastewater metagenome | biome: wastewater treatment plant; material: activated sludge | place: Denmark | collected 2014-08-01
CGGTCGATTCGGGTATGGCTAAAAGTGGCGGCTATTGTCCCACATCCAACCGTAATCGGTGCGCCCCTGTAGGAGCTGCCGCAGGCTGCGATCTTTTGATCTTGTTTTTTAAAAGCAAGATCAAAAGATCGCAGCCTGCGGCAGCTCCTACAGGGGGATTTGCGGTGGACATAAAAAAGGGAGGCCACTTGGGCCTCCCTTTTTTTATTGCGATTTGCCGTTACAGACTGGCAATCCGCGCATGCTGCTCGGCCAGCTTGCCCAGAGCCTGTTCGGCTTCGGCCAGTTTGGCGCGTTCCTTGTCGATGACTTCGGCCGGAGCCTTGTCAACGAACCCGGCGTTGGACAGCTTGCCACCGACGCGCTGCACTTCGCCTTGCAGGCGCTGGATTTCCTTGTCCAGGCGCGCAAGCTCGGCACCTTTGTCGATCAGGCCAGCCATTGGCACCAGCACTTCCATCTCGCCGACCAGGGCAGTGGCGGACAGCGGTGCTTCTTCGCCAGCAGCCAGCACGGTGATCGATTCCAGGCGCGCCAGCTTCTTCAGCAGGGCTTCGTTCTCGGTCAGGCGACGCTGGTNNCGAACAGCGGCAGCGGTTTGCCCGGGCCGATGTTCATCTCGCCACGGATGTTACGCGTGCCGAGCATCAGGCCCTTGAGCCATTCGATGTCGTCTTCGGCGGCCTGGTCGATGCGCGCTTCATTGGCCACTGGCCAAGGTTGCAGCATGATCGTCTTGCCTTCGATACCGGCCAGCGGCGCGGCGCGCTGCCAGATTTCTTCGGTGATGAACGGCATGAACGGGTGCGCCAGGCGCAAGGCAACTTCGAGCACGCGAACCAGGGTGCGACGGGTGCCGCGCTGGCGTTCGACCGGGGCGTTTTCGTCCCACAGCACTGGCTTGGACAGTTCCAGGTACCAGTCGCAATACTGGTTCCAGATGAACTCGTACAAGGCTTGCGCGGCCAGGTCGAAACGGAACTGGTCGAGCTGGCGGGTGACTTCGGCTTCGGTGCGTTGCAGCTGCGAAATGATCCAGCGGTCAGCCAGAGAGAGCTCGTAGGCTTCGCCGTTCTGGCCGCAGTCTTCGCCCTTGTCCAGTACGTATCGCGCGGCGTTCCAGATCTTGTTGCAGAAGTTGCGATAGCCTTCGACGCGGCCCATGTCGAACTTGATGTCGCGACCGGTGGACGCCAGCGAGCAGAAGGTGAAGCGCAGGGCGTCGGTGCCGTAGCTGGCGATACCCTCGGCGAACTCTTCACGGGTCTGCTTCTCGATCTTCTTCGCCAGTTTCGGCTGCATCATGCCGGAGGTGCGTTTCTGCACCAGCTCTTCGAGCTCGATACCGTCGATGATGTCCAGTGGGTCCAGGACGTTGCCCTTGGACTTGGACATCTTCTGGCCTTGGCCATCACGCACCAGGCCGTGCACGTACACGGTCTTGAACGGCACCTGCGGTGTGCCGTCTTCGTTCTTCACCAAATGCATGGTGAGCATGATCATCCGGGCAACCCAGAAGAAAATAATGTCGAAGCCGGTGACCAGGACGTCGGTGGAGTGGAATTTCTTCAGGAATTCGGTCTGTTCCGGCCAGCCGAGCGTGGAGAAGGTCCACAGGCCCGAGCTGAACCAGGTGTCGAGTACGTCGTTGTCCTGTTGCAGCGCGACGTCCGGGCCGAGGTTGTGCTTGGCGCGCACTTCGGCTTCGTCGCGACCGACGTAGACTTTGCCCGACTCGTCGTACCAGGCTGGAATCCGGTGGCCCCACCACAGCTGACGGCTGATGCACCAGTCCTGGATGTCACGCATCCACGAGAAGTACATGTTTTCGTACTGTTTCGGCACGAACTGGATGCGACCGTCCTCGACGGCGGCAATCGCAGGTTCGGCCAACGGCTTGGTGGACACATACCACTGGTCGGTCAGCCACGGCTCGATGATGGTGCCGGAACGGTCGCCTTTCGGTACTTTCAGGGCGTGATCGTCGACGCTGACCAGCAGGCCCGCGACCTCGAACGCCGCAACGATCTGTTTACGCGCTTCGAAACGGTCCAGGCCGGCATACTCGGCCGGGATCTTGCCGTCGATCGTTTCGTTCAAGGTACCATCGAGGTTGAACGCCTGGACGGCTGGCAAGACATGGGCGTTCTTGTCGAAGATGTTCAGCAGCGGCAGGTTGTGGCGCTTGCCGACTTCGTAGTCATTGAAATCGTGGGCCGGGGTGATTTTCACGCAGCCGGTGCCGAATTCGGGATCGCAGTAATCGTCGGCGATGATCGGGATGCGGCGGCCGACCAGCGGCAGCTCGACAAATTTACCGATCAGGGCTTTGTAGCGCTCATCGTTCGGGTTAACCGCGACGGCGGAGTCGCCGAGCATGGTTTCCGGGCGGGTGGTCGCGACGATCAGGAACGGGTTGCCTTCAGCGGTCTTGGCGCCATCGGCCAACGGGTACTTCAGGTTCCACAGGAAACCTTTTTCGTCGTGGTTTTCCACTTCAAGGTCGGAAATCGCCGTGTGCAGCTTGGTGTCCCAGTTGACCAGGCGCTTGCCGCGGTAGATCAGGCCGTCTTCGTGCAAGCGCACGAACGCTTCCTTCACGGCTTCCGAGAGGCCGTCATCCATGGTGAAGCGCTCGCGGCTCCAGTCCACGGACGAGCCGAGACGACGGATCTGACGGCTGATATTGCCGCCGGACTGATCCTTCCATTCCCAGACTTTCTCGAGGAATTTGTCGCGGCCCAGGTCGTGGCGATTCTGGCCCTGGGCTTCGAGTTGACGCTCCACCAGCATTTGCGTGGCGATACCGGCGTGGTCGGTACCCGGTTGCCACAGGGTGTTGCGACCCTGCATGCGGCGGAAACGGATCAGGGCGTCCATGATCGCGTTGTTGAAGCCATGTCCCATGTGCAGGCTGCCGGTGACGTTCGGCGGCGGGATCATGATGGTGTAGGACTCGCCCGCGCCTTGCGGGGCGAAGTAATTCTCTGACTCCCAGGTGTTGTACCAGGAAGTTTCAATGGCGTGCGGCTGGTAGGTCTTATCCATGCGCGGCGGGACCCTATTGGCATTAATTCAGGAAAAGCCGACGAGTATAGCGGGGCATCAAGGATAGGGCGAGCAGGTGCAGACAGGCGCAGAGCGAATGTGGGAGCGAGCCTGCTCGCGAAAGCGTTGTGCCAGTCGACTTAAAGGNNGGGGGGGGGGCAGTGTGTGGCTCAGTCGTTGTACTGACTGAGAAGCCGTTCCATGCGCGCGCTGAGGCGGCGTTTGATTTCGGTTTCGATGTGCGGCGCGAAGTCGTCGATCACGTCTTGCATGATCAATTGCGCAGCGGCGCGCAGTTCGCTGTCGAGGTAGAGCAGGGCGTCGGCGTTCTGATTGGCGCTCGGCGCGGGTTCGGCAGCAGGTTTGAGGGGTGTTGGTGCGACGGCCGGCGCGGGTTCGCGGACGGTGTCGAACAACATCGGGATCTGTTCCTGGTCACCTTCCTCGACCGTGTCGGTCAGCAGCGGTGGTTGCAGGTTGTCATCGCCGAGCAGTTGGCGGATCGACTCGAGGTCGTCCAGCAGGTGCGCGGATTGTTGCAGCGGTTTTGGAGTGTCCATCGGAATGCTCAGAGTCGCTGTAAACGGTGATCTTGCAGAGGATAGCCCTGTTCGCGGTAGAAACGGAAACTCTCCCGCGCAGCCGTGCGTATGACCGGATCTTCAACCACCACTTCCGCCACGCGGGCGAAACGCTGGGCAAAGGCCGGTACTTTCAGGTCGAGATTGACCAGCAGGTCCTGATGCGAACCGCAGTCATCGCCAACGCCCAGCACGATCAGGCTGTCGGGCTCATTTTCAGCGGGGCCGTGGGGCACGAAGCTTTCACCCTTGAATGCCCACAGGCGCGCATCGAGATCGTCACGCTGGGCCGCATCGCTGCAATGCAGGTAGACGCGATGGCCCATGCGCCAGGCTTTTTCGGTGAGCTTGCAGGCGAAGTCCAGCCGCGCCGAAGGATCGGCGCTGGGCAGGATATAAAAGTCGACTTTGGTCATTGCGGTTCCTGAGCCCGGGTCGACGTCGCCCAAAAGTGACGTCGCCCCAGGGTCATTGGTTTCAGGCTTTGGCACGGTCCAGCAGGTATTGGGTCAGCAGCGGAACCGGACGACCGGTGGCGCCCTTGTCCTTGCCGCCGCTGGTCCAGGCGGTGCCGGCGATGTCCAGGTGCGCCCAGTTCAGGTTCTTGGTGAAGCGCGACAGGAAGCAAGCCGCGGTGATGGTGCCGGCTTTCGGACCGCCGATGTTGGCGATGTCGGCGAACGGGCTGTCCAGCTGCTCCTGGTACTCATCGAACAGCGGCAGTTGCCAGGCGCGGTCGTCGGCAGCCTTGCCGGCGCTGAGCAGTTGGTCGATCAATTGCTCGTTGTTGCCCAGCAGGCCCGAGGTATGGGAGCCCAGTGCAACCACGCAGGCGCCGGTCAGGGTGGCGATGTCGATCACCGCTTGCGGCTTGAATCGCTCGGAGTAGGTCAGGGCGTCGCACAGCACCAGACGGCCTTCGGCGTCGGTATTGAGGATTTCCACGGTCTGGCCGCTCATGGTGGTAACGATGTCGCCCGGGCGCGAAGCGTTGCCGCTGGGCATGTTCTCGGCGCAAGCCAGGATGCACACCAGGTTGATCGGCAGTTTCAGTTCGAGCACGGCACGCACGGTGCCGAACACGCTGGCGGCGCCGCCCATGTCGTACTTCATTTCATCCATGCCGGCACCCGGCTTGAGGCTGATGCCGCCGGTGTCGAACGTGATGCCCTTACCGACCAGGGCGTAGGGCTTCTCGGACTTCTTGCCACCGTTATATTGCATGACGATCAGGCGTGGCGGTTGGGCGCTGCCCTGGCCGACGGCGTAGAACGAGCCCATGCCCAGGGCCTTGATCTTTTTCTCGTCGAGGACTTCGACTTTCAGGTCCTTGAATTGCTTGCCGAGGTTTTTCGCTTGCTCGCCGAGGAAGGTCGGGTGGCAGATGTTCGGCGGCAGGTTGCCCAGGTCACGGGTAAACGCCATGCCGTTGGCGATGGCGGTGGCGTGGGTCACGGCGCGTTGCACTTCAGCCTCGGCGGCCTTGATGGTCACCAGGGTGATTTTCTTCAGCGCGCGCGGCTCGGCTTTCTGGCTCTTGAACTGGTCGAACTGGTATTCGCCGTCCACCAGGGTTTCGGCCAGCAGGCGGGTCTTGCCATAGCTGTCGCGGCCCTTGACCACGATTTCGTCCAGGGCCAGCACGGCGTCGCTGCCACCAAGGCCTTTGAGCGTGTTGAGGATGCCGGCAACGATTTTGCGGAACGGGCGGTCACCCAGTTCTTCGTCCTTGCCCACGCCGACCAGCAATACGCGTTCGGCTTTCAGGTTCGGCAGGCTGTGCAGTAACAGGCTCTGGCCAACCTTGCCGGCCAGGTCGCCGCGCTTGAGTACGGCACTGATGGCGCCAGCGCTGAGTTCGTCGAGCTGTTTGGCAACGGCGCCGAGCTTGCGGCCCTCGCCGACGGCAACCACCAGCGTGGCGGTTTTCAACGTTTGCGGGTTGACGCTTTTTACAACCAGTTCCATGTCCGGATCCCTGAATTGATGGTCAATAGCAAGCGCTGGACAAGGTATGGGCAGCGCTTGCTTATAAATAGAAAGGCGCCAGGATCGACCGGCGACGAAGGCGGCAGTTTGAACCTCGCCAGCGGCGCCTGACAACCCTCGGTTGTAGATTGTGGGAGCAGCCGGTCGACGCTCGACTGCTCGCGAAGAACCTGAGGCCGCCGAGGGGCTTTAGACTTCCCGCGTTATCGTTGACGACCATCGTCGGATCGCCGCCCGGAGCGCTCGCTCCTACAGTCCTCCCCATGCATTGCGCAGTGACAGGCGCACCCAATCACAGGATAATGCGCAATCTTTTTTTCGGCGGCCCTGCCTTGCGGGCTGTCTGACGTGTTTGCTTGTTTGGCCGCCATAGCCTGACAACCCTGGAGTGTCTGGTTTGATCGTCTTTCGTTATCTATCCCGCGAAGTCCTGTTGACCTTGAGTGCCGTCAGTGCGGTGCTGCTGGTCATCATCATGAGTGGACGCTTCATCAAGTACCTCGCGCAGGCCGCTTCGGGTCAACTGGATCCGGGCTCACTGTTCCTCATCATGGGTTTTCGCCTGCCGGGATTCCTGCAACTGATCCTGCCGCTGGGCCTGTTTCTCGGGATACTGCTGGCCTACGGCCGCCTGTACCTTGAGAGCGAGATGACCGTGCTGTCGGCCACGGGCATGAGCCAGCAACGCCTGTTTCGCATGACCCTGTTTCCGGCCACCCTGGTTGCGCTGGTCGTTGCCTGGTTGAGCCTGAGCCTGGCGCCACAAGGCGCCAATCAGTTCCAGCTGCTGCTGAACAAGCAGGACGCCCTGACCGAGTTCGACACCCTGGAGCCTGGCCGTTTCCAGGCCCTGCGCGATGGCACGCGGGTGACCTATACCGAGCAGTTGTCTGATGACCGCGTCCATCTGGCGGGGGTCTTCATCTCGCAAAAGAACCTCGGTTCCGACAACAAGGATCGCGGGATCTCCGTGCTGGTGGCGGAAAAAGGCCGCCAGGAAATCCGCCCCGACGGTAACCGCTACCTGATCCTCGATAACGGCTACCGCTATGACGGCAATCCGGGGCAGGCCGATTACCGGGCGATCAAGTACGACGAATACGGCGTGTTGCTGCCCAAGCCGGACGTCAGCGACGAAGTGACCGACCGTGACGCGATGCCCACGAGCTCCTTGCTGGGTAGCGAAGACCTGCGTTCGCGCACCGAGCTGCAATGGCGCCTGTCCCTGCCGCTGCTGGTGTTCATCGTCACCTTGATGGCGGTGCCGTTGTCGCGGGTCAACCCGCGCCAGGGACGTTTCCTCAAGTTGTTGCCGGCAATCCTTCTTTATATGGCCTACCTGACTATCCTGATTGCCGCTCGCGGTGCGCTTGAAAAGGGCAAGATCCCACCAGCGCTGGGCTTATGGTGGGTGCATGGGATATTCCTGGCCATTGGCCTGGGTCTGCTCTATTGGGAGCCTTTGCGCTTGAAGATGGCGAGTCGCCGCAGTGCGCTGGAGGTGGCCCGTGGTTAAGCTCGACCGCTACATCGGCAGCAGTGTGTTCATGGCGATCCTGGCGGTATTGGGGATTATTCTCGGCCTGGCCACGTTGTTTGCGTTCATCGACGAGATGGGCGATGCCAGTGATACCTATACATTGCTCGACGTCATGAGCTACGTGCTGCTGACGGCACCACGCCGGCTCTACGACATGCTGCCGATGGCAGCCTTGATCGGTTGCCTGATCGGTCTCGGCAGCCTGGCCAGCAACAGTGAACTGACCATCATGCGTGCGGCTGGCGTGTCCATCGGGCGGATCGTCTGGGCGGTCATGAAGCCGATGCTGGTGCTGATGGTGGTGGGAGTGCTGATTGGCGAATACGTCGCGCCGGCGACTGAAAGCACCGCCCAGGCCAACCGCTCGCTGGCCCAGGGCAGTGGCGATGCGCAAAGCGCCAAACACGGTTTGTGGCATCGCCAGGGTGACGAATTCATCCACGTCAACTCCGTACAACCCAATGGCCTGCTGTACGGCGTGACCCGCTACCACTTCGACAAGGAGCGGCACATGCTGTCGGCGAGCTTCGCCAAGCGCGCCGAGTTCGACAAGGATCACTGGCAGTTGTCCGATGTCACCACCACGGTGTTCCACGAAAGGAACACTGAAGTGGTGAGCGCCCCGGTCGAGCGCTGGGATGTGGCATTGAGCCCGCAGTTGCTGAGCACCGTGGTCATGGCGCCGGAATCGCTGTCGATCTCGGGGCTGTGGGGCTATATCCACTATCTGGCTGAGCAGGGGCTGAACAATGGCCGTTACTGGCTGGCATTTTGGGTCAAGGTGTTGCAGCCGCTGGTTACCGCTGCCCTGGTGCTGATGGCGATCTCCTTCATCTTTGGTCCGTTGCGCTCGGTGACCCTCGGTCAGCGGGTATTTACCGGTGTGCTGGTCGGTTTCACCTTCCGCATTGCCCAGGATTTGTTGGGGCCTTCAAGCCTGGTCTTCGGTTTTTCGCCACTGTTTGCGGTGCTCGTGCCAGCCGGTGTCTGTGCCCTGGCGGGGCTGTGGTTGCTGCGTCGCGCCGGTTGATGGCGACTTGTTCATCGCTTCGCTGCTGATAAAAAACGCCCCTGTCACAAGACCGGGGCGTTTTTGTACGGGCCGTCTGGCCTGCAAACGTGACGCTTGCGCCGTGGATCAGGTACAATTCCCGGCTATTTTTCGGCGGGCTATGCCTGCAGCCTTTTTGAGTGTTGATCCGTGAGTGATTTGAGTCATATCCGCAATTTCTCCATCATCGCCCACATTGACCATGGCAAGTCGACGCTGGCCGATCGCTTCATCCAGATGTGCGGCGGCCTGGCCGAGCGTGAAATGGAAGCCCAGGTACTGGATTCCATGGATCTTGAGCGCGAGCGCGGGATCACCATCAAGGCGCACAGCGTCACGCTTTACTACAAGGCTCGTGATGGCGTCACTTACCAGCTGAATTTCATCGATACTCCAGGTCACGTTGACTTCACCTATGAGGTGAGCCGATCGCTGGCCGCCTGTGAAGGCGCGCTGCTGGTGGTCGATGCCGGTCAAGGCGTTGAGGCGCAGTCGGTTGCCAACTGCTACACGGCGATCGAACAGGGCCTGGAAGTGATGCCGGTGCTGAACAAGATCGACCTGCCACAGGCTGATCCGGACCGCGTAAAAGAAGAAATCGAAAAAATCATCGGCATCGATGCCACCGACGCGGTCACTTGCTCTGCCAAGACCGGCCTGGGCGTCGATGAGGTGTTGGAGCGTCTGGTTACCACCATTCCTGCACCCACCGGCAACATCGAAGATCCGCTGCAAGCGTTGATCATCGACTCCTGGTTCGACAACTACCTGGGCGTCGTGTCCCTGGTGCGCGTGCGTCACGGCCGCGTGAAGAAGGGTGACAAGATCCTGGTCAAGTCCACCGGCAAGATCCACCTGGTGGACAGCGTCGGTGTATTCAACCCGAAACACACCCCTACCGCTGACCTGAAGGCCGGTGAAGTGGGCTTCATCATCGCCAGCATCAAGGACATTCACGGTGCCCCCGTGGGCGACACCCTGACCTTGAGTTCGACGCCGGACGTCGATGTGCTGCCAGGTTTCAAGCGCATCCAGCCGCAGGTCTACGCCGGTCTGTTCCCGGTCAGCTCCGACGACTTCGAAGATTTCCGTGAGGCCCTGCAAAAGCTCACCCTGAACGATTCGTCGCTGCAGTACACCCCGGAAAGCTCTGACGCCCTGGGCTTCGGCTTCCGTTGCGGGTTCCTCGGCATGCTGCACATGGAAATCATCCAGGAGCGCCTGGAGCGCGAGTATGACCTGGACCTGATCACCACGGCACCGACGGTAATCTTCGAGCTGCTGCTCAAGACCGGCGAGACGATCTACGTCGATAACCCGTCGAAGTTGCCGGACCTGTCTTCCATCGAAGACATGCGCGAGCCGATCGTGCGCGCCAATATCCTTGTGCCGCAAGAGCACTTGGGTAACGTCATTACGTTGTGCATCGAAAAACGTGGTGTGCAGGTCGACATGCTGTTCCTGGGCTCCCAGGTACAAGTGACCTACGACTTGCCGATGAACGAAGTGGTCCTGGACTTCTTCGATCGCCTGAAATCCACCAGTCGCGGCTATGCTTCGCTGGATTACCATTTCGATCGTTACCAATCGGCTAGTCTGGTGAAACTGGACGTGCTGATCAACGGCGACAAGGTCGACGCGCTGGCGTTGATCGTGCACCGTGACAATGCGCACTACAAAGGTCGCCAGTTGACCGAGAAGATGAAAGAACTGATTCCGCGGCAGATGTTCGACGTGGCAATCCAGGCCGCCATTGGCGGGCAGATTGTGGCGCGTACAACCGTCAAGGCGCTCAGAAAGAACGTATTGGCCAAATGCTACGGCGGTGACGTCAGCCGTAAGAAAAAGCTGCTGGAAAAGCAAAAGGCCGGTAAAAAACGCATGAAGCAGGTCGGCAACGTGGAAATTCCACAAGAAGCCTTCCTTGCCGTGCTCAGGTTGGATAGTTAGGTCCTATGTCACTAAATTTCCCGCTGTTGCTGGTCATCGCCGTATTCGTCTGCGGCCTGTTGGCGTTGCTTGATCTGTTGATCCTGGCGCCGCGTCGGCGTGCCGCCATCGCCTCCTATCAGGGCAGCGTCAGCCAGCCTGATGGGGTGGTGATCGAGAAACTGGGCAAGGAACCGTTGCTGGTCGAATACGGCAAGTCGTTCTTCCCGGTGCTGTTCATCGTACTGGTGCTGCGTTCGTTCCTGGTGGAACCGTTCCAGATCCCATCGGGCTCGATGAAACCGACCCTGGACGTCGGCGACTTCATTCTGGTGAGCAAGTTTTCCTACGGGATTCGCTTGCCGGTGATCGACAAGAAAATCATCGAAGTCGGTGAGCCACAGCGTGGCGATGTGATGGTGTTCCGCTATCCGAGTGATCCGAACGTCAACTACATCAAGCGTGTAGTGGGGCTGCCGGGCGATACGGTGCGGTACACCGCTGACAAGCGTCTGTTCGTCAACGGTGAGTCGATTGCCGAAAAGCTGGTCGGCTCCGAGCCGGGCACGTTGGGCAGTGCCGAGCTCTACAAGGAAAAACTCGGTGTCGCCGAGCACTTGATCCGCAAGGAAATGAGTCGCTATCGCGCAACACCGGACCGTACATGGACAGTGCCTGCCGGGCACTACTTCATGATGGGCGACAACCGCGACAACTCCAACGACAGTCGCTACTGGGATGATCCAGCCATTCCCAAGGATCTGCTGGGCATGGTTCCCGACAAGAATATCGTCGGCAAGGCCTTCGCGGTCTGGATGAGCTGGCCGGAACCCAAACTCAGTCACCTGCCGAATTTCTCGCGGGTTGGCCTGATCCAGTAATCAAGCACGGCGCTGTTGAACACAGCGCCGAATGCATTTCTGGAGTCGGCACAATCGGCGACAGAGGCATGAAAACAACGATATTCAGGACGTTATTTTTGAACACAGCGTTAATTGTCCCAGGCCTGCGCCGACTCCCGGCGATGGCGGTGGAATCCAACCACGAACTCAGCGTGGGTAAACCGTGAGCGTCTCCTTAAGCCGTCTCGAGCGTCAGCTCGGCTATACCTTCAAGGATCAGGAACTGATGGTCCTGGCCCTGACTCACCGCAGTTTTGCCGGGCGTAACAACGAACGCCTGGAATTCCTCGGTGATGCCATCCTCAACTTCGTTGCTGGCGAGGCGCTGTTCGATCGCTTCCCGCTGGCCCGCGAAGGCCAGTTGTCGCGTTTGCGTGCACGCCTGGTCAAAGGTGAGACCCTGGCCGTACTGGCCCGTGGTTTCGATCTGGGCGAGTACCTGCGCCTGGGCTCCGGCGAACTGAAAAGCGGCGGTTTTCGTCGCGAGTCGATTCTGGCCGATGCCCTGGAAGCGCTGATTGGCGCGATCTACCTGGACGCCGGCATGGAAGTGGCGCGCGAGCGCGTGCTGGCCTGGCTGGCCGGGGAGTTCGAAGGCCTGACGCTGGTCGACACCAACAAAGATCCAAAAACCCGCCTGCAGGAATTCCTGCAGTCCCGTGGTTGCGAGCTGCCGCGTTACGAAGTGGTGGATATCCAGGGTGAACCGCATTGCCGGACGTTCTTCGTCGAATGTGAAATCATCCTATTGAATGAAAAAAGCCGAGGTCAGGGTGTGAGCCGTCGTATTGCCGAACAGGTAGCGGCCGCCGCAGCACTGATTGCCCTGGGTGTGGAGAATGGCAATGACTGATACAAACGCAACGCGCTGTGGCTATGTTGCCATCGTCGGCCGTCCGAACGTGGGCAAGTCCACGCTGCTCAACCACATCCTCGGCCAAAAGCTGGCGATCACCTCGCGCAAGCCGCAAACCACCCGTCACAACATGCTCGGCATCAAGACCGAGGGTGATGTGCAGGCGATCTACGTCGATACGCCCGGTATGCACAAGGGCGGCGAAAAAGCCTTGAACCGCTACATGAACAAGACTGCCTCGGCGGCATTGAAAGACGTCGACGTGGTGATCTTCGTGGTGGATCGCACCAAGTGGACCGACGAAGACCAGATGGTCCTCGAGCGCGTGCAATACGTCACCGGCCCGCTGATCGTTGCGCTGAACAAGACCGATCGCATCGAAGACAAGGCCGAGCTGATGCCGCACCTGAGCTGGTTGCAGGAGCAGTTGCCGAACGCACAGATCATCCCGATTTCGGCGCAGCACGGGCACAACCTCGACGCGCTGGAAAAGGTCATCGCTGATCATCTGCCGGAAAACGATCACTTCTTCCCGGAAGACCAGATTACCGACCGCAGCAGCCGTTTCCTCGCCGCCGAGCTGGTACGCGAAAAAATCATGCGCCAGTTGGGCGCCGAGCTGCCGTACCAGATCACCGTCGAAATCGAAGAGTTCAAGCAGCAGGGCAAGACCCTGCATATCCATGCCTTGATCCTCGTCGAGCGTGATGGCCAGAAGAAGATCATCATTGGCGACAAGGGCGAGCGCATCAAGCGCATCGGCACTGAAGCGCGCAAGGACATGGAGCTGTTGTTCGACTCCAAGATCATGCTCAACCTGTGGGTCAAGGTGAAGGGCGGCTGGTCCGACGACGAGCGTGCCTTGCGTTCGCTGGGTTAA
>CXWK01015344.1_pt1 | contig 12759 bp, 10 predicted proteins | sample 590851 | NCBI WGS metagenome assembly CXWK01 (sample SAMEA3498364, study PRJEB10139) | wastewater metagenome | biome: wastewater treatment plant; material: activated sludge | place: Denmark | collected 2014-08-01
CAAGTGCCAGAATCCCCATCGCGCGGCAATATCCTGCACGGAACCCCGATCGGGATCGGCCGCCTTGAGCATCCTGCGCACGCCGTTGAGGCGCATGGCGCGCAGATAGCTCACCGGATTCAGTTGCAGCACTTCCTGGAAGCTGTACTGAAGTGTGCGGCGGCTTACGCCGAGCACCCGGCAAAGGTCTTCCACAGTCAGCGGTTCTTCAACATGTTCGCGCATGTATTCCTGGGCGCGCGAGACGATTGTATGACGCGCGGTGGGGGACGCCTGAATTCGCGCAGGATCGTCGGTGCTGCCGACGGCCGTCAGCACGCTGGAAAGCAAAGCGTGCTCCAGGCCTTTCTGCATCGCGGCGTACTGGAGCATTGCAGGCGTACGCGACACGGACTCCAGGACTGCGAGCATGAAGCCGCGGAATTCGTCGACGTGTGTTTTGCTTGCCTGAATGACGGGCGCGTTCAGCAACTCCTGTTCGATGTCGCGATGCTCGATGTCTTTGGCGTACCGCGCGAGCACTTGCACAGGGATCGAGACGGCAACGATGTCGAAATGTTCCGGCGCCCGAAAATCCAGCTCGTCCCCGCCGCGCATGGTCATGATCGTGTCTTGCGCGATCGGCCGGCCGCAGAAATAGCCCTGACCTTCCATGGCGACCGGCACGCCCAGCACGCGATCGCCCGCCCGCATCAGCCCGGCTTCATGCACGGACTGGTTGGTGACTTCCCTGAACAGTTGAATGCCGCGGAACCAGATTTCCATGAAACGTCCCTGAAACTGCCCCGGAGTGAGTTGCTCATAGATCTGATCCCAGTCACGCAGGCAGGCCGCCTGCTCGTCGGCGTCGCTGGTCTCGCGGCGAACCATCGAGTAAAGCGCGTCTTCGCTCAAGCTGTCGATGTCGCCTGAGTGTGTAAGAGAGGGTTCCATGCCGTTTCCCGTTTTCTCTATGGGTGGCGCAGTAAATGCGATGGTGCAGTAAAGCGTAATGCCGCATCGAACGCAAGCGCCTGACTCCGCGAAGACGGGTCATGACATCATTTTTTCGTGGGATTTGCCGATTTGGGATAACGGATCGAACGGCCCCCTGCCTAGAATCCGCCCTCATTGCATGCCGCAGCGGCACTGAAAACTATTTTGCGGCGCAACAAAGGAGGAGTGGTCTTGAGGCGATATTCCCGTGTGCTGGGCTGTTTTGTAACGGCTGCGTGCCTGGCGCTTCCTGCCTGGGGCGAGCAGAAGTTCGAAACCCTGTCGGTGGCCAAACTGCCGGCACCTAACGCGCACCGTATCTATTTGTCGGATGTTTCCATCAGCCACATCGTTGACAACCGCCTGCACGTCATCGACGGCGACAGCTTCAAGTACCTCGGTGTTTTCGCCACCGGCTATGCCGGCCAGTCGACCCTTTCGCGCGACCGCAAGGAACTCTACGTTACCACCTCCTATTACACGCGCCTGTCGCGCGGCGAGCGCACAGACGTTGTTGAAATCCATGACCCGCTGACGCTCGAATATCGCAGCGAAATCGTCATTCCGCCGCGCCGTGCCCAGGCACTGCCCTACGAGGGAATCGTGCGGACGTCGAGTGACGGCCGCTGGCTCTTCGTGCAGAACGCGACCCCTGCCACTTCCGTCTCTGTCGTTGACCTGAAGGCGCGCCGCTTCGCTGCCGAGATACCGAATCCCGGCTGCTGGATCATCATTCCCTCGGAGACGGCAGCCAATCGCTTCTCGACGTTGTGCGGCGACGGCACTTTGCAAACGATGGTGCTCAACGAGGATGGCAGCCTCAAGTTGCGTACCAAGAGCGCGCGCTTCTTCGACCCCGATGAGGATCCGGTCTACGTGCAGACGGCGAACATTGGCGATCGGCATTATCTGGTGTCGTTCAGGGGCAAGGTCCATGTGGCGGACCTGTCCGAGGAAACGGCGAAGCTGGAGGCTCCGTGGAGCCTCCTCGGCAAGGGCGACGCGAAGCCGGGCTGGCGCCCGGGCGGCTATCAGCTATTTGCCATCCACCGCAGCAGCGGCCGCATGTTCATAGCCATGCACAAGCACGGCGCCGAAGGCACGCACAAGAATCCGGCCGATGAAATCTGGGTGATCGATCTCACCGGACGAAAGCGGGTCGGGCGCCTGCCGGGGCACGGTGCAGTGGCCCTGGCCGTCAGCCAGGCGCCCGCGCCGAGATTGTTTGCCCTGGATGGCGTAAAGATGGGGATTGCCTCGTTCGATGCCGGTGCCAAGCCCCGCTTTCTCAAGCGCATGGAACAGGCTGCCGAATCCGCCACCCAGTTGGAACTGCACTGATGGTGCCTGCGCCGATGCTCGATCCGACATTGCCATACATGTGTGCTGCCACGCTCGCCATCATCTTCATTGGTGGCGCCTGGCAAAAACTGAGTGATCGCGATGCCTTCGCCATGGCGGTCGAGCAGTATCGACTGGTGCCCGAATCCTGGACGGGCGCGATTGCCTGGGGCTTGCCTCTGTCGGAACTGATGGCGGGCGGCTTGATGCTTGTGACGGCCGCACGCACGTGGGGTGTATTGCTAGTCCTCGTTTTGTTGCTGGCAGTGACGGCGGCGGTGGCGGTGAATCTAGTGCGCGGACGATCGCACATCGACTGCGGTTGCGGCGGCCCGGAGGGCGGACAGCACCTGTCGTGGGGGCTGGTGGTGCGCAACCTGTTGCTCGCTGTCATGGCGCTGGCGGCAGTGGCAGCGGAATCCTCTCGCAAGCTGGTCTGGCTGGATGGCCTGACCGTGGCGGCCGGGACGCTGGGACTGTATGGCTTGTATGCGGCAGCAAATCAGCTGATGGCCAACCATCCGCGCCTGATGAATCTGAGGAGCTAAGAAATGACTGAAGCGCTGGTGGTCTCCAATGCCGTGTTGTGGGTTCTCGTGTTGGCATTGCTCGTGGTCGTTTTTGCGCTGGCCCGCCAGGTTGGCATCCTATACGAGCGTGTGGCGCCGATGGGCGCACTCATCATCGATTCCGGCCCGAAAGTGGGCGAGACCGCGCCCCGCTTAGATCTTCCCGCACTGGATGGCCGAACATTTTCGGTCGGCCTTGCCGGCGAACGCAGCCAGTTGCTGTTCTTCCTGTCGCCCACCTGCCCGGTCTGCAAAAAGCTGTTGCCGATCCTCAAGTCGATCGCCGGGGCCGAGTCGGCCTGGTTGCGCCTCGCATTTGCCAGCGACGGCGAGACGGAGGAACACCAATCGTTCTACCGGCGTGCCGGCCTGACTGACTTTCCCTACGTACTGTCAGCCGAGCTCGGTATGGCGTTCCGCGTCGGCAAGCTGCCCTACGCCGTCCTCATCGACGAGTCCGGCCGAGTGCGTGCCAAGGGTCTGGTGAATTCCCGCGAGCAGTTGGAAAGTTTGTTTACCGCCAAAGATCTGAACGTGGCGTCCGTCCAGGACTATCTGGAAAGTCGCGCTGGACAGAGCTGAGAGACAAGACATGAAATGGTTTGATGATTTTTTCGAACGCTCGTCCCGCCGCGCCGCGCACAAGGTTTCGCGCAGAAGCGCGTTGGCGCGTATCGGTCGACTGATTGTGGCCGGCGCCTTCGTGCTGCCCGTGCTGCCCTTCGACCGGGTCGCCAAGGCATCGCAGGCGGTGCCGCAGGGTGGCGGCAAGAGCAAGAAGGGGCCGGACGAGAGCCAATGCGAATACTGGCGCTATTGCGCGCTTGACGGTTTTCTTTGCAGTTGCTGCGGCGGGAGTCCTTCGACTTGTCCGCCCGGCACCGAAATGTCCAAGGTCGCCTGGATCGGCACCTGCCGCAATCCGCAGGACGGCAAGGACTATCTGATCAGCTACAACGACTGCTGCGGCAAGAATTCCTGCGGACGCTGCCTGTGCAATTTCAATCTGGGCGACCGCCCGGCCTATCGTATGGGCCTGCACAACGACATCAACTGGTGCATGGCCAACACCAGCAACATGTTCCATTGCACGACGGCGGTGGTGGTCGGTCTGGCGGAGGCGCAGTCTTGAGGCACGCGGCGATCTTTCTAGCCCTGCTTGCGCTGTCGCCTGCGGTTTCCGCCGAGGCGCGCGGCGCCGTCCTCTTTCAGCAGCATTGCGCGGCATGCCACCAGGCCAAGGGTGAAGGAACACCGGGCCTGGCACCGCGCATTGCCGGCACGCAGGGCAAGCACGCGGGCTCCGAGGCGGGGCGCGCCTACTTGGCGCAAGTGCTGGTGGACGGCATGGCAGGTCCGATCGTTGTCGAGGGAGAGCGCTTCAACGGCGCCATGCCGGGTTTCTCGGCCTTGGGCAATGAAGACATCCAGGCCCTGCTTGGCTACGTGATCGGCGCGTTGAATGGCGATACCTCATCGCCGGTCGACCTGGCGGCAATCGAAACGGCGCGCAAGCGGAAGTTGTCGCCCAACGAAGTTCGCCGGCTCCGCGGTTCATGAGGTTTTCGGATAACAAAAGACAGCAGCAAAAACAGGAGGAGCGAGAATGAATCATAAACAACGTAGCGCACTGGCCGTATGCCTGGCCTGCGCCTGGGGTCTGGCCTGGGCGGCGGCGCCCGAGCAGGAAGTGGCCCGCCTCGGCAAGGACTTGACGCCGGTCGGCGCCATCAAGGCCGGCAACAAGGAGGGCAGTATTCCGGAATGGAAGGGCGGCGTCACCACCCCGCCCGCCGGCTGGAAACCGGGGCAGAAGCGCATCGATCCTTTCAAGGACGACAAACCTCTCTTCTCGATCGATGCCGGCAACGTCGATCAATACAAGGACAAGCTGTCCGAAGGCCAGATGACGCTGGTGAAGACCCTCAAGGGCTACCGCATGGATGTCTATCCTTCGCGGCGCTCCTGCGGTTTTCCGGATTATGTCTATGAGCGCACGAAAACCAACGCCAAGGAGGCCAAGCTGGCCGGCAACGCCTGGGGCCTGGAAAAGGCCATCGGTGCGGCGGTGCTGTTCCCCATTCCGCAGAACGGGGCCGAGGCCATGTGGAACCACAAGCTACGCTACATGGGCGAGGGCCGCATCGAATACTACTCGTCGATCTTCTCCAGCAAGGGCGACTTCACGCCTCTGGTGCAGGATCAGTGGGTGACCATTCCCTTCCACAAGAAGACCAACAAGGGCATCGAGGAAGCTGGCGGCGTCGAGATGAAGCTGCTCAATGCGGTGGTGTCGCCGGCGGCGCGCACCGGCGAGATGATCCTCGCCCACTGGTCGATGAATGCGGCGAGCGATGCCTGGTTGTACTTCCCGGGCCAGCGCCGTGTGCGCCGTGCGCCAACCTTTGCCTATGACAATCCGGTGCCGGGCTACGAGAACCTGGAAACCGTCGACCAGTACCCGATGTACGCCGGCGCCATGGACCGCTACAACTGGAAGCTGGTCGGCAAGCAGGAGATGTTCGTTCCCTACAACAGCTGGAAGCTTATCGACAAGGGCCGAAAGTACAAGGACGTCTACGGGCCGGATTTCGTGAACCGCGACTTGGTTCGCTACGAGTTGCACCGCGTCTGGAAAGTCGAGGCGACGCTGAAGGAAGGTATGCGGCACATCTTCCCGAAGCGCGTGTTCTATCTCGACGAGGATAGCTGGGCCCTGATGGTGGTGGACAACCATGACGCCCAGGGCAAGGTCTGGCGGGTACAGGAGTCCAGCCTCTGGGTTGCCCCGGAGATTCCCGCCTGCGTCGGCCAAGAGTTCGTCTCCTACGACCTGAACGTCGGCCGCTACATCGCCGAGAACGCCACCCAGGAGCGTCCCGAGACCGACTGGCTGGCCGGGCGTGAGGGCCGCATCGAGCAAAACAGGTTCAACCCGGACGAACTGCGCCGCGTCGGCGACCGCTGAGCGCGTCGACCTGAGGCCAAGGAGGAAACATGAAAACATGGAAAGACAAAGGGGTGTCACGTCGCGCTACGGCGGTAACGTTCGCCATCGGCAGCCTGGGCTTGCTCGCCGCGCAGCCGGCGGCGGCCTTCAAGTTCGATGGTGAATCCATTTCCGGTAGCTTCGACTCGACGATATCGCTGGGCTTCAAGAAGCGGCTGGAATCGACAAGCTGCAAGGTCATCGGCAACGACAACGGCGGTTGTGTCCCCGTGACGGGCACGCTGGGCGGGCTGTCGCCTTTGTCATTGAATGATCCGAACAACTCGAACCCGGACTTCAACTATCTGCAGTCGGACAACGGCAACCTCAACTACAAGAAGGGCGACATCGTTTCCTTTGCGCTGAAGGGCACGCATGAGCTGTACCTGAAAGCCCCTTCGGGTCTGAGCGGACTGCTGCGGGCCTCCTGGATGCGCGATTTCAAGGCGGACGACACACAGCGCACGCCGCTGTCCAATGCGGCCGAAGACCTGGCGGTAAAGAACTGGACCTGGCTTGATGCCTGGGTGGCCAAGGAGTTCCACATCGGCGACCGTGCCGCCAAGGTGAAGATCGGCAACCAGGTTATCAGCTGGGGCGAGGACGTCTTCATCTATGGCGGCGTGAATATCACCAACGCCATCGATCTGCACCGCCTGAATGTGCCCGGCACACAACTCAAGGAGGTGTTCCGGCCGGCGCCGATGATATCCCTCAACGCTGCCGTGACGGACAATCTCAGCTTCGAGAGTTATTACCAGTGGAAGTGGAATGCCTTCGAGTTCCCCGCGGTGGGTACCTTTTTCTCGCCGGGCGACGTCATCGGCAAGGGCGCCAGCAATGCCTACGTGCCGACCTCGATCGCCAATTACTTCCTGGGCGCCGGTCTTCCGTACGGGACGGTTGGCGATCCGGGCGGCCCGCATGGGCTCACCGATGCACAGCTTGCTGCCGCAACCAACCCGGCCTTTGGCCTGGCAGGTGTCGGCTCGGTAGCATACCGTGAAGGCATCCGCAAGCCGAAGGGTGGTCAGTACGGGGCAGCATTCCGTTATACGTCGGATGCCTTGAACAGCGATCTGGGCTTCTATTACATCCGCTATCACGACAAGATTCCCTTCATCGGCTTCAGGAATGCGGGTAGCCCGGCCAATCTGCTTGGCGTGACCTATTTCGAAGACTACGGCGAGAAGCGCGATGTATTCGGCGTGTCGGCGAATACGAATATCGGCCCGGTGGCTGTGGGCGCGGAACTCTCCTACCGCCCGAAGGACAGTGTTGCCGTCGACCCGACCGTTCAGGTGATGGGCAAGCACTCCGTATTCGAGTATGCGGGAAAGGTGTCGCGCGGCTTCACGACCGAGCGGAAATGGCAGGCGCACCTGACAGGGATCTATCTGGTTGCACCATCGAGTCCGCTTGGCAGCATCATGACGGCACTGGGGGCGGCGGAAGGCTTTATCCTGGCGGAAGCGGCTGTGACGCATTACCCCGGCCTCGACCGTTCCGGCAATACGCCCTACCTGCTGCCCAACTATGAGCTGCCGACGAAGACCTCCTGGGGCTACGTCCTGTCGATGAACCTGACCTACCCGAACGTGTGGGGCAGCGGCTGGAACCTGGTGCCGCAGCTCGACATGACGCACGACGTGAGTGGCACGACACCGAACGCGCTGCCCTTCGTCGAAGGCCGCAAGTCGACTGCGTTCTCGCTCAACTTCGATCGTGACAGCAAGTGGAAGGTCAACATGGGCGTCACGCGGTTCTGGGGCGGCGGCAGCAACAACCTCATGAGGGACCGCGATTTCGCATTCGGCAGCGTCTCGCACTCCTTCTGATCTGCCGCATTGACGGTTCTTCATTCATGCCCGGGACGCACGTGCGTCCCGGGCGGATGAGACCGGAATAGCCTTCCCAACCTTCAGAGCATGATCGAATCCACTGTTCGCCGCCTCGAAGCGTTTTTCTTCGAGCGCAGGGCGCTGACGCTCAGCGTTCTTCTTCTCTTCACCGCACTGATGGGTGTGTTTGCCGCGCAGCTGCGCATGGACGCCGGCTTCGACAAGCAGCTGCCCAGGGGCCACGAGTACATCGAGACCTTCTTCAAGTACCGCGACGAGGTGTTCGGCGCCAACCGCATTATTGTCGTCGTGCACCCCCGCCAGGGCGAGATCTGGACAGCCGAGGGGCTGAAGAAGCTGCATGAAGTGACCGAGTCGGTGATGTTCCTGGCAGGCGTGGACCGTCGCACGGTGTCCTCCTTGTGGACGCCGACGACGCGTGTGCTTGAGGTGACTGAGGAAGGCTTCCGGGCCGAGGACGTCATCGGCGGCGACATCACGCCGGACCAGCTGACGGCGGAGAAGATCGCGCGCATCCGCAACAACGCGTTGGTCGGCGGCTACATGGGCAGCCTGGTGGCCAACGACAGCAAGGGCGCGATGGTAGTGGCGGACTTGCTCGAGGAGGATCCGAAGACCCGCAATAAACTCGATTACCTTGATTTCGCCAAGCGGCTGGAACAGGAAGTACGCGCAAAGCACGAGAACGACGTCTTCGAAATCCAGATCATCGGCTTCGCCAAGCAGATCGGCGACATCGCGGAAGGGGCGAAAAGCGTCGTGCAGTTCTTTGCCTTGGCCTTCTTCCTCACGGCCGCCGCGGTGTACTTCTATTCCCGCTCCTGGGCCCTGACCGTGCTGCCGATGATCTGCTCGCTGTTCTCGCTGGTCTGGCAGTTCGGCACGTTGCATCTGCTCGGCTATGGCCTCGATCCGCTCGCCGTGCTGGTGCCCTTCCTGGTGTTTGCCATCGGCGTCTCGCATGGCGTACAGCAGATCAACTACATTTCCAAGGAGGTGTGCGCCGGCAACGACGCCAACACGGCGGCGCGGCGCAGCTTCAGCGGCCTGTTCATCCCCGGCAGCATGGCGTTGGCGACCGCCTTTGTCGGCTTCGCCACCCTGACACTGATTCCCATTCCGATGATCCGCGAGCTGGGCATCACCGCGTCCATTGGCGTGGCGTACAAGATTGTCACCAACCTGATCATGCTGCCGGTTGCCGCTTCCTACTGTCGCTTCGGCGAGGATTACGTGGCGCGCGCACACCATCGCCGCGAGGCGCGCGCGCGCGCCATGAGCTACTTTGGCCGCATCGCTACGACACGCAACGCGGCCATCGGCACGCTGATCGGCATGGTGCTGTTCGCCTTCGCCTTCCAGCAAAGCCAGAGCCGGCACGTCGGCCACTTGAAGCCGGGCGCGCCGGAACTGCATGCGGATTCTCGCTACAACCGCGATGCGGCGGCGATCGTCGAGCATTTCGATCTCGGCCTGGATGTACTCACCGTCGTCTTCGAAACGCCCAGGGATGGTTGCTACCAGACGGAAGTGATGGCCTACGTCGATCAGTTTGCCTGGCAGATGTCCAATGTGCCGGGCGTGCTCTCTGTCGCCTCAGTCGCACAGCTGGCCAAGCAGGCCTATGCCGGCACCAACGAGGGTTACCCGAAGTGGACAGCCCTGGCGCTGGACGAACGTTCCCTTGCCAATTCCGTCGGCCTGATACCCGAGGGCACCGGCTTGTTCAATCCTGGCTGCACGGTGTTGCCGGTGAATATTTACCTGGCCGACCAGAAAGCCACCACCATCAAGGGCGTCGTGGCAGCGGTGCGGGCCTTCCGCGAACGCGAGAGGCATGAAGGCGTTTCGGTTCGGCTGGCCAGTGGCAACGCCGGCGTGCAGGCCGCCACCAACGAGGTGCTGGAGACCACCGAATTGCCGATGATGCTCTACGTGTACGCCACCATCATCGTGTTGGTGCTGCTGACGTATCGCGACTGGCGCGCCATGGTGGCCTGTTGCGTGCCGCTGACGCTGGCCACTTTCCTCGGTTACTGGTTCATGAAGGAGCTGGACATCGGCCTGACCGTGGCCACGCTGCCGGTGATGGTGCTGGCTGTCGGCATCGGCGTGGACTACGCGTACTACATCTACAACCGGCTTCAGTTGTATCTGGCTCAAGGCGCGAACATAGCCACCGCCTTCAGGCAGTCCCTCATGGAGACCGGCATCGCCACCTTCTTCACCGCTGTCACGCTGTCCATCGGTGTCGCCACCTGGTCGTTCTCGGAATTGAAGTTCCAGGCCGACATGGGCCTGCTGCTGACCTTCATGTTCATGGTCAACATGCTCATGGCGATCACCGTGCTGCCTTCGCTGGCCGTGATGCTCGACGTTCTGATTCCGCGCCGGCGCCCGGTTCGGGCACCCTTTATGGCCCACTGAGCTTATCTATGCCGCTGAAAAGCCTGCTCCAGAAACTGAATGCCGCGCCCGAAGCGCCGCCGTCCCCGCTCCCCTTTTCCCGCGTTGATCTGGCGGTGGCAGCGCTGCTGCTCGAAGCGGCGCAAGTCGATGGCAAGCGTCACGAGGAGGAGTATGCGACGGTGCTGCGCCTGATCCGCGAGCGCTTTAACTTACCTCCGACGGAAACCGCGCAACTGCTGCAACTGGCCGAGGGTGAATTCGCAGCAGCGCTGGACGACTGGGTGTTTACCCAGGCCGTGCGCGAGGGCTTTGCTGCAGCGGATCGCCAGAGGGTGCTGGAAATGCTGTGGCAGGTGGTTTATGCGGACGGCAAGCTTGCGCGCTTCGAGGACGAACTGATGGGCCGACTGGCGGAGGCGCTGGATATCCCGCCGCAGGCGGCCGATGAAGCGCGCGAACGCGCTTTTGCCCGAACCACTTCCGCGGAGCGCGGAGCGGAGACACCGTGAGCCTTTATCGCGCATTTCTCGCCGTCTCCTGCAGCCTGACTTTGCTGGCGGCTCCTTCCGCGGTTTGGCCGCAGGCTGCCGCAGCATCGAATCCGGAAGCCTACATGGCGCCTCATGCCACCCGGGCGCCCATCATGGCGGCGACGCGGGTCGGTGAGCGGATCATCGCTGCCGGCGATTACGGCACAGTGCTGCTCTCGGACGATGCGGGGCGCAAGTGGCGCCAGGCGCGGACCCCCACANNTGCCCTGTATTTCATCGATGCGCAGCGGGGCTGGGTAGTGGGACACGGCGGCGTTGTGCTCGTCACGCAAGACGGCGGCGAACATTGGGCGCCCATGGCCGCACTGGAACGTGAGGCGGTCCCGTTCGCCGTGTATTTCAGCGACGCGCAACATGGTCTGGTGGTGGGTGCTTTCGGTTTCGCTGCCGTGACCGACGACGGCGGGCGCAGCTGGAAGAAAACGACAATCAGCCGCGGCGAGTACGCCGACCAGCATCTGTACAACATTTTTGCCGGGCCCAAAGGCGCCCTGTGGGTCGCCGCGGAAGGCGGCACGGTTTTCCGCTCCTCAGACGACGGCGCCTCGTTCGCAGCCGTGCCGCTGCCTTACAAGGGATCGATTTGGGGCGGCCTCGTATTGCACGACGGCGTCGTGCTGGTGTGGGGCATGCGCGGCCGCGTCCTGCGCAGCGAAAATGGCGGGCGCACCTGGGCCGAAGTGCCGAGTGGCACGCAGCAGGCGCTGACGGCGGGCCTGCAGCTGGCCGGCGGCGACATCGTCATCGCCGGCCTGGGCGGCGCAGTCATTCGCAGTGGCAATGGCGGCCGCACATTCAGCGCCCGAATTCGTCCGGAACGACAGTCGCACACGGCCTTGATCGAGGCTGGCGGCGCGCTACTTACTTTTACGCTTGCCGGCATCGGCGGCGACATCGACTGAAAGTGTCTGTCCTGCAGGTTCATCCAACTATAACCAACGCTTAGGAGGCAACCATGACCAAGACCTATCTCAATACCATCAACGGCCAGCTGGTCGGTTCGGACAAGACGTTCGAGTCGCTCAATCCGGCCACCGGCGAGAGCCTGGGCAGCGTGCCCATTTCCACCCAGCAGCAGGTGAGCGAGGCGGTGGCTGCGGCCCGCGCCGCGCAGCCGGCCTGGGCGGCGAAGCCGGATGCCGAGAGGAAGGCGCTGATGATGAAGGTCGCCGAAGTCATCAAGGCGAATGCGCCCTACCTGACCGAATGGGTCACGCGCGAGCAAGGCAAGCCGCTGGGCGGCGTCGGCCCGGACCAGGTGCCGGGTGCGCGCTTCGAGCTGTGGGGCTGCGAGGTGTGGACCCAGGTGCCGGCCAGCCTCGACCTGCCGGTGGAAGTGGCCTTCGAGGACGAGACGCGCCGCGACGAGATCCACCGCAAGCCCTACGGCGTGGTGGCCGCCATCGCGCCGTGGAACTGGCCGCTCTTGATTGCCATCTGGCAGATCATTCCGTCGATTCGCGCCGGCAACACCGTCGTCATCAAGCCTTCCGAATACACTTCCATCGGCACCCTCGAACTGGTGCGCATCATCAGCGAAGTGCTGCCCAAGGGCGTGGTCAACACCGTCAGCGGTACGGGTGAAGTCGGTTCCTTCCTGGTGAACGACCCGGGCGTCGACAAGATCATGTTCACCGGCTCGGGCCCGACCGGCGCGAAGATCGCCGAGGCGGCAGCGCGCCGGATGATACCCACCACGCTGGAGCTGGGCGGCAACGACGCGGCCATCATGCTGCCGGACGCCGACCCCAAGGCCATGGCCATGGGCCTCTTCTGGGGCGCCTTCATCAACATGGGGCAGACCTGTGCCTGCGCCAAGCGGCTGTACGTCCATGAAAGCATCTACGAGCCGACCGTGCAGGCGCTCAAGGAACTTGCCCAGGCGATGCCGATGGGCAACGGCATGGACGAGGGCATGGTCATGGGCCCGATCCAGAACAAGATGCAGTATGACAAGGTGGTCTCGCTGGTCGACAGCGCCAAGAAGGCCGGTGCCACCATTGTCTGCGGTGGCGAGGCCAAGGGCGGTCCTGGCTACTTCTACCCGCTCACCCTGGTGACGG
>CXWK01001045.1_pt1 | contig 12757 bp, 5 predicted proteins | sample 590851 | NCBI WGS metagenome assembly CXWK01 (sample SAMEA3498364, study PRJEB10139) | wastewater metagenome | biome: wastewater treatment plant; material: activated sludge | place: Denmark | collected 2014-08-01
ATTATTCCAATCTTGTCCTGCATTGGTGGTAACTAAAATTGTTCCCTTACCACCCACAATTACCCCATTATCATGATTATAAAAGGATATATCATTTAATTGTCCATCAATTTCTTCAGATACAGTAATCCAGTCTAATCCACCATTAGTTGTCTTTAATAGTAAGCCTAATTCAGAATTGCTAAGGTTTCCAGCAATAATTGCATTGTCTGCATCCAGGAAAATTACATCGTTTAAAAGTCCGGGAATTTCTCGTTTTAAAATTTCCCAATTTAGTCCTCCATTAGTTGTTTTAAGAATTATTCCCTTGCTAATGTTGTATTCAAGGCCTACAACAATACCCGTGTCTGGGTTAATAAAATCAACTGCGGTTAAATAGCTTGGAACACCAGTTGATATTTGGTTCCAATTTATTCCACCGTCCAGAGTTATAAGAGCAGTTCCATTCTGACCAACCATTACTGCCGTATTTGAATCAATAATCGATATTCCGAGTAAATCGGAAATTGAATTACTTTCTTGGATTTCCCAGTAACCTCCATGATTCGATGTTTTTAAAATTGTTCCTGACTTTCCAATTGCCCACCCAGTATTTTTATTCAACATCGAAATATCATTCAACGATTTACTTGAACCTTTTATTTGTGAAAACCAATTAAGGCCACCGTCGTTAGTTGAGAGAATTTCATTATTGCCAACCATCCATCCTTTGAATTTATTTGTAAAAAAGACAGAATAGATCTGAGTGTTTAGTTCATTGCTAATCTCAAAACTCCAATTATCACCACCATCTGTCGTATGAAGTATTAGTCTATTTAAACCACTTGAACCAACGATCCAACCAATGCTTGTATCGACGAAAAATACAGCAGACAAATAATCATAACTTAATTTTGATTGTAATTTAAAGTTTTGTGAAAACCAATTAAGACCACCGTCTGTTGATTTCAATATCTTATAGTCCGTTCCAACTGTCCAACCTATATCTTCTGTTGGAAAGTAAATAGAATTTAATTGTATATGCATGCCTACAAAATGGTATATCCAAGTACTTCCCCCATTGTCAGTTTTAATAATGGTTCCATCCCATCCTGAGGTCCACCCAACAGAAGAATTAATAAAGTATATAGAATAAAGAAAATTAGAACTAGAATAAGTAGTAGTCCAAGTATTCCCGGCATCAGTCGTTTTAAATATTATTCCAGTAATAGTACTTAAGTTATTTACTGAAATAAAACCAGTATCGTTATCAATAAAAAATACATCTGTTATAACACAATCTGAGCTAAGTGTGTCTGACTGCCAGGTTGAGCCCCCATTTGTAGTTTTCAATATTATTCCTCCATCTCCTACCACCCAGCCATTAAAGATATCGAGAAAGAAAACAGAATTTAGTTTTGGGTTGATTTGACAATTAGATACTTCCCAATCCTGACCGCCATTAACAGTTTTGATAATTGTCCCATAATTTCCAATAGCCCAACCGTAATTATCGTTGACAAAATATGTGTCCAAAAATTCACTTGTTAAAGGAGTCGGATTTTGCCAAAACCACTGTGCATTTAGCTGAAATGAAATTGAGAAGAAAAGAACCAAACAAAAAACTAACCCGATCTTTTTCATAAAAGCCCCGTAAAGAAAGTGAAATAAAATTTCCTACTTCAAAAAAGGTGAAAGTAATTGCTAATGTCAAGAGTGGTGCTGTTTGTATTAGATTGTGAAGTATTTATTGTAAATGTGCTTTCCCTGATTCTGGGACTATTCGCAAATAAACACAAAGTTGGCTTTCTAAATTAGTAAGTAGTGCAAAATCTGTAAAAAGTGGCATTTACAGTTTTGGAAATTGTGTTCAAGAATGTCATTTACATAGTATGTATTTCCATAAATAATTAATAATTAATTATATGTTATATATCATTTTACTTACTAATATAAAAATATAATATGTTTATACTATAATTTTACATATTATTATAATATTTTATTATTTATATGTTATTGTTTTACATGTATATAAGATATTTAATTATATAAATAGTATTATTTTACATACTATAGCATTAATATTTATTTTCACTAATCCGGATTTTAGGAATGCAGCAAATTAAAGGAATTTGAACAATGCTAGATTTTAATATCCTATTTAAGAATCATTTTGCCACCAGGCTAATCAGTGATTTCAACATCCGCAAGTTTGCAGAGATACACCTGCAAAGATTATCATCAAATAACAGCGGCGGAGAGTTCAACCAGTTTATAGAAGATACACAAAATGTTTTTGACAGCTACTTTGGTTCTATCAATGATGAAGACCAAAACTTTGCTGTTCAGCAGGGACTTACAATTTCTGTAACAAAAGTCCTGAAGGAGTTTAAGCAATTTATAAGCAGTAGTGAAGGATTAGTACGTGCTCAGTTTGGTAAAAAGTCTGCTGAGTACCAGGAGTTTTTTCCAAACAAGATGAAAGAATACTGGCACTTAAATCTTACAAATGCAGAAAAGATAATGGAAAGATTTTACAAAGCAGCCGCCAGACACAACAATGTTTTTGGTGATAGTATAAAAAACCTTGCACAAACACTTTTAGAAGAATTTAAAGAAGCGAGATCGAACCAGCTTAAGAAAAAGGGAGAAGTTGCAGAGAAGAAAACAACAACCAGACAGAAAAGAAAGAATCTTGAGCTTCAATTGATTAAGAATTTACATTACATAGGTTACTTATACCCTGGTAATGTTAATAAGTGCAATAGCTTTTTTGATCAGAGTTTTTTGAGAAGAAAAAAAGAAGTAAAAAAGAAAAATTGAAAGTGAGATTTAGATTTTTTCTCCGCGACTCAGCGTCTTTGCGTGAAATGTGCTTTTTGTTTCTCACAAAGACGCAGAGCAGCAAAGTTTATTTTAATAATATCATCTTCTTTGTTTCAACATAATCACCTGCTTGTATCTTATAAAAATAAATTCCACTAGCAAGGGCAGGACTGGAGTTCTGCCCTACATTGAAATCAATCTCATAACTTCCTGCATTGAGATATTCATTTACTAATGTTGAAACTTCCCTTCCAAGGATATCATATATCTTTAAAGTTACATTACTATTTACTGGTAACTGATACCTGATAGTTGTAGAAGGATTAAATGGATTTGGATAGTTTTGAAATAAAATAAAATCAGCAGGAATAAAATTATTTTCTTGTTCAACTTTTGTATAAACATCATTTAAAGAACACGGAGTTCCATAAAGATTTGATGCCCTCCAACTTGCAGCTAAAGAATTATCTAATTGCGGATTGACTAATGCTAAAGTTGGTCCATTACCGTTTGGTAAGGTGCTCCACAAACCACTTGATGAATATGTTACATTATCAATTATGTTTTCTGAATTATCTTTTAATTTAATTTGCTCTCCTGTACTACTTAACCCAAAATCTATGTTTCCAATAATCTTATTTAATTCTGGATGGAGGATTTTAAATTTTGTTGTATCACAACAAACAACTAAATAATCTTTTGCAGCAATTATTGTTTCATCCGGAAAAACAAATTGTTGAGTGCTATCGCTATCAAATATTTTCCATCCTGTTAAATTTATTTGTTGATCATCGGGATTGTAAAGTTCCACCCAATCTTCTGTATCAAAAACCGGCGATGAATTATAATTGATTTCATTTATCACAACTGAAATAATACTTAAATCAGCAGGTTCAAAGATTGCAGTTAAAGTTGAGTTATTATCAAGCGTAATAAATATTTCCGGTGATGTTGAACTTGATACACCTTGCCAATTTACAAAACGATAACCCGGCATTGGTAAAGCTTTTATTCTAACAGGAACATTCTTAAAAAAAATATTTGCTGAACCATTATTTTTTATTTCAACATTATTTGTAAAAACTTTTCCCCACTCAGGATTATTTCTACTTATGTTTAGATTGCTTGATCCGCTTATACCAAACTTAGTATAAAAATGACTTCTTACATTTTCAGCTCTATCAATCGCAAAGTTTCTCATTATATCAATTAGTTCTTGCCAGCTATTGCCAAATGAAATTGATTGCGGCCATCTCATTTTATGTTTTGGAACTTCTGTTGCAATATTCTGACTCATACTATCAATTACAGAGAGTACATGATTTGTTTCAAAAGTTGTATTCATGTGCGCAGCAAAACGCTGTATAAATTCATTTTTGAACTCAGAATTATCTAACAACTTTCTTAACATTAAAGTTGACCAAGGCGGATTGGGCCAATCAGGTCCGTTTGTTGCTGTTGCTTGTGCTAACGTGTTTGTTGTTGCCAATCCTTGTGCGTTACCGCCAAAAGTAAAATCAAGATCATAAATCATCCATCGCCATTTAGAACCTTCAACTTTTTCGCGCCACAATTTCATATTTGATCCAGGCCAATCACCATTAGCAGAAAAAATTTGTGCCACCTGGTAATCGATATATTCATTAATATCTACAATCGATTTTATATAATCATAATTAGGTTGATACGCCATATTTTTTGTTGTAAGAAAATCAATCATATCATTGTATGCATCGGTATCACCATTGTTAGCATCGGTGCCTTTGCTTATTTCTATAAGATCAATATTATCTTTGTTTACGCCGTGATGATAATACACATAACTTTCATTTAGTTTTTCTCTTATGTTATGAATTCCCCAGTAGGCACCATTTATAAATAAAATGGATGGACGATAATCCTGATAATCCAGCTTCATACCTTTTTCTACAAGCGTTTGAACCATTGCATCTCTAAACATCGTTCTCCACCAATCCTGGCCCGAGCTGCGCAAAATAAAATTATCAAACTCATAAACAGGAATATCATTAAACAAACGGTAGTGAAGTTTATCATCACCATATTCTGATCTTAAAAATATCGCTAACGATTTTTCCGGATATAACCTGCTGCATCCACCATTAATTTTTACGCCGGCATTAACTTTAAATGCAAGTGATTTATCAGATTCAAAAAACTCAAGTGAAATTGGTCTTTCCCAATCTTGATTCCAGTTTCTAGGTTGATTGCTGCAATTACCAATTATTCCATTTGTGCCGGCAACATAAATTCCTGAAGTATCACTAAAAAAGTTTGCTGGATTTGTAACGATTGAAAAAACCGGCAAATCAGTTTCAACATTAATTAAATAAGTTCTTGTTTCAGTTTTACTTGGTGTGTATCCATCTTTAAATGCTTTAACACTTAACACTGATGTTGAATCCATTTGTACTGGTATCGTGTACGTTGTACTGGATGAAATTGGCACAGAGCCATCCAGAGTATATTTAATTGTTACATCAGAAATGTTGTGTGATATAGAAACTGAAATAGATGAATTATAAAATCCACTTTGATACGAAATTGATGGTGCTGAAAGCAGATTGATAATTCCTGATTCTAGATTTGCTGTACCCGGTGTTGTGGAAGAAAAATAAAACCAATTGTTATTTCCATTTGGATATCTGCCTTTAGAAACATCAGTTTGCTGCAAACCAAATGTTAATATATCAAGCAACTCAAGTGCAGGGTTAAACAATCCAAGATTTTCTCCATCAGCACTTAGTTTAAAGTTTGTATGATTTCCTGTATTTGCATCATCTGCCCAAATTACAACGTAACCATTTGGTTGGATAAATAAATCAATTTGAATTTTAAATTTTTGTGGCTGCAATAAATCATCAGTTATAAAATAATCTTTTAAATTTATTTGTGTAGAGCCCGAATTATATATCTCAATCCAATCTGCATAATTATTATAGTCTGGATCTGTTATGGTACTTGAGTTTGAAGCCATAAATTCATTTATAAAAAGCGACTGCGCGGATATAAATTTGGGCAGGATAAGAATTGCAATTACAATTATTTTTTTAAGGAATGTAAATTTTATTTTCATTAAAGTATCAGCCTTAGTTTATGAAGCTAAAATACTCATTATAGTATAAATATTTTAGCCAATATTGTATGATACTTGATTTGAAATCAGGATTTAAAAATGTTATTTAAGCAAAATCATCTTCTTTGTATCTAAAAAATCTCCTGCTTGCAGTATGTCCGAATGGATCGCTATGCGATAAAAATAAATACCGCTTGCAAGGTTAGGACTGAAGTCTCGCCCTACATTGAAATCAATTTCATTGCTTCCAGCGTTTCGATATTCATTAACAAGAGTAGCAACTTCATTTCCAAGTACATCATATACTTTTAATGTTTGATGACCACTTATTGGAGATTGCCAACTTATTTTTGTGTTTGGATTAAACGGGTTTGGATAATTTTGTTGTAATAAAAATTGTTTTGGAGTTACTTCGGTAACTTGCTCAACATCAGTTACAATATTCATGTAATCCATTACTCCGTGCAAAATTGCATTTGCTGTTACATTAAAATTTCCTTTTAGCGAACATTGATACATATCTTCGTAAGTAAGCGCCATTACACTTGCAGCGTAATTTAACCAGAACCAGCTTTCAGGATATTTTAAAGGATTACCACCTTGCCAAGTAACAACTGAATCCCAAGGAAGAATTCCGGTTAAATAATAAGCTCTTATTCCTTCAATAAAATTTTCTTCTAAAGAATAATAAAGTGGCGAAGTTCCGGCGGAATCATGACAAACAAAAAATCTTGCACAATCTGAATCGGAATGCATGTTTAACATTACCTCAATCGGATTTGCTGAAGACATAAGTTGTGTAAAACGCGCTTTAAGTGCTGCAACTTCTGGTTGGTTTGGAAATGTAAACCAGTTTGCTTCAAGATCGATATTATTAGCATTTTTTCTTGGATAACCCAACACAACTCCATCGGGATTATACATTGGAACAATATAGAAAACACAATTTGATCTTACTGTTTGTGCAAAGTTATTTTCTGATAAAAGAATTTTTATAATTTCATCAGTAACATAAAAGCCTTCTGTTTCCTGCGGATGAGTTCTTGCGTGAATGTGCACAACTCTTTTGTCTTCCACATCATTGGGATCACTTGAAATTGTTAATTGCCACAATGGTCTCCCCTGTACGCTTAATCCAATTGAATCAATTTTTACATAATCACTTAATCGCCATTGTTCTAAATCAGCCAACAAACTATCATAACTATATCCCATATATTCAGGAGAAATATATTTTGGTAGATATGAATCATCGATCGGGAATCCACATTTATCAACTTCAACTATTTTTCCATTAATAATTTTTGTGCGTTCTTGTGGAAATGAATAATTAAAAATTATCATTGTAATAATTACAATTAGTAAAATAGTTTTTGGTAAGATGTTTTGCATTTAATTCATTCTATTGTTGATTTAAAATACGGAATTGACAAATGATATACAGACCTTTAAGGAAAAGTGGAGACTAAGTTTAAAGTGGACTCCAATTAAAGTTTTCTAGCTACCACAACAACCGTTTTTAAAGTTTCAACAACTCCAGAATTATCATTTAATGCTTCAAGAAAGATTATATAAATTCCAATTCGCAGAGCTTTACCTTCTTCATCAAGTCCATCAAATATTACTGAGCCGTTTTGTCCGCTTGCTTGATTATTAAGTAAGGTACGAACCGATCTTCCTTTGCTATCAAATATTTTTATTCTTACTTGTGAAATTGTTTGTGTTAAGTTGTAATTGATAATAGTAAAATCCTCAAAGCCATCATTATCAGGAGAAAAAGGATTTGGATTTACAGAAATATTTTTTTCACCGTTTAAATTTTCTGCAAAGATACTGTTTTGATTTCCGGGAGTTCCGCCAATTGAGTTTACACACGTACTCCAGTTTAATGGATCATTTCCGTTTAGATTTGGATTGATTCTTTCCAAAGATTTGTTTTGTGTTGATGCAATATTTCTGTTGTTCCAATCATCAACATAAAATATAGAATCAATAACATTTCCTCTAACATCTTTTAATAAGATAAGTTCGCCTGTGTTTAAAAGTCCAAGACTCGATTCGCCAATAATATTTTTATTTGTATAATCGAAAAGATTGTATTCAGTAATTGCAGAAGAATCAGCAATCAAAATAAAATATTCTTTTGGAGCAACAATAAAACTTGTTTCAGACAAATTATAAGAGTTTCCATTTTCGTCTTCAATACTCCAGCCGCCAATATTAACTGAATCAGAACTTAAGTTATAAAACTCAATGTACTCGCTATTGTTAGTTTCAGGATCATACATTATTTCATTTATTACAAGATCATTTCTTTCATAAGATGGAACACTATTAATAGAGTTTATTCTTCCCGGCGTGCTTCCATTAACATCAAGTGATGTAACCCAATTTGTGCTGTCGTTAGTTTGTTCATTTAATGAAATTCTTTCTAATGAGTAGCCTTTATTTCCGCCCCAGCTTGAACGGTAAAATAAACTATCGATAATTCCATTTCTAAAATCATATATTACAATTCCATCGGAAGTGTTGCCGAGACTTCCAAAGTTTGCAAAAAATATTTTTGAGATTACATTTGGATAAGCAGAACTGAATGATGTATCTCTCGCAACAATAAATAATTCATTAGGATTTATGTAAACAGCTTCACCAGTTATAATATTTTTTGTTGGAGTAGTTAAGACATCACTTACAAACCAGTCTTTTATGTTAATTGAATCAGAGCTTGCATTTACAAACTCAACCCACTCTGGTTTGTTATCAGAAGGATTGTACATTACTTCGTTTATCTTAACTATATTTTCAGCAAATCCAGGTTGAATATATTTTTCAGGATAATTGTTCAACGTATCTTCATCAGAAACATAAACAACTCTAACAGCAGTAAGAATTTCTTTCTGCAAGTTTTGAATTTGCGAAGTGCCAGTAACTAATATCGAATCACCAGAATTTAAGTTAGAAGAAGAAACAGAACTTAAAAGTAAATCAACAACATTGTTTGAATCAGTATCGATATAAAATTCGGTTATAAAACTTTGCGCTAATTGGTGTCCATTATTTTTAATCTTAGCCGCTATCGAAACATTATCTCCATTTGTTGGGAATCTTGGAGTGAATAAAATATTATTTACTGATAAATCAAATTCTTTGGGAGTAATACTATTAATTCTTCCAGGAGTGCTTTGTTCAATATCCAAACTACTTGCCCAATTTAATTGATTGTTTGATAAACCAGTTGTAGAAATTCTTTCAATTGAAAATCCATTTGTTCCGCCCCACTGGTTTAGATAAAGAACCGAATCAATTGTAATTCCACGATTATCTTTTAACACAACACCATCTTCATCATTATTAAATGATGGTAAAGATATTTCTAATATTGGCGAAGAAATCAATCTGTGATAATTTGTTATTGATGAATCTTTAGTTAACACTGCAAAACTTTTTGCTAGAATTACAAAATCATTTTTAATTGTAGCTTTAACTGGAGTTGTAACAACATCCCAGATTGCCCAATCTTTTAAATTGATTTCAACATCTGAATTATTATAAAGTTCAATCCATTCAGGCTCGCCACCAAATGGTGCAAACATAATTTCATTAACAACAATTGTTTGGTTTGGAAATCCCGGCTCAATTGTGTTATAGTAAAAATTATTTGTTGTGTCCTGGTCTTGATTAAAAACAACTTTTATGAAAAACCCTTTTTTGCTTTGAAGATTCTGAATTTGATAATTGAATTGATAAGTTGATGAATCATTTACTGCAAGATTTTGATTTGATATTGTTTCTATCAATAAATCTGGGAGTGAATCAAGATTTGTATCTTCATAAAGATTGATTAAAAATTGAGCTGAACTCTTTCCAATATTTTTTATCAATGTCGATATGTTTACATTATCACCGTTAAGTGGATATTTTGGTGCAAACAAAATATTCTGAACTTTAATATCATAATCTTTTTGAGTCACCGAATTATAAGTTCCCGGAGTTGCATGAAAAATGCTGGATGAAGTTTTCCAGTTTGAAGAATCAATTGATGAAATGTTTACATCGATTCGCTCAAGTGATTTGCCGTTTGTTCCACCCCAACTCGAATGATAATGTAGTGAATCAATTACCCGGTTCAGCGAATCAAGCAAAATAACTTTGTCATCTGAATTATTTAATGATGGGAAAGTTGCAATTGCAAAATCAGAACTTATGTTAAAGTAATTTAATATTGTCGAATCTTTTGCAATTACAAAAAACTCGTTTGGATTAAGCACTTTAGTTTGGTTAATTACTTTTACCGTATCACCGCCATCAGCAATCTGGTAGTTCTTCAGATCAATTGTTTTATTACTTCTATTAAAAATCTCAATCCATTCTGGCTGCGGAGAATCTGGAGCATACATTATTTCGTTTATAACAATATCATTTCGCTCTTCATTTATGAATACACCGTTAACATTGGCAAAAACTTTGTTGTTTGTTGTATCATCATCAACCGAAATCTCAACAAATGAGATGAAGATATTTTTTCCAGATACAAAATTGTTTGTGATAAAATTAAAAGCTGAGCTATCATTTTGATTAATTGAATTTCCACTTTGCGAAGAAATCAATTCTGACTGTTGAATAATAGAATCCTGATTTGCATCTCGGTAGAGATTTATAACAAAATTAGTTGATGGGTTTAATCCAATATTTTTAGCCACAACCTCAAACTGAATTTCTTCACCAACAATTCCAAAATCTGTTAAAGATTTAAATGATGAGATTGCTAAATCATTATCTTTTGGAGTTAGCGAGTTTGGAGTTCCTGGAGTTGCTTTGTTAATACTTATTGAAGTACCCCAGTTCATAGGATGATTACTTAATGAATCAACAGAAATTCTTTCAAGAGATTTTCCATTAATATTTCCTCCCCAACTTGGCAAATACGAAACTGAATCTATTACTGAGCTATTTATATCTTTAATTACAATTGCATCTCCAGTATTATTTAACGATGGTACATTTGCTTCAATAATTTCTGATTGAACATTATAATAATTAAGGATTGTGGAATCTTTTGTAGCAACAATAAATGAATTTGGATTTACAATTTTATCTTCGTTAGTAATAGTTATTGTTGTTGCGGCATCTGAAAGTTTCCAGTTCTTAAGATTTATTTCTTCATTAGTTCTATTATAAAGCTCAATCCACTCCGGTTCACCAGAAGAAGGCGCATACATAATTTCATTAATTACAATATCATTAAAATTATTCCCAGGTTGCAAAACTGTAAACTGATCTATCAAAGAATTATTGTTTAGAAACTGATCTTCTGCAAAATTAACTTTAGCTATTATTTGATAAGTACCGGCACTAAGAGCACTCAAGATTGTCGAGGCAGATATTGAATCAGCTGGTATTAGATTAAAATAATTTTGTGTAAAAATTCTTTCGCTTATATCTCCTATAGAATCTGCATTTAAATCATTAAATATTTCAATGGAATAATTGTTAGCAGTTAAAAATCCATTATTTCTTACCTTAACATTTATTGTAACATCATCACCTGCAATTGGGTTTGCTGGTGAAAAACTTAATGAGTATAAATCAAGATCGTAATTTGTTGGTGTAACTGAGTTTGTAAATCCTGGAGTACCATTTGTAACAAGTGAGTTTGCCCAATTTGTTTGTAGTGAATCATGATTTAATATTTTCTTTTCATCAGATATTGCTGTTGAGTTATTTGCAGAATAAAAATAATAATCCACAGAATCATCGATTGCATTCAATATCCACAATGGTCTGCTTGTTGTATTTGCCATTCCAGATGAGCCAAAACTATTATCTGTAATTTTTAAGATTAACGCATTTGCAGGAACTAATCCATTATAAATTCCGGTTGGAATATCATAATCATTTTCAAAAATTATTGCATAAGAATTTGGTAAAAGTGTTGTTCCAAATCCGGCATCAACAATTTGATCAGCAGTTGAAGAGTAGTATTTTATTTTGTAAGCACTAAGATCAACAGATTGTGTGCTGCTTAAATTATAAATCTCAATAAACTCGTTATTACCGGAAGTTGGAGAAAACATAACTTCAGATAAAATTAAAAGTGTATCAGTTTGTGAAAAAGTTATATTAAAAATAAATATTGAAAGGAAGAAAATTTTCTTAATCATTTTAAACTCAAAAATATTTTGCTGATAAAATTTATTTACTGCTTTTTAGGTTTTGGATCTTTTGATGTAAGATACTCAAACCATTTTGTGGGCATTATTCGCAATATTTTTACCCCTACGGTTGTACCGAAAGGAAATTCAATAATTCGTTTATCTTTTTTTAATCCATCAATAATAATCTTGCTTGCTTTTTCAACACTCATTAAAAACGGCATCTCAAATTCATTTTTATCTGTCATTGCCGTTTTAACAAAACCAGGTTTTACAGTTACAACTTTTACGTTATACTTTTTAAGTTCGATTCGTAAACTCTCTAACAAAATTGTAAATGCTGCTTTGCTCGCAGAATAAAATCCACTTTTAGGAAATCCTTTTCCATCGCCAAGACTTGAAACTCCAACTATACTTCCGCGTTTTTCAGATATAAATTCTGGTAAGATTTGTTCGATACAATACACCGCACCCAGTACATTTGTATTAAAAGTAGTTTCAGCATCTTTTGAGGTATAATCCAAAACACTTGATCTGTAAGCAACTCCGGAATTAAGAAATGCAATATCAATTTTCCCAAAATCATTTTTGATTTGCGAAATTGTTTTTTGTACTTCTTCCTTAATCGTTATATCGCATTTATAAAATTTTACTGATGTGTTTTGGTTTATCTCACCGGCTAATGATTCTAGTAAATCTGCTC
>CXWK01008402.1_pt1 | contig 12741 bp, 11 predicted proteins | sample 590851 | NCBI WGS metagenome assembly CXWK01 (sample SAMEA3498364, study PRJEB10139) | wastewater metagenome | biome: wastewater treatment plant; material: activated sludge | place: Denmark | collected 2014-08-01
TACTCCAGTTCATTTGCAGAATTTCCGATTATAAACCCTCTACGCAGGCAGGCAACCCCGACCATACAGATTCACTCAAATTAACTTGCATATGTGTCTGACGAAAAGTATTATGTCGTTATGGGGCAAATCAGCCGAAATTTATCACTTTGGAGCTGGGCGATTTTGCTCCTGATTCTGCCCTTCGCCTTTCTCCCCTCAATCTTCCTCGGGTTCGCGTTATTTTTAATCCTCTTCCTTGTTGCCGTTCGCAGGTGGGCCTATGGGCACTTCCTACCGCCAACTCCTCTTAATCTGGCATTGCTGCTCTTATTGGGGTCTCTGCTTCTGAGTAGCCTGGTAATGTTTGATGGGAGTTTAAGTCTACCCAAGCTAACGGGTATAGTGATCGGCATCGCTTTATATTTTTCAGTTGTCCAGTATAGCAAGGAACGATCGTTGTGGCCGATTGTCATTACCTATCTCTTTTTCGGTGTCTCGATTGCGATGGTCGGGCTATTTGGCACAGAGTGGCCATCACCCTTCACCTTTCTCAACACTGCTTCGGAGCTTCTACCCCTTAAGCGGTTGGGGATTCCCGGCACTGCGGCCGGTGTCATAAACCTTAACGAACTGGCCGGTGTTTTGTGTTGGGTCGCTCCATTGCTGCTCGCCTTCTCCATCGGTCTTCGTCGCAGACTGATCCATCAGAGCCTTGTTCTATACGTTCTGCTCCTGGCCGGAACGCTTTTTACCATATTTTTGTTGTTTGCCACCTCATCCCGAGGAGGGATTTTTGCATTTTCTGTCGGCGCACTTCTGATCGCGGCTCTAAATGTGACGAACAAATGGAAGATGGCACTTGGCTTCGTTCCGATTCTGGCGATGATAATCATCTTGATTTTCTTCAGGAATCAGGCAGATAACGACATAGTGGGCGATGCCCTTGGCCTGACCGGCCGCGTTGAAATATGGTCCCGCGCACTGCTCGTGCTGCAGGATTTCCCCTTGACAGGTGTCAGCGTCAACGGGTTTCGACAAGTCGTTCACGAACTCTATGCGTTATTCGAAATATCCGGCGATGTAGACATTGCTCACGCCCACAATCATTTGCTCCAGGTTGGCCTGGATCTGGGCCTGCCCGGGATGATCAGTTATCTTGCCCTCTGGATTTTGAGCGGTGGACTTCTATTGGCAACCTTGCGCAACCTGATTCATCGTGGAGGCAACCATCATCCATACTACATACTTGCTGTGGGACTGGCCGGATCGCTTCTCGCCGGATGGGTATTTGGCGTGTTCGATACGGTAGCTTTGGGGGCGCGGCCGGGATTTATGTGGTGGCTGTTGATAGGTATGACGGTAGCGGTGCATTACGAGGTCTGCTTTTCCGGCAAACATTTGCGGGTATATCGTCGAGTAAGAAGGGATAGATTATCCAAAAGAGTCCAAGGGGATGACTCCCACGCATCAACGGGACCTGATCTGCCTGGGCAATCGGCATAAGCGTGCTTGCGCCATCAAGCATGTCGGCATATAATTTTCTTGATCATGCGGCATTGGTGAAGTGGTATCACAGCAGCTTCCCAAGCTGTTATCACGGGTTCGAATCCCGTATGCCGCTCTCNNCCTGACAATAGAATCCAGTTTAAACGTCACGCCCCCGATAGTGATAATATCTCCCAAGGAAATGATCACAGGGTCCGCGATGGGGACTTCGTTCAGGTAAGTTCCGTTTCGACTGCTCAGATCTTCCAGCCACCACTGTGAATCACGCCAGGTAATCAACGCGTGTTCCCCCGACACATAGGTGTTATCGAGAACGATCGAGTTCCGGTTATTTCGTCCAATTGTCGTGACCGGCGCAAGCTCAATGATCGTGCCCTCGCCCAACGAGGGTTCGGTGCTGGCAAGAATGCGAAGGAAGCCCCAATGGGTTAACTGTTCATCAGCCGTTAAGCGCGATGCCCTTAGGTCACGATATAGATACCATAGCAACGCACCAAGAAAAGCCAGTAACAGAAGCGCGCTGATCAGTCGCAGGATGAAAAGAATATTCTGCGGGGTCATTCTTCGGGCTTGAGGAGGGTACTGTCCATCTCGTCATGTTCTGCAAACGAAGGAATATTTATCATATCGTCTCGCCCTTCCCCATAAACAAGAAAGATATCGCTCAGGGCAATGACGTCACCCGGACGAAGGATATGCTCCTGCGTCGGCGAGCCATTGACATAGGTCCTGCCATGATTGCTGACATCGTACAAGACGAAGTACCGTTGCCGCCAACGAATTTGAGCATGTTGACGACTGATCGATGATGAATCCAGGACGATGTCATTGTCTACCCGCCGACCGATACGAATGATAGGTCGATCGAGGGCGATATGTTGCCGACCCCGCACGATCAGGAAGGCATCGGCGGCACGAATAGCTTCTAGTGTAGCATCATTATTCTCGAAAGCGTAAACGGCCGTTCCGGATTCTACCGGCTGCTCTTTATGAGCAGCAATAATATGCGCCGCTCGGGCCTTTTCTGTCTCATTCTGCTCGAGGATCACCGTGGGCACCACTTTCAGTTGATGCCCCCTTCTGCCTGCCATCAGCACAACGTAGTCAGCCACCTGCCGCTCAAGGACGTCGAGTTCCTGTTCGATCTCCTTATAGTCAGCCGGGCTTAGCAACACAGTGAAGTGGTTGGGTTCCGGCTGTCCCTCCGCCTGCCTGTCATAATATCGTGAAAGATGGGTTGCTAACTGAAAAGGATCGAGCGCACCACCACTTATCCACGTAAATGGCTCTTCGACCATTTTCCTGATGAGGTTTTCAACATGGGAGAGGGGCGAACGCTTCATACATGGCGATTATATGAGCCGAGCATGGCATGGTCAATGCAGATTGCCTTATCGTTGACGGGCAGTATACTTCCCGTGATATTTTATTGGCCGAATGACAGCAAAAATTGGACTGTCAGACCAATCAATAGGATTGATAGTGATAATGGCATTAGAAGAAATTCGGCTCACATCCCTTGCTTCCTGCGCGGGTTGAGCGTCGAAGCTGGCCCCAGCGGAGCTGGAGCAACTGATAGACCCCTTGCGAGGAATGTTCCGGACGGCCGATTTTCCCGACCTTCTGGTGGGTCTTGGCGCGGCCGATGACGCCGCTGTCTATCGGCTGAATGATCAGCAAGCCATCATCTCTACTGCTGATTTCTTTCCGCCCGTTGTGGATAATCCTTATGATTTTGGCGCTATTGCCGCGGCAAATGCCATGTCGGATATATATGCGATGGGTGGACAGGTGTTGTTTGCCATCAACCTCGTCGCGTTTCCGGACACACTGGACAAGTCTATCCTGCAGGAGATCCTGCGCGGGGGCGCGGATAAGGTAGCCGAGGCCGGAGGAATCATAGCCGGCGGTCATAGCGTGAACGACAAGGAACCGAAATACGGTATGGCTGTAACGGGGATCATCCATCCTGAGAGAATAAAAAAGAAGGGGGGTGTCAAGCCGGGAGATGTACTGGTCCTAACCAAGCCATTGGGGGTCGGCGTCATCACAACCGCGCTAAAGCGAGAGAAGGCCCAGGCCGATCACGTCGCGGCTGCTGTCGAGAGCATGAAGAAACTCAATCGCCAATCCGCGGCTGCTGCCCTGGAATGCGATGCCCATGCCATGACGGATATCACAGGCTTCGGGCTTCTCGGGCACGGCTATGAGATGGCGTCGCAAAGCGCCGTTGATTTTCACATTCAGCTGGCCCGTATCCCCTGGCTGCCGGGCGCGATTGCTTATGGCGAAGCAGGCGCGTTCCCCGGAGGGATGGACAACAATACTCGCTACTTCGGCCAATGGGTGACATTCGGGCCCGATATAAGTTATATGTATCGTGATATGTTATTTACACCTGAAACGTCCGGGGGGCTGCTCGTGGCCCTGGCTCAGGAAAAGGTGAATACATTTACAGGCATGATTCCAGAAGCGGCCGTGCTGGGCACAGTCGAAGCAGGGAATGGCCATATTTGGATAGATTAGTTGGATAAAACATGATCTCTAAATTAGCTCAAGTTCGGCAATCGCTTGCAAAATGGAACGTAGACGGGTTGCTCATCACCAACCCGGCCAACCGGCGCTGGCTGAGCGGATTCACCGGCTCAGCCGCGATGCTGCTCATCACCCCTGAACAAGCGATATTATCAACGGATTCTCGCTACTGGGAACAGGCGGAGCGAGAAGCGCCGGATTTTGTGGTTTATCGCGCGGGCGCAAAACCGGATGATTTTTCGAATTTTCTCGCAATGGGCAACGCTACTCGCCTGGGGTTCGAAGCACGACACGTGTCTGTGACTGATTATAAGAATTACCGTAAACTCAAGGAGTATCGTTGGAAGCCATTAAACGCAACCATTGAACAGTTCCGAGCCATCAAATCGAGTGAGGAATTGGCCCTGATTCGCAGGGCAGCACGCATTACCGATGAGACTGTGTCTCTATTTCCACAGATGGCCAAGCCCGGGCGAACGGAAGGGGAGGTTGCTTGGGATTTGGAAAAAACGATGCGCGAATTGGGAGCCGACCGACCGGGGTTTGACATCATCGTCGCCTCCGGCCCGAATAGCGCGCTGCCGCATCATCACCCGGGGGATCGCCCGCTAGAATCCGGAGACATGATTGTCGTTGATCTGGGTTCTGAAGTAGACGGTTATCGAAGCGATCTGACACGCACCTTCTATCTGGGAAACGAGCCGGATGACTCCTTCTGGAGCATCTATAACACGGTCGCCGATGCTCAATCGGCTGCTATCAACGGCATTCGGGCAGGCGTTAATGGGAAGTACATCGATTCACTGGCACGTGATCTCATCGCCTCCGTCGGCCATGGAGATCATTTTGGCCATGGAACAGGCCATAGTCTGGGCCTGGAAATTCACGAATCTCCCCGATTTAGCATACATTCCGAGAAGGATATTCTTCAGATCGGCACAGTAATGACGGTGGAACCGGGCATCTATCTTCCCGGTTTTGGCGGTGTCAGAATCGAAGATCTGGTTCTCGTTACTCCCGAAGGGTCAGAGGTGTTGAGTCATGCGCCAAAATCACCCGTCATTCCCGTTTAATAAATTGGAGTAGATATCTCTCATAAGCGGGACAATGGTTCGCCAATCATAGCGCATGACAAACCGGTGTGCGGCCGCTCCCATTTCTGCTCGCCGCTCCGGGTCGCCCAGCAGGTCAAGAATATTCTCCACCCATTCGTATGGAGAGTCGGCCAGGATTATTTCCTCTTGGCTTTGTATATGAAGCCCTTCCGCGCCAATAGTGGACGAAATAATCGGCAAGCCGGCGGCCATGGCTTCCAATATTTTTAAACGCGTTCCGCTTCCTATTCGAAGCGGAACGATGTAGATTGATGTTCCAGCTAGATAAGGTTGGATTTGCGGCACGAACCCGGTGATCGTAATTCCCTCTTTCCCGTGCAAAGCATCGAGGCGAGCATGCGGCTTTTGACCAACGATTGCCCATGTGATCCCGGGACGGGCGTTCCGAAGAGCAGGCCATACTTTTTCCGCGAACCATCGGACACCGTCTACGTTCGGCCGATAATCCATCTTACCCGTGAATAGCAGGTCAAAGCTGGTGCTTGCAGACGGGGGGAACCTTCCCAAGTCGTATCCGGCAACATCGATTGAATTAGGTACAACAGTGATGGCGGACGATCCTGTAGGTAATAATCTTAGTAGATGCGTGCGATCCGTCTCGCTGACGGCCAAAATCGCATCAGATTGGTTCAATGCCCAGGATTCAAAGCCGCTCAATTTGCTCGTCTGAATGGACGAATAGATCGCCGCGGGCCACCGATCAGGGCTGGACCAATCCGCCGCGCGCGCGCGGCGCTGCAACTCCGTTTCCGCGTTATGGCAATCCAATACAATTTTTATCAGAGGATTGCTGCTCTTAACTTGCCGGATATACGAAGCCAGTTCGATTCCTTCGACTTGGATGGCGCTGAACTGCTCCGAGCCTAACGCTCCCTCCAGAGCGGAAGCAAATAATTCGCTTCCAAGACGAAGCCCCATATCCGGCAAGGACGAGGTGATGAGTTGCCCCATCCGCGTGCCCAACGTACGGGTAGGACTTGGGATGGGTGGGAGTACCCGACAATATTGCTCCAACGGTGATAAATCCACCACATCTCCACCATCCGCCATGCTCAAAAGCGTAACATCCGCCACCTGGGCAAGGGCCTTCAGCATGTGGAAATTGCGCAGGCTGGTGCCCTGGTGAGGCGGATAAGGCAATTGGGGTGTTAGTAGCAATATCTGTGCCATTATTCCGCATGTACCGAATGATAGACAGCCGATGTGGCCTCAGCCGTTTTCCGCCACGTGAAGTTCTTCGCCTGTTCGATTCCCGCGCGAGACAGCGCCTCGGCATAATCGCGCTCGTTCAGCACTTTTGCCAACGCCTCTACCCATCCATCCAGATCGGTCGGCTCCAGTTTGACGGCCGCATCACCCACCACTTCGGGGAGCGAACCTTGGTTACTCACGACAACCGGACATCCGGCATGCATCGCCTCGAGCGCGGGCAAACCAAATCCCTCGGTAAAGGATGGAAACGCCAGCAACCCAGCCGCCCGATACAGATGGGCCAATTGAACATCGGATACTCCGAACAGATGCATCACGTGTGATTCCAGGCCAAGCCGAGCGATGGTTTGAAATATCTCTTCGTAAATCCAGCCTTTCCCGCCCACCAGGACAAGCGGTACGCCAATGCCAAATTCCTGACGAAGCCTGGCGTACGCCCGGATCAACATGGGCCAATTCTTCCGAGGTTCCAACGTCCCGACACCAAGAATGAAACCCTCACCCGTCCCAAACGCTTGAGCAGTGGCACGTATCTCCCCGGATGAGAAAGCGGCCGAATAGACAGGACTGGCCGCGAGATGTATTGTCGTTATCTTCGTCGGAGACACGCCCAACAGATCAATCAAATCCAATCGAGTTGCCGCACTGTCGGCAATGATATGATCCGCGGCCGCCACGGCCCATTCGATTTGGTTAGTATAGTAACGGTGACTCTCGGGCGTCAGAAACTCCGGATAATGAATAAAGTTTAAATCATGGACGGTAATAACCCTGCGGCGCGCGCCAAACGATGGAGGGATGAAGTCGGGAGAATGGAGAACATCCAGACGATGACAAGCCACCTCCCATCCCAAGGCATATCGCTCAAGTCGGTGATGGCAAGGAGTTCGAATATCGCTACGCGAAAATTCATCCCCCAACGAGGTACGAAAGTCACGTTTTTCGCGTCGGCTGTGAAATACGGTGTACTCGTCACCCGTTTCCAGCTCCGCCAAAGCGGCAACCAAGTGGATAATATACTGACTAATGCCGCCCATCCGGTAAGTCGGCAGACGACAATCAATACCAATGTGCATGAGTTGATTGTAAAGTGTATTAGGGAACCGGGGCAAGTTCGTCAGCAAGTACCCTGATTAGTATAATGCGTAGATTCAACCATGCGTTAAAAACGTATGACGCTGAGGTAAATCGCGATGACAAAGAATCAAAACGGCAAACCGGCAAGTAGTGCACTGGATCAGGAAGTCGGTGAATTGCGCAAACGGCTGGAGTGGCTAGATGAAGAAAGGCGGAAGTCTAATCGCAAACTCGCCGAGCTTGAACAACGCGCTGAACTTCGGGATCGCGAGTTAACCAGCCGCGAGCGACGAATCCAGGAACTGGAGAAACAGCTTTCTCTCGTCAATTCGCAACTATCGCGCATCCCCATGGTTGACACTCAGCTCTCCCAGTTTCGCGATGACATCGTTAAGATGATCGACCAATACGACAAAAGACGTATTGATGCGGAGAAAGAGTTGGACAGGTTGCGTCGGGTCGAGCATGAGGCCACGACGCGCGAGATAGCGGATATTCGCAAGGAGTTACCGGCGATCGGTCGCATCGAGCAGGAGCTACCCCTGAGACAGGCCGAAGAAACGCGTTTGGCCAATCTGATCGGCGTCCAACAAAACACCATCACCAAACTTTCTACCCAGGTGGAGAATGTAGACAGGTCGCTCACATTCCTCGCCGAAAAAGAAAAACAGGACAGCCGCAACATCGGTGAAATTCAAGCAACCTTGCTGGAAATCGGCAAACGGTGGGAACCCATCACGAACCGGCTGGAGATCCTGGGGCAAAACCTGGCGAAAGTTCAGACAACGGCCCAAACCACAGGTGAGGCCCAAGTCCTGCTACGCAAAAGCATCAGCGATTGGACCGAGCAAGTGCAGATCGGCGAACACGAGCGAAATCAGCGTTTAGCCAGTTGGCAAAGGGCCATGGATGAACACGAAGCCGCATTCCAGCGTTTCAATCAGGATTGGGTGAAGTTCAACAATCAATATAATGACTCCCGCACCGCCGTGGAGACAATGAAGTCGCTACAAACACACCTAGAGCAGCAGCAGCGAGAGGCCAACGAACTTGTGCGCGTAGAGTCCAAGCGCATGGAATCCAGATGGGAGCAATTCACCCAGGAAGACGCGCGAAAGTGGAAGAATTTCGAGGCCGATTCGCTGCAACGGCTATCAATCAACGATCGCCGCGAAAGAGAACTTCGCGAACAAATCGTTGGGCTGGAAGAAGAGTTGGAGCATCTATCCACAGAGTTGAACACCATCGTCCGCGTCCAAACGGCCCAGTCCGAGGCCATCAAAAAATGGCCACTTGCATGGTTGGAAGAAGTCGAAAAGGCATTGGACCAGAACCCCAACCGCCGTCGGCAACCTGCTCTTGTACCGGTGCGGGAAGATTAAAGTAGCGGCCTCTTTATGCACGTTATCGGCACGGCCGGTCACGTTGACCACGGCAAATCCACGCTCGTTCAGGCGCTGACAGGGATCGACCCCGACCGACTCGCGGAAGAAAAGTCACGGGAGATGACCATCGATCTGGGCTTTGCCTGGTTGACGCTCAATGGTGAGGAAGTTGGCGTTGTCGACGTCCCCGGACATCGTGATTTCATTGAGAACATGCTGGCCGGCGTCGGCGGTATCAATCTGGCCTTGTTTATAATCGCGGCCGACGAGGGGGTGATGCCCCAAACCCGCGAGCATCTGGCTATTCTCGACCTGCTAAAGATCAATCGCGGCGTTGTGGCATTAACGAAATGCGATTTAATCGATGATGCAGACTGGCTGGAACTCGTCACCCTTGAAGTTGCGGATGTTTTGGAAAGCACGACTTTGGCCGGGTCACCAATCATTCCTGTATCCGCCCGGACCGGCGCGGGAATTGCCGACCTTAAGACAGCTCTAGGCAATCGTTTGGCTGAAATTGACCCACCAGGCGACTGGGGAAAAGCGCGCCTGCCCATCGATCGTGTATTCTCATTACCGGGCTTCGGCACTGTAGTGACCGGCACGCTCCTGGATGGCAGCCTGCGCGTGGGTGACGAAGTCCATATACAACCCGGCAATCTGGCCGGTCGAATACGTGGCCTGCAAACTCATAAAACCAAACGGGATATCGCCCACCCCGGCAGTCGAGTGGCCGTGAATCTGACAGGCGTCGGCCGAGAAGACCTGGCGCGTGGGCAGGTTGTCGCCTTGCCCCCCGTATTGCACGAGACAAAATTGATCGATGCTCAATATCGCCATCTTGCCGGTGCGGCCGCTCCGTTGTCGCATAACACTGAGGTCAAGCTATTCGTCGGATCGGCCGAAGTGACGGCACGTGCCCGACTGATCGGCCAGGATAAAATCGAGGCTGGAACGGGAGGCTGGATCCAGCTGGCGTTATCAGCGCCGGTCGCCGTGATACGCGGCGACCGTTACATTCTGCGACGTCCTTCTCCGGGGGAAACCATTGGCGGTGGAATCATTCTCGATTCGCATCCCGGCCGGCGTCATCGCCGCTTCCGGGAAGACGTCACCAGCCGCTTCCAGGCCTTGTCGCAAGGCACACCCGATGATCTGATCCTCAACACGCTTTCTCGGCTAGGGCCTACACCAAGCAAAAATCTAATTGATCGGGCAGGTCTCCCCAAGGAAGAGGCTGAAGCCGCTATTCGGATGCTGATAACAGACGGGCGAATTATCGATCTCGGCAAGGTTCTACTGACCCCCCCCGCCTGGAATGCCCTGCGCAATCGATTGCTGGAAATACTGGAGAACTATCACCGTAACGCGCCGCTTCGCGCCGGAATGGAACGCGAAGCTGTTCGCAGCAAATTGCAAACCACCCCGGCGGTCTTCAATGTGATGGTTGATGAGTTTAAAGCTGCCAATCTGTTGGTGGAGAACGGTACACTCCTGAAGTTGCCCGGCCATGAGATCATGTTCTCCACGGAGGAAGAGGCAGCTATTGCCCAACTGATGGATCAGTTCAAAAGGCAGGGGATTCTTTCGCCCAGTGTGAAGGAGTGTAAAGCCGTAGTAGGTGACGGAATATACTATGCCCTCGTCGACCTGGGTCGCCTCAAATCGATTAGCGAAGATGTTGTCTATACGGCCGAGCTTTACGACCAACTGCTTAATCAATTGACAAGCCACCTTCATCAAACAGGATCAATCTCCGCCCCCGAAGCTCGCGATCTGCTCGGCGCCAGCAGGAAGTATGCTATTGCTCTTCTGGAGCACATGGACGAATTGCGAATAACGCGCCGCTCCGGTGATATCCGCCTGCCCGCCCGCCCCATCAAAGAATAACAACCGCTAATCGGGATTATTGACGCTCCTCTCACTTGACATATTGTTCTGAGGAGTCTATGATTATTATGTAATGTGTTTTCGGCACGGAAGTTCGTGCTGGTTTGTCCTTTTCCGCAACCACTTCGCCCGATATGTGGAGTAGCGGGACCAACAGGAGCGTCATCAATGAATAGGTGGCATGCATTCGGAAGAGCACGTTTTGTCCTCGTAGCATTATTTCTCTCCACGCTGGCAATCGGCGTATTGTCCAGCAGTTCCCTTAACCTGAGCGCCCAGAGCGGCGCATGGGAAGGAAAATACTGGAACAACCGGAATCTCTCCGGCAATCCGGCGCTCGTTCGCCAGGATGGAAGCATCGACTTCGACTGGGGCGAAGGATCGCCCGCCAGCGGGATCGGGCCGGATAATTTCTCAGCCCAGTGGACCCAGACCGCAAATCTGCCGGCCGGCACCTATCGCTTCACGGCAACGACCGACGACGGCATGCGGGTATGGATCGACAATGTGATGATCATCGATTCGTGGTTCGACAGCCAGCGACACACGATCACGGCCGACGTCTTTCTGGGCGCCGGCAACCATAACATCGTCGTTCAATACTACGAAGTGGGTGGTCTGGCCGTCGCGAAAATGAATTACGTTCTCCTGGGCGGCAGTCCAACCCCGCCTCCGGTCAATGATCAGACCTGGTATAACGAATACTTCGCCAATACCAATCTCAGCGGAGCACCGACCCTGACCGGTACGACCTCAGCGGTTAACTTCAACTGGGGATTTGGCTCGCCTGCTCCGGGCTTCCCGGCCGACTTCTTCTCGGTGCGCTGGGTGCGAAATGTCCCTCTCGAAGCAGGACGATACCGGTTCACGGTGACCTCCGACGATGGCGTTCGCGTGTGGGTGAACAACAACCTGATCATCGATCAATGGCGCACCCAGGCGGCAACAACCTTCAATGCGGAGATCGACCTGCCCGGCGGCAATATTCCTGTGAAGGTAGAGTATTACGAAAATACCGAAAGGGCCCAGATCGCCCTTTCCTGGACAAGGCTGTCCTCCCCACCGCCCACCGGCGCATTTTCCGCCGAATATTTCAACAACATGACGTTATCCGGCTCGCCGGTGCTAACGCGTAATGAAGCGGCCGTGAACCACAATTGGGGTCATGGCTCCCCGGCCCCGCAGATACCTGTCGATCATTTCTCCGGTCGCTGGAATGCAACTTTGAATCTGTCGCCCGGACGCTATCGCTTCGCTGTCTCCAGCGATGACGGCGTTCGCCTGTGGGTGAATGACCAAATGATCATTGACGCCTGGTTTGATCAACCCGTTCGCACCTACACCGGCGAATACGATGTAACAGGACCGACAAGGGTCAGAATCGAGTACTACGAGAACACCAATCTCGCCGAGTTGCGGTTCTCGTACACGCTTGTTTCAAGCCAACCGGGAACCGGCGGTCCCTTCCCCGGCACTGCCACCGTGACTTCCTACCGGCTGAACGTACGGCGCGGCCCAGGAACGAATTTCGCCATCATTACCAAGCTGAGCACCGGCAACGTAGTGAACCTGACAGGCTTCCGAAACGGTGACGCCACCTGGGTACAGGTTTCCCTGCCAAATGGGACTGTAGGTTGGGTGAGCGCTTTGTACGTGCAAACGACAATACCAATCGGCAACCTTACCCCAATCACGGGCACGACACCGCCCCCACCCCCATCCGCGGGGGCGACCGGAACTGTGAATACCGGCGCGTTGAATGTCCGGACCGGTCCGGACGTCAATTTCCCGGCCTTCACGACGCTCGACCATGGTCAAACCGTTACATTGCTGGGCCGAAACAGCGCGGCGACCTGGGCAAAGATAATTATGCACGACGGCCGCCAGGGTTGGGTGAATGCATCCTTCCTGATCACCAACGTTCCCGTGGGGAACCTCCCGGTACTTAGTAATTAGGGCTTACGACCCGCCCGTAAAATTCAAAGCCTCCCCAAGCGTTTTGGGGAGGCTTTTGTTTATTGGCTAGGAAAAAAGGGCCT
>CXWK01013911.1_pt1 | contig 12740 bp, 9 predicted proteins | sample 590851 | NCBI WGS metagenome assembly CXWK01 (sample SAMEA3498364, study PRJEB10139) | wastewater metagenome | biome: wastewater treatment plant; material: activated sludge | place: Denmark | collected 2014-08-01
GGCGGGCGCAGCGGCGCCATCGTGCCGCACGACGCGAAGCTCGCTCAGATCGACATCGATGGCGCCGAGATCGGTCGCCTGAGAGCCGCCGATCTCGGAATCGTCGCCGATTGCGGCGAGGCGCTCGCGCTCATGACCGATCGCGCGGGTCAACATGCGTGGCGCAACCGAGACGAATGGGCGGGCCTTCTGAAGAAATGCGCGACCTCGGCGCTCGCACCTTTCCTCGATGCGCCTCATGAAACACAACCGGGCCTGCTCCATCCTTTCCACGCCGCACGGGCAGCGGTCGAGGCGCTGACGCCCGACACAGCGGTCGTCCTGGACGGCGGCGAGGCGCCGTCGTGGTTCCGGCCATTCTTGAAATCACCCGGCCCCGGCCTGGCGATTGGCAACGGCTATCTCGGTTGCCTCGGCGCTGGACAGGGTTCCGCCATCGGCCTCGCGCGGGCCCGGCCGGGTAAACCCGTGGCGCTCGCCATCGGCGACGGCTCCGCCGGCTTCAACATTGCCGAATTCGACACGATGGCGCGCCATCGGCTTCCGATCGTCACGATCGTCTTCAACAACGCGTGCTGGGGCATGTCGCAGCACGGGCAGGAGCTCGTCTATGGCCGTCAGCATCTCACCGCCGTAAAGCTCGCGGCCTCCGACTACCACGTGGTCGCACAAGGTTTCGGCTGCGGCGGCGAGAAGGTCACACGCTACGAGGACATCGGGCCCGCCGTCCGCCGCGCGCAGGCGACTGGCCTTCCGGCCTGCATCAACGTCCTCATCGATCCCGACATCGTGCATCCCGTGACGACGGCGATGATTGGCGCGAAAGAGCCCGAAAAGGAGATCGCCATTCCATACTACGAGAACATTCCGGCGAAGAAATAACCGCGATCCGAACTATGAATTGTTCCGTGCCAGCTTTCTCGCAAACCGCTGAGAAAAGCCTACGGCAGGTCGCGCGTGAACCCAGCCCGGAAGCGGACGGTCGCGTGGGCAGGTATGGGTCAGGAGCAGCCAATGCCGGAGTAGGCACACTGCGGCCGCACCTGACCCATCCGGGACATTCGGGATGTCAGCTTTCTGGAGCGCCGGCTACTTGAATCCGTACGGCCTATAGGCGCCGAACAAGTGCTGCTCGAAATGCGCCATGCCGCGTTCGCCGTCGGGCCCGATCATGATGCAGGGAAATTCGGTCGGGCCGAGGCGCTTTTTCTCCGGCAGCGACAGCAGGCCGGTCTTGCCGCCGGCCGCGTTCGAGGGATAGCGGTCGGTCTCCACCACCGGTCCTATCCCGCGCCAGACCCCGGCGCTGCCGCCGTCCTTCCAGCCGCCGTAATAGCCGAGCCCTTGGACATCGGCCGGCGTGCCCGCCGCTTCGATCGTGTATTCGCGCCAGTTCCCGTCGGTATCGCAGAGCGCGAACTTGCCGCCGATGACATTCTTCGTGCCGGGCGCGTACTTCAGGTCGTGTTTCACCGCTGTCAGCTTGATCCGGCGCCCGTCGGGCATGTCGATCCCGCCTTCGAAATCGAGCGGCTTGCCGTTCTCATCCTCATGCGTGTTGAAGAAGCCCGTGTAGCGGTCGAGCGCAAAGGGCGACCAGATGCGGAAGCGGCGATGGTCGATCTCGTCGTCCTCGCGCATGCCGCCGTGCGGCGTGGCAGGTCCCATGCCCGAGCGAACGCCCCAGGAATGGTCGCGGATCGCGTGCCAGTCCTTGGCCTGAACCGTCTCGCCGTCGCAGGTCGCCGTTCCATCGACGCGGCAGATCTGCGCATAGCGCACCATGTCGTGGATGAGGTGGCCGTTCTTGCGGAAGCGGTAGGGCGCTTCCATGAACGGCAGCGCGCGCGCGTTGAACGTGAGGTCGAACGAGAAGTCGCCATGGCCCGGTTGAAGCGAGATGACGACCTGGCGCATCGGTTCGCGGATGTCGATGCGCAGCGGCCCGACCTGCAAGTTCGACGCATCGGGCCGCAGCGCGCGCGAAGCCCGCAGCACCCGCTGTTCGCCGTTGCGTGCGATTCCGGCAAAGCCGTCGATCACGTTCATGTTCGGATGCAGGCGGATTCCCGAAACGATATACCAGTCCTGCGCCATCGCGACGCAGAAATAGCCGTCGTTGAAATGCACGTCCGAGGTGTAGGGGATGTGGAAGGGCGTGGGATGCTGATGAAACGGATATTCGTCATGCGCGGTCAGTCTCACGAGACCCTCCCCGCCGCGGCGCGGCCCTGCAACAGTTTAAATAACACTGTTACGCGACTTCGGCGCTGTCAAGCCGCCAGGCGTGCGATCGACTGGTCGAGATGAGTCTTGAGCAGCGCGCGCGCATCGACGTGGAACGCCTTGGTCCGCTTGGTGTGATGCAGCGTCAGCAGGCCGAACAGCATGGCCAGGTGCAGACCGACCTCGATCTCCGCCTCGCGCTGGCTGAATTTTGCGACGCCGCGCACGCAGTCTGCGAACACGGCGACGATCGCCGCGAGTTGCGCGTTGAGCCGCGCGTCGAGTTCTCGGGTCAGGCCCTGCGGCTTGAGCCCGTTGAACAGATACAGCGCCAGCGACATGTCGCTCGGACGCGCTTCGTAGAAATCGAAGTGCGAGGTCAGGGCCGCGCGGAACTTGTCCTTCGCCGCCCGCGCCGCAGCGACGTCGGAATCGAGATTGGCCTTGTAGTCGGCCAGGGACTGCGACAGCACCTCGGCGTAGATCTCTTCCTTGCCCTTGAAATACGGGTAGATCGAACCGGTCGTGCAGCGCGCCGCCTTGGCGATGAGACGGATCGACGCGCCTTCCAGGCCCTTGGCCTCGAACACCTTGCGCGCCGCCTTGAGCACCGTGTCGCGGCGCGCCTGCTGCAGGCTTCCCACGTCCTTGATGACCTTGGCCGCCGTCGCCGTCCTGCCCATGCGCCCCGCCCCGGTTTGACGCGCCAGACGCGCCGGATCGACTCGTGGTAGCCGATCCGGCGCGCTCTCGCTACTTCTGCGCCAGCGAACAGCCGCCTTCGCGCTCCGGCCGGAACGCTTCCGCGCCGGGCACCGTCTGCCGGATGGCCATGAGATCGTGCGGGCCTTTCGACTCCTGCTTCGATTTCGCCTGCCACAACATCATGTCGTGCAGCACGCGGCCGTCGGCGCGGATCTTCACGTTCTTGTTGTAGAAATCGTTGACCGGCGTCTCGCGCATCTTCTTCGAGACCGTCGGCATGTCGTCCGAGCCGACCGCCGCCACAGCCTTGAGATAATGATTGACGGCCGCATAGGCGCCGGCATGCGCCATGTTCGGAATGTTGTTTCCCGGATACGCCTGCTGGTAGCGCTTGGTCCATGCCTTCGTCGCGTCGTCCTTGTCGTGGTAGAACGAAGCGACGCCGAGCAGCGATTTGGAATTGTCGAAGCCGAGCGCCTGTACGTCGTTCACGTAGAGCAACAGGCCGGCCAGCCGCTGCCCGCCCTCCGGCAGCTTGAATTCCTGCGCCTGCTTGATGGCGTTGACGAGGTCGCCGCCGGCGTTGGCGAAGCCGACGACCTGCGCACCCGACGACTTCGCCGATAGGATATAGGACGAGAAGTCCGGCGCGTTGAGCGGATGTTTCGCTTCGCCCAGAACCTTGCCGCCGCCGGCTTCGATGAAGCGCGTCGTGTCGCGTTGCAGCGCCTGGCCGAACGTGTAGTCGGCGGCGACGAAGAACCAGCTCTTGCCGCCGTCGGCGACGACAGCCTTGCCGACCGACGAAGCGAGACCGAACGTATCGAACACCCAATGCGTGGAATTCGGCGAGCAGAGTTTGCCGGTGAGGTCGGAAGAGCCAGCGCCGGCGATCAGGATTGTCTTGCCCTTCTCCTTGGCGATGTTGAGTTCCGCGATCGCCGCCGCCGAGCCGCCGCCGGCGACGATGATGTTGACGCCGTCGACATCGATCCAGCGGCGGACGATGGCCGATGCGACGTCCGGCTTGTTCTGGTCGTCGGCGCTCAGCACTTCGATCTTCTTGCCGAGGATTTTGCCGCCGTTGTCCTCCACCGCGAGTTTCGCTGCCTCGACGGTGCCGCGGCCGGTGACATAGGCATAGACGCCGTTCATGTCGTCGATGACGCCGATCTTGTAGGTGTCGCTCTGCGCAAATGCGGCGGCGGGGCAGACGATCGCCGTTGCGGCGAGAAGCGTTTTCAGCAGGCGCATGTTCTTCCTCCCATTCGCCGCTGGTCCCGCGGCATGACATCGTTACCTTTGGGCTCGGCGTCCGGCTCCCGGGCGCTTCGCCTGAACTTCAGAGCCGGTTGCTGGCGAACAATTCGCGCAGCGCGAATTTCTGCGGCTTGCCGCTCGACGTGCGCGGTAGCGCCTGTACGAAACGCACGAGCGACGGCTTCTTGAAGCCGGAGAGCCGCTCCGCGCAGTAGGCGACGATCTCCGCGGCGTCGGTCGTCGCGCCGGGGACCGCCTCGATCACGGCGCAGACCTGTTCGCCCCACTTTTCGTGCGGCACGCCGATGACGGAGACGTCGGCGACCGTCAGATGCGTGCGCAGGACATCCTCGATTTCGGACGGGAAGATGTTCATGCCGCCGGAAATGATCATGTCCTTCTTGCGGCCGGTCACGTACAGATAGCCGTCCTTGTCGAGACGGCCGATGTCGCCCGTGCGCAGCCAGTCGTCGGCGAGCGTTTCATGTGTCAGTTCCGGATCGTCCCAGTATCCGGCGGTCATTGACGGCGCCCGAACCCAGATCTCGCCGTCGGCGTCGGCGGGCATGTCCTGTCCGTCCGCGCCGACGATGCGGATCGTCACGTGGACCGAGGGACGGCCGGCGGAGCCCGGCTTGCGCAGCGCCATCTCCGCATTCATGCAGGTGACGCTGCCGCCGCCTTCGGTGAGACCGTAGACCTGCACGAAATCGCTGGCGGGAAAGGACCGTTGCGTCGCCAGCACCGTTTCGACCGAAATGGGCGCGCCCCCGCACATGATCATGCGGATGCAGCGCGTGTCGAACGATTCGAGGTCCCGCACGCGCAGCACCTCGTAGAGCATGGTCGGCACCCACAGCACGTGTGATATCGCGTGCTCGCAGGTGTAGCGAAGCACGGCTTGAGCATCGAAGCCGCCCGACTCCTTGATGTGGACGGTTCCGCCGGCGTGCAGGACCGGCCATGTGAAGTCGTGGCGGCCGCCGATGTAGTAGAGATCGATGGCGGCATAGGTCGAACTCTCCGGCCCGAGCCGATAGTCGATCACCTGCTGCAGCGAGTTGAACAGAAGGCCGCCGTTCGTCCAGACGACGCCCTTAGGTAGACCGGTCGTTCCCGACGTGAAGATGATTTCGTGCGGGTCTTCGAGATGCGGCGTGCGCAGGACCGGCGCGGCGGACGCGTTCGCGGTCAGCGTCTCGTAGGACATCGGATCGGCGCCGCCGTCGAGGGCTACCACCAATTCCAGCGCCGGAATTTCGCCGGCGCGGCGCAGCTTGTCGATCATGGCGGCGAAGGCCGGTTCGACGACGATGGCGCGCGCGCCGGAGCGCCGCAGGATGGCGGCGACTTCCGCCGGCCGCAGCCGCCAGTTCATCGGCACCATGATGGCGCAGGCGGCGGCTATGCCCGCCTCGATTTCCAGATATTCGAGGCGATTGGTCGAGAGAAGCGCAACCCGCTCGGCCGGCTCCACGCCAAGACCGATGAGCGCATGCGCGACGCGCCGGGACATGTCCCGCAATTCGCCGTAGGTGCGCCGCCTGTCGCGGAAAACGATCGCCGGCTTGCACGGATCGAGGCCGCCGCGCTCGAACAGATAGGGCAGAGCGAGCGTGCGCCAGCGCTGCGCCTGCCCCAGATCGAGCCTCACGCGGTCGGACGGATAGCGTCCGCTCGATGACGGCGTCTGCGCGGGCGACGACATTGCTCCCTCACGCTCCGGCGGAAGGCGACGAGCGGCGGCGCTGCTCCCGACAGCCGCCGCCCGACCCTGTCATTTCGACACCGTCACCGGACGCGGCGGCGCAGGCCGGGCGCCGGCGACAAACGTCTTCATGCCGGCGACGGCTTCTGGGCTGAGCGGCGGCCCGTGGCACAGCTCGACTTCGAGATCGAGACCGGCCTGCAGCGGCATGCCCATGGTGGCGATCCCTGCCGCGCGGTCGGCGCAGATGCCGCCTTGCGAATAGCCGGCGATGTGTTCGGCAAGAAGGAGCGATCGCTCGAGCGCCGTGCCCGCCGGCACGACTTCCTGCGCCAGACCGATGCGCAGAGCGTGTTGCGCATCGATCTCCATGCCCGTCTCGATCATGTAGAGCGCATTGCCGAGCCCGACGACGCGCGGCAGGCGCTGCGTGCCCCCATCGGCCAGGGACAGGCCCCAGCGCTTGTTGAGCAGGCCGAATTTCGCGCGTTCGTCGACGATGCGGAAATCGCACCAGACCGCCAGTTCGACGCCGCCGGCGTAGCAGGCGCCGTTGATCGCGGCGATCACCGGCTTGCCCGGGTCGAGCCGGGCGAAGCCCATCGGCCCCGCCGTGTAGGTGTGGCGGTGCTCGAAAAGTTCTTTCATGCCCTTGAGGTTGGCGCCCGCGCAGAACGTCTTGTCGCCCGCGCCGGTGACGACGAGCACCTTGGCTTCGGCATCCTCCCCGAACGCGATGATGGCGTCCGCGAGCAGCATCGCCAGTTCGTCGTCCACGTTGTTGTGAACCTCGGCCCGATTGAGGGTGAACAGTGTTACGGGGCCACGCTTCTCGATCAGGAGTTTGGACATTTCGTCTCTTCGCCTCGTCGTCGTAACGCTGTTATAATGACAATGAAGCGCTGGCCGTCAAGGTCTTTGCGCTTTTGCGCCGCAACAAATCGCCTGCGTTCGATGCGATTGACACGGGACCAATAACATCGTTATTTTTTTGAACAAGAGGGACGCGGATTGTCGACGATCGGGGACATGGCTCGACGACTGGAAGCCTGGAGCCAGGCGGCTCACGGCCGGGAAGCGCGCGTCTGGAACGTGCGTTCGCTCGGCGGGCATTCCGGCGTCACCGTCGGCTTCGATCTCGTCACGTCCGGTCAGTCGTGCGAACCGCTCGTCCTGAAAATTCCGCCCGCCGGCGTCGCGCGGCAGAACAATTTTGACGTTCTGCGCATGGTTCCGCTGCTGCAGGCGCTCGAGCGCCACGACGTGCTCGCGCCGCGCGCCCGATTCTGGAGCGAGGACGAGAGCTTCTTCGGCGCGCCCTACCTGATCATGTCGCGCCTTGCCGGCGCGGCCATGCCCGACCTGTTCGGACCCGACGCCGGTCAGGGCGTGGTCGACGCCGAGCGGCAATTCGCCGAGGCGATCGACACGCTCGCGGAAATCCACGCGGTCGACCCGGCCGAATTGTCCGGGTGGAACAACGTTCGGCGCGCGCCGGCCGAGATCGACCACTGGATCACAGTCCTGAACAAGTCCCGGGACCCCGCATGGGTCGCCAAGGGCATGGAAGTGCGCGACCTGTTGCATCGCACGATGCCGCGCGACATCCCGTTCGGGATCGTCCACGGAGATTATTACACCAACAACTGGGTCTTCGACGCGGGCCGCTTCACCGGCGCGGTCGACTGGGAGGCCGCCTCGCTCGGGCCGAAGCTGATCGACCTCGGCTGGCTGTGCATGATGTACGACGCGCCGGGCTGGGGACCCACGCGCCGGCGCACGATGGGCTGGCATCCCGGTCCCGATTTCTTCATCGCCCACTACGCGAAACGCACCGGCGCGGACCTCTCCGACATCGACTGGTATCGCGCCCTCGGCGCCTACAGGCTCGCCTGCATCACCGCCTACTACCTGGAGCGGCATCGCAGCGGCAAGCGTCACAATCCGACATGGGAAGTGTTCGGCGAGAGCTTCCCCTACCTCCTCGACAGGGCCGCGGGCCTGCTGCGCGAACGTGCGGCGGCGGCATGAACTTCGGTGCAAGGGACAGGATGCGATGAAGAACGCTGAGATGGACTATTCGGTCATCGATTATTGCGTCGAAGGCGCGAGCGCGATCATCACACTCAACCGACCGGACGATCTGAACACGATCGTTCCGCCGATGCTGGACGAACTGGAACATGCTGTCGGACGCGCCATCCGCGATCGCCAGGTCAAGGTCATCATCCTGCAGGGCGCCGGCCGCTCGTTCTGCGCCGGCTTCAATTTCGCCGGCGGCTTCCAGTACTGGAACGATCATCTGGCGACGGGAGGCCAATGGGATGCCGGCCGCGACCTGATGATGGTGACGTCGCAGGAGCTCGGCTGGGTGCCGCGCTTCATGTCGCTGTGGCGCAGCCCCAAGCCGGTGATCGCGCAGATCCACGGCTGGTGCGTCGGCGGGGGCAGCGAAATGGCGCTGTGCGCGGACATCGTCATCGCTTCGGATGACGCGCAGATCGGCACGCCCTATTCGCGGATGTGGGGCTGCCACCATGCGGGCATGTGGGTCTATCGCCTCGGTCTCGCCAAGGCGAAGGAGTTGGCGCTGACCGGCCGCTCCGTGTCCGGCCGCGAGGCGGAGGAGATCGGGCTCATCAACAAGGCCGTGCCCTTCTCCGAGCTGCAGGCCGAGACCCGCAAGTTTGCGGAGCAGCTCGCCTCGATCCCCTCCTCCCAACTCGCCTCGATGAAGCTCGTCGTCAACCAAGCCTACGACAACATGGGCCTGTCGACGACGCAGATGTTCGGCTCGGTGATGGATTCGATGATGCGGAACACGCCGGAGGCGCTGCGCTTCATCGAGAAGGCCAATTCCGAAGGCGTCGGCGCTGCCGTCGCAGAGCGCGACGGTCCATTCGGCGACTACAGCCAGGGCAACCAGTCGAACAAACCCAACCCGCGCAACGTGGTGCCGCTGCCCACGCGCAAGGCGGCCGAATAGTCCAGCGCGGAAAAACGGATGCAGGGGGAGGAGCATGACGAAGATGGCCCACGCCGCCGCTTAGAGCGTAGCCGGCGCCTGATAGCCTGACGTCCGTAGTCCGGAAGAAACCCATGAGCCAGACAGCACATTTCGACCGCACGCTGCTCGACCCGCTGAAACGGCATCTCGTAGAGCGTCCCGACAAGGTCGCCTATCGCAAGGAAGATCAGGTTCTGACGTTCCGCGACGTCGAACGCCAGACCAACCAGATCGCCAACGCGCTCGTGCGCAGCGGCATCGGGCGCGGCGACCGCGTCGCCTGCCTCACCAAGCATCACATCGAATGCATGCTGCTGACCCTCGCCTGCTGCAAGCTCGGCGCGGTCTGCATGCCCGTGAACTGGCGACTCGCGTCGCCGGAGGTGCGCTACATCCTCGGCAACGGGCTGTGCCGCGTCGTGATGGTCGACGCCATGTTCATGGATCAGTTCGAAGCGCCGGAATGGCGGGAACAGGCGAAGGGCGCGGTCGAGGTGTTGTGTTCGGACGGATCGCCTGGACCGTTCCGTCGCTTTGCCGAATGGTTCGCCGATTGCAGCGACGCCTTCGACCCGATCGCACCGGATGAGAACGACGACGCGCTGCAGCTCTATTCTTCCGGCACGACGGGGCTGCCGAAAGGCGTCGTGCTGACGCACCGCGGTTTCATCGCCTGCGTGCGCGGCGTCGCGCACGACTGGAAGTTCGGCGAAAGCTCGGTCTACGGCAATTGCCTCCCGACCTTCCATATCGCCGGCATGACGATGATCATGCTCACCTACTACACCGGCGGCCTGACTTGCGCCTATTCGGAATTCGATCCCGGACAGTTCATCGACAACATCCCGCAGCACGGGATCACCCACGCCTTCCTCGTGCCGGCCATGCTGCTGTTCACGCTGCAATCGCCGAAGGCGAAATCCGGCGATTACCGGACGCTGCAGCTCATCGGCTACGGCGGCTCGCCGATCAGCGAGAGCGTGCTTAAGGATGCGATAGAGACGTTCCGCTGCGATTTCGTGCAGGCTTACGGGCTGACCGAGATCACCGGCACCGTGTCCTTCCTGATGCCCGACGACCACAGGCTCGCGGCGACGCAACCGGAAATCCTGCGGTCGGCCGGCAAACCCCTGTCCGACGTGCGCGTGCGGATCGTCGATCCCGTCACGCTGCAGGAAACGCCGGAAGGACAGACAGGCGAAGTCTGGGTCGAGTCGATCCGCAACCTGAAGGAATATTGGCGCAACCCGGAAGCGACGAAGGCTGCCTTCCCGGAAGGGCGCAACGATCACGGCGGCTGGTTCCGCACCGGCGACGCCGCCTACATGAAAGACGGCTATATCTACATCAACGACCGCATCAAGGACATGATCATCTCCGGCGGCGAGAACATCTACCCCGCCGAGATCGAGAACGTGCTGATGACGCATCCCGCCGTCGCAGATGTCGCGATCATCGGCGTGCCGGACTCGACATGGGGCGAGTCGGTGAAGGCCTGCATCGTGCCGAAGGCGGGCGCGACCATCTCGGCGCCCGACGTGATCGCGTGGATCCGCCAGCGCATGGCGCACTACAAGTGCCCCAAGTCGATCGACGTGATGGCCGAGCTGCCGCGCAATCCGAGCGGCAAGGTGCTCAAGCGCGTGCTGCGCGAACCCTACTGGAAGGACCGGGCGCGCGCGGTCAACTGAACCGCGGCGCCTGCAGAGAGGACGAGAAATGACCGCCTTCCGCAGCAATGTGCGGCCCGCAAGCGAGGAATTCGCCGCCAATCGCGCGGCGATGCTCGCCCTCGTCGCACAATTGCGCGAGCTCGAGGCCCGCGCCGAGCAATTGTCGGAACGCCGCCGCCCGCGCTTCGAGGAACGTGGCCAGCTCACGCCGCGCGAAAGGCTGGCGCGTCTGCTCGATCCCGGCATGCCCTTCCTCGCCATGCACACGATGGCGAACTATCTCGTCGACGATCCCGACCCCGCGACCAGCGTTCCCGGCGCCTCGATCATCGTCGGCATCGGCTTCGTCGCAGGCGTGCGCTGCGCGATCTGGGTCGACGACAGCGGCATTCGCGCGGGCGCCGTTGCGCTCGGCACCCTGCCCGTCACGCTCGGCTTTCTCGAACTCGCCAAGCGCCACAAGCTGCCGCTGATTCATCTGGTCGAAAGCGCCGGCGCCAATCTCGTCAAGTACGAGGTCGACGGCTGGGCGAAAGGCGGCGGCCTGTTCTACCGGCTGGCGCAGATGAGCGCGGCCGGCATTCCGACCATGGCCGTGCTGCACGGCCCCTCGACCGCCGGCGGCGCCTATCATCCGGGCATGAGCGACTATGTGATCGGCGTGAAGCGCAACGGCATGGCTGCGCTCGGCGGCGCCGCGCTCGTCAAGGCGGCGACGGGCGAGGAAGTGCCCGACGAGGCCGAACTCGGCGGCGCCGAGATGCACGCCACTGTGTCCGGTCTCGTCGAATTCCTCGCCGACGACGACGCGCACGGGCTTTCGATCGCGCGCCGGGTGATGCGCAATCTCGACTGGAACCGCAATTGCCCGAAGCCGCCGCAGACGACGTTCGCGGAACCGGTCTATCCGACCGATGAAATTGCCGGCGCCGTGCCGACCGACAACAAGAAGCCCTATGATGTGCGCGAGGTGATCGCGCGGATCGTCGACGGGTCGGAGCTCGACGACTTCAAGCCCGGGTACGGCGTCTCCACCGTTTGCGTGCAGGCGAGCATCTACGGCCATCGCTGCGCCCTGATCGGCAACAACGGGCCGATCGATCCGGCCGGCGCGACCAAGGCCGGACAATTCTTCCAGCTCTGCGACCAGTCGAACACGCCCGTCGTCTTCCTGCACAACACGACCGGCTATTGGGTCGGCGCGCAATACGAGCAGGCCGGCATGATCAAGCACGGCTCGAAGATGATCCAGGCGGTGGCCAACATGCGCGTGCCGCGCATTGCGCTCTACATCGGTTCTTCCTACGGCGCCGGTAACTACGGCATGTGCGGTTACGCGTACGAACCGGATTTCCTGTTCGCATGGCCGAACGCGACAACGGGCGTCATGGGCGGCGAACAGGCGGCCAAGACCATGTCGGAAGTCGCGGTTCAATCCGCCCGGCGCACGGGCGCGGCGGTGGACGAAGCCGACCTGCGCCGCCGCGAAGACGAGATCGTCCACATTTTCGAAAGTCAATCGTCGGCCTTCTACACGTCGGGCCGCGCGCTCGATCACGGCATCATCGATCCGCGCGACACGCGCCGCGTGCTCGGCTTCTGCCTCGACACCTGCTGGGAGGCGCGCAACCGCACCCTCAAGCCGAACGCCTTCGGCGTCGCGCGCATGTGAGCGGAGACCGCCCATGACCTTCAACCGGCTCCTGATCGCAAACCGCGGCGAGATCGCCTGTCGCATCATGCGCACCGCGCGCGCGCTCGGCCTGCGCACGATCGCCGTATGTTCCGACGCCGATGTCGGCGCGCTGCACGTGCGCGAGGCGGACGAGGCGGTGCGCATCGGCCCCGGCCCGGTCGCCGAAAGCTACTTGTCGATCCCCGCGCTGATCGCAGCGGCGCGCGCCACGGGCGCAGAAGCCGTGCATCCCGGCTACGGCTTCCTGTCCGAAAACGCCGATTTCGCTCGCGCCTGCGAAGCCGCCGGGCTCGTCTTTGTCGGCCCGCCGGCAAAGGCGATCGCGCTGATGGGCAACAAGGCCGAAGCCAAGCGCCGGATGATCGAGGCCGGCGTGCCCTGCGTACCGGGCTACCAGGGCGCCGACCAGTCCGACGCGGCCTTCGCCCAAGCGGCCGACGGGATCGGCTATCCTGTCATGATCAA
>CXWK01000740.1_pt4 | contig 12735 bp, 8 predicted proteins | sample 590851 | NCBI WGS metagenome assembly CXWK01 (sample SAMEA3498364, study PRJEB10139) | wastewater metagenome | biome: wastewater treatment plant; material: activated sludge | place: Denmark | collected 2014-08-01
GTCATCGGAGTACGGATCTCGTGACTCATGTTCGCGATGAACATGCTCTTCGAGAGATTGGCGCGCTCGGCGGCAGCAGTCGCGGCACCCAACTCCCGAGTGCGCTGCTCGACAACGGCCTCCACTTCCGCGGAGCGGCGCAAGGTGCTGCGCACGTAGGCCGCGAGCGTCGCAGTCGTGAACAGACCAGCAAGAAGAATCACCCAAGGCAGCACCGCCTCGAGAGGCTGGGAACTTCCCGCACTCCGATGAATGCGAACTTCCCAGTCACCGTCGATCCCAGTCAGGGCTCCGGAGTAGATCGCGACTTCCGATGCGGAGCCCGCGTCGCCGGCCCGCGCGATCTCGAATTCGAGGCCTAGTTCGGAGGCGTGAGACGCGGCCTTGGAGGTGACTTTGGAGAGCGGAATGGCGCCGACCAGAATTCCGCGCAAATCCTGCCGCCGCTGCTCGGGCGTGCGGAACGCGCGCTCCGAGGCGTAGAACGGCGCGGCCGTGATCAGCTTGATCTCGCCACCGTCCCCGCCAGGCATCCAGCCGAGAAGGGTCCGTTGCTCCGCCGCGCCGGCCACGCCTTGCAGGAACTCCGACAGCGCGGGCTGGTCCTCGAGGTAGGTTTCCTCGATCCCGGAGAGGATCAGAAACTGCGTATCCGGCGACGATCCGCTGGCGCTCGCGATCGTTTCATACAGCACGGAAACCGGCGCCGAGGAGCTCATGCTCCCCATCACGCCAGCGAGCAGGTGCACGGTGTGCTCATGGGTCAGGATGCTCGCCTCGGCGTGCTCCTCAATCTCCTGCGCCTCACTCCGCAAAGAGGATTCGGCGCGTTCCGTGAGCATCCGATCGGTCAGTTGCCAGCACAGTCCGGCGGTGACCAAGCCACCCAGGCACACGATCACGACCGGAACGGTGCGCGTCAAGGGAAGCAGGGCCGAGCTGGGAGGGGAGAGGTCACGGAACCAACCCAACCAACCACCGAAGAGCACGCAGATCAACCAGGTGAGCAACAGCACCAGGGAGGCATTGCGCAAGAGTTCCGTCTCGATCGCATGCCGATCGGCCAGGTCGCTGAAATCCACCTCCGTGCGTAGCCAACCCAGCGGTCCTCCCAGGACTCCAGGCAGCGGGGATTCCAGCGACACTCGGCGCGCCTGAGCGAACTCTGCGCCGGAAGCGCCAGCGCTCTCCGTGTCGAACGTGATCACTTCGGTGCCGATGATCCGCGCGAGGCTGTCGGCTTCGTCCCCGACCAGCGGCCGAATGAACACGATGCGCCCCTCGAAGTCTCCGGAGCCGTCCGATCGCGCCAGCGGTTTGCTGGCGACGAAGGAGAGATTGCCGTCTGGTCCGAGCATCAAGCCATACGCGGGGATGCGCGGATCCGCAGCGGCAAAGGTCTGCCAAGCTTGGTCCGTGAGGCCGAAATCCGCCGCCTCTCCGGCGAGGACGTCGTAGTCCTGGCGCGCGAGCACCACGCCATCCTCGTCCTCGACGTAGATGCGGCTGCAGTTAATGCCCGCGACGCTGTCCGGCTGGAAGTTCTCTTCGATGAAGGAGGGATCCGGGTCGAGCGCGAACTCGTACATCGAATCCCACTCCGCCCAGTCTCCGCAAGTGGCATCGAGGTTGCCGCTGAGCGCATTGATGGCCGTCATGATCCGAACTTCGTAGCGCTCCGCGCGCTCCGCGAAGGCACGCGCATGCAGATCGTCGATGCGCGGCGCAACCAGAAACTCGATGGCCGCGTAGCCCGCGGCGAGCAAGGCCAAGGCGAATGTAACCGGAACGGCGACGGAGGATAGGCCGCGCCTCACCTAGAACTCCTGTGACCAGAACAGGCCGAACCAGATCGGGTCCGGATCGTCGAGGGCGTCGCGATAGGCCGATTCGATCTGCATGGAGGCGTAGACGGCGAGATCGAGGCGCAAACCTTCCTGCAGCATCCAACACAGTTGGAGTTGCGCACCGGCGTCGGAAAAACCGGCGGCGCGTGCGCCGACGTTGTAGTCGGCGTAGTTGCGATCCATCGCGGAGGCCCAAGTCTGTGCGCAGAGCATCCAATGCTCGCTCAAGGCAAACTCGCGCAGCAGAGCGCCGCGCAGGTAGAAACCATGCGCTTGCAACAGATCCGACCAGAGCTCCACCTGGGGCGTCACCAGATCCTGAGGCCACTGGCAGCTCAGGTAGAACTCGACCGTGCTCGGATCACTGGACCCCGGGTAGGTGTACGACGCCGCCCCGACCGCGATCGTGGCCGACTCCCCTTCGATTCCCCATTCCGCGCAGTAGTCGAGTTCGCTGACCTCGCCCTGGCGATCCGCCACGTTGCTGAGGTCCATGCTCCAGAACAGTCCGGCACCGAAGTAACTGCCATCCTCGAAGCCGCGGTAGAGGAAGAACTCGGGTTGGAGCACCGGCTCGTCGTTGAGCACGACGCCACGCCAAACGTACTGAGACCAGAGTGAGACTTGGTACTCCCAGCTCCAAGCAGCGTCCTCGATTTCAAGCGCAGGCGCATCGAAGCAGGCGCTGGTGGTCGGCTCCTGAAACAGCTCACCCTCCGCAGTGGCGGAAAGCATGCAAACCAACCAAGGTAGATCTACGGCCATCGGGGACCTGCGCTCCACAAATCGGAGCGAAGTCGCCGGGGCCTGGAGGCCTATTTCCTCAATCCTGTTCGTCGAAGCTCAGAGCACGATCACGTTCGACTTGCTGCAGTTGCCGCCGTCCAGCACTTGCACGCTGCGGCCGCAGGCACCGCTGGCCGCGATGAATCCGCGCGTCGCCTTGCCCGCGCCGTTCGTGCGCACCAGAGCGCCGAGCACCGCCTGCGCGAGATCGAGCTGGGTTCCGGCACAGGGCGGAGTCGCGAGCGTCGTGACGCCGGGATGTCCGTGGAAGATCGCCACCCAGTTGCCGGGTGTCGCGCCAGTGATGATCAGGGTCATCGTGCCCGGGCAGCTTCCGGTCACGGCGAGCACCGGGCTCGCGGGACCGCGATCGCGCACGAAGGCATCGGCGGCGAGGTTCGTGTCTCCGGCCACCAAATTCGTTGCGGCGCTCTCGAACGCTACGCGCCCGCCGTTCGAGTCGAGCGAGGGATCCACGCACACTTGGTCTGCCTCGCTCCCGCTGCTGCTCACGCTGACGCGCGAGGTCTGGCCGAGCTGAACGTCGCGCAGGAACACGTCACGCAAAGCATTCGTGTCGCCGGCGACCAGATTGGTCGCCTGGCTCTCGAAGGCGAGAAAGCGTCCGTCGAGGGAGAGCGCGGGCTCGGAGGAGGAAGAGTTGCCTTCGACGCCGCCGGAAGTCACGCTCGCGCGCACGGTCACGCCGGAGTTCAAGTCGCGGCGGAACACGTCGGTGGCGCCGTTCGTATCACCGGCGACGAGATTCGACGCAAGGCTGCGGAAAGCCACGTAGCGGCCGTCTCCGGAGATGCTCGGCAAGCTGCTGTCGCCGTTGCCGATCGCAGCACTGCTGCTGCGGCTGATCAGCTTGTTGGAACCAGCCACGGTGTCGCGCACGAAGACGTCGAACGCGTTGTTGGTGTCCACTCCCGTGGACGTGAGATTGCTGGCCTTCGAGTAGAAGGCGACGTAGCGGCCGTCGAAGGAGATCGCAGCGCCGATGCTCTCCTGATTGGGATCGCCGCCGGCGGACGAGAGACTGACGCGCTCGGCGCCGCCGGAACTTGCGGTCCAGAGAAAGACGTCGGCCATTCCGTTGCCGTCAGGCGCGGAGGGAAGATTGGTCGCCCAACTACGGAAGGCCACTGCGTTGCCGTCGCCCGCCACGACGCCGCCGACGCTGTCGCCGCCGAGCGCCTCCGCTCCGAGGTGCGTGACGCTGACGCGCCGCGTGGAGGTGGTGGGAACGTCGCGCAGGAAGACGTCCATGACGCCGTTGGCGTCGCCTGGAACGAGATTGGTCGCTTCGGAGTGGAACGCGACACGGTTGCCGTCCACGGAGATGCTCGGCGAGAAGCTGGCGCCGTTCGCCTCGCCGCCGGCTGAGTTGACGCTGATCCGAGAAATCGTTCCCTGCACCACGTCACGCAGGAACACGTCCTGGACGCCGTTGGTGTCGCCGAGCACGAGGCTTGGATCCGTGCTCACGAACACCACGAAGCGGCCGTTCCCCGAGATCACCGGCGACTCGCAGGGCGCGACGGCCTCCTGATCGAGCCAACCGAGGCTGACGCGGCGCGTCACGCCGCTCTGCGGCGCCGGCGCGGAGGCGGCCGCAGCGAGGAAGAGGAGGGTGGAGCAGGTCAACATTGCAACATCCTATCCGAGATTCTCCGCTTTCACCCAAAGCCGCTCCCCCGCCCGCAGAGTGCGCTCGCCGTACTTCTCGCGCAGTCGGTCGAGCACGTCCAGCCGCTGCCGCTGCTGCGCGCGCTCCTGCGCGAACAAACTCGCCTGCCAGTAGCCGCGCGTCAGCCCGGTGAAGCGCACGCCGACCAGCCGCACCAGCGTGCGGCGCGTCACCATCTTCGCGAGCAGCTCCTGCGCGAGCACCGTCCACTCCAGATCGTGATCGCTCGGCTGCGGCAAAGACGCATCGCGCGAAACGGTGACGAAGTCGGCATAACGCACCTTCACCGTGAGCGTGCGCGCGAGCAGACCGTCAGCGCGCAGGCGCGCGGTGGCCTCCTCCAACAACTCCTGCATGCGCCCGCGCAGCACGCGCAGGTCATCCGTGTCCTGCGCGAAGGTGCGCTCGTGGCCGACCGACTTCGCCTGCGGCCGCTCCCACGGCGGGCACACCGGCGTGTCGTCCTCGCCGCGCGCACGCACTTGCATCGCGGGGCCGTGGCTACCGAACACGCGCTCGAGGAACCACGACTCAGTACGCGCGAGCACGCCGAGCAGATCAATGTGGAAATCGCGCAGCCGCGAGGTCGTGACCGGACCGATGCCGGGCAAACTCTTCACTGGAAGCGGTGCGAAGAAGCGCGGCGCTTGGTTGCGCTGCACGTCGAAGATGCCGCGCGGTTTGGCGAAGTTGGAGGCGACCTTGGAGACGAGGCGGTTGTGCGCCACCCCCACCGTCACGTCGAGACGCAGGCGCTGCAGGATCTCGCGCCGCATGCGCTCGGCCGCGTCCACCGCGCGCCCGTGCAACCGTTCGGTGCCGGTGAGATCGAGGTAGGCCTCGTCCACCGAAACTTTCTCGACCACCGGCGCGTAGGCGCCGATCAGCTCGAAGACCGCGTGCGAGGCGCGCGCATACATGCCGTGGCTGCCGGAGACGCGGACCAGATCGGGACACAGCCGCAGCGCCTGCGCCATCGGCATCGCCGAATGCACGCCGTAGGCGCGCGCCTCGTAGGAGGCGGCGGCCACCACCCCGCGCGTCTCCGGCGGCCCGCCGACCACCACCGGCCGGCCCTTCAGCCGCGGGTCGAGCACACGCTCGACCGCGACGAAGAAAGCGTCGAGGTCGAGGTGGAGGACGGTGCGGGCGGGCACCTGCATATGATATGATGGATGTCATATTCTAGGATCCTCCTCCTAAGTCTCTGAATTCGAGTTGACCGCTGGCAGTCTCAGGATACATTTGAGTGAGCATGCTCTCCGCCCTCGTCGTTTTACTGGCTGCCCCCCCCCATTTCATTCCTGAGCCCGCAAGGCCAGACCCACCTGGTCAACCCGGCGAGCGCGACGGCATGGTCCTCCATCACCCAGGCTCTGACCATGGCCAATCCGCAACCGGGTGACCAGATCGTGGTGATGGGAATCAAAGTCGGCAACCTTCCTGCGGCGTATTGTGAAACGCCGCTCGTGCCAGGGCAAACAGCGGAGACATTTCCGCTGGTGCTTCCCGAAGGCGTCAAACTCGTCGCCGCCGGCAGCGATCCGGTGCTCATCGCGCGCACCCAGGCGGGCATGGAACCTCTCATCAAGATTGCTGCTGCCAGTGCGACGACCATCACGGTCATCGAGGGCTTGCGCATTCTCGGCGGGAAGATCGGTGTCAGCATGGACGATGACTCCACCGGGGTGCTGCCCGTGGAGATCCGCAACTGCCGGTTCATCCGCAACGAGGTAGCGATCTCGGCGATCGCCGAGAAGGGCGCCGAACTTCAATTGCTGGTGGAGGGATGCGTGTTCGAGCCGAGCACGGTCATGTACCCGCAAGCCGTGCTGCTGGAAACACCCAGCGTCGGCATCCGATTGCATGCGACGCAGGACGGCGGGACCAGTCTCGTGCCGCGCGTGGATGCCACGGTGAGCGGAGGGAGTCTGAAGCCGGGCTATCTGAGCACTGCCAAGCCTGCGGCTCTGATTCTCAGCGACGCNNCACTTGGCGGAACATCGGGGCGGACTGACGCCATCGCCGATCGCTGAGGTCGTGCTCGAGGTGGAAGGCGGCGCCTGGCGTGGAGACAGCAAGTGGGACGTCTTCGTCTATTCCACGACTGCGAACAACGGAGACTCCGTCGCGGATTACACTTGCGGCTACGACGTCCGCCTCGAGGGAGTGCTGGCAGAGCGCTTCGCTGGTGTCGGCGCGTTGGCTCAATGCGGTGCCGAGTCGCGAGGACGGCTGCATCTCACAGGCGGTGCCGTGATTCGAGAGTCCGGATATCAGCAGACGCGTGTATCCGCACGCAAGACGATCTGGTCAGGCATCTACGGCCACGCTTACCGAGGCTACCTCGGCATCACGGGTACAGATTTTGACATCCTCGACAACACCGGACATGGCATCTACCTGACAGCCGCCGAGACCAAGGTCGCGCCAGGACCTTTTCCGGTAGGTGCCTACCTCGGCATCGAAGAGGGAAGGATTCACGGAAATGACGGGGCGGGCATCAGCTTCCATACAGCAGAGGTCGGCCAAGCCATCGTTGGCGGTACCTGGCACGAAGAGGCCGACGGAGCAGGCGGCTTGTTCCGCCAATTGATTGACGATGGCAACGATCCCACCGATCTTCCGCACGGGCAGGGTCACGTGGATCGGTGCGCCATTTCCAATAACGGCGAGCACGGGATCTCGATGCGGAGCTTCCTATACACGCCGTCGGGAATCTCCTGCAGGTTCATGAACTCCGTGATCTGGAACCACCCCTTGGGTGGAATCGTCGCGTTCTCGAGCGGCGGGAGTCCGATGGTTCCTCTGATGGCGGTGCCGATCCACGGCTGCACGATCGCCGGCAATGGATCCATGCAGACGGATCCGTTCAGTTCGCAGACTGCGGACTACAACGTGGAATTCTTCGAACTCGTGCCCTTGGCGGACAACATCTACGAATGGACGGAGCAGACGGCCAACCCGAATCCTAAATCCATCGGTACGCGGATCACGAACTCGATTTTGATTCGGAAGAACCCTGGTCCGAGTGCGAAGGACTTCGGACCGTACATGGTGGCGAACGAGATCGCCAAGGACCTTAGCCCTACCACACTCGTGGCGGACGACAAGATCGGCATCGAGAGTGTGCGCCGTGATCCTTCTGGGGTGCCAACTGGCGCCAGCTACATGACCTTAACTGTCCCACAGTTCCTGGCCAACCCCGTGATCTGGACGGCTCGCGATGCCACCCAATTTGGTTTGGTCTCACTCGATCCGAGCAGTGAACTCAACAATACCTGGCCTGAATTCATGTTCGGCGTCCTCGAAGCCACCGTTGACTTTCTCAACGACCTCAGGGATCCCTTCAACCTCTTGGTGAACCCTTCCGCCGAGATGGGCGCCTTCGAGCTCCAAGGACAATGATCATGTGCATCGCACTCGTCCTGCTCGCAGCACAGGCATCACCAGCATTCGGTTCCGATCGATTCAGGGAGCTGACCATCCGAGAAATCTATGCCGCTGATCATCCGCGCCCGAATTGGGAGACGAGTTGGCAATTCGCGGCGCCACTGGGCGACCACAACCGCGATGGGCAGATGGATTTCTCCATGGCAGGAGTCGGCTTGAAGCCGAATTACTACGGTGATGAGCTCCTCCGCATGCGGTCTGGCCTCAGCTCCAGTCAATCCGATCGCTACAACTCGCTCTATTGGTCCGTCTTCCATCCCTTCGGAGATGGTCCCGAGGGTTACCGCTTCGCTTTGCTCACGAGCCCCTCCGGTCCGCGAGTGGCCATCCTCAATGTCCAGGCCGAACTGACGCTCTGGGACCTCGATTCCCGGACCCTTCTTGGAGTCGTTCAAGTGCCCCCACCGCCCATTGCTGGCTTACCGGGAGCTGATGTCCTCACCTCCGTCACCGGCGACACGGACGTGGACGCCGATGGCTGGAGCGACCTGTTCTTCATGGACCGCAACGGCGGCTACGGCATCGTGGGAGTCATCAGTGGCCGCACCCTCCAGCCGCTGTGGCAGCATCTGCAGCAGCCTCCCGCCCACCTCGCGAGGCCGGTCCCGAATCTTGACGTGGCCGGCCGACCGGACTTCGACCAAGATTCCGTGCCCGACTTCCTCTTCGGCTTCGAGAGCTTCTACGGAGGATGGGCGGATTATCGCCTCGGTGTCCTCTCTGGCGCTACGGGGGCGCTGCTCTGGGAGCGCACGCTCGTCACAACTAGCGGAAGCTGGGCCACAGCGATCCCCGACGTCACCCACGACGGCGTCCCGGATGTCGTCATGGGAGTCGGGCAACGCGTCTTGGACACCGAGGTCCTGGTTCAAGGGATGGACGGAGCCACCGGTGCGTTGATCTGGACGCGCACGCAGGGAGAGGTCGTGGCGCGCATTCCACCACTGTTCGCCACCTTATTCCTCACCCCGGCAGTGGGATGGTGCCAGATCTCACCGTTCGCACGCGCCTCCACCGATCATGAGATCTGGCTTTCCTTCGCCATGGATGACGGCACGCCTTGGACTTACCATCCGCGCAATGCCTCCGTCATCATGGACGTCTCGGACGGTCGGGTGCTCGACACAGTCCTCCAGCCCCGGGAGTTGCAGCCGTGGCGGCAACTTATCCCAGGCGACCGATCCACTCGACCAGTCTTTCCCCTCGGCGACGTGGATCGCGACGGCCTGATCGAATACGCGCAACCCGTCTACGCCAGCGACGTCAACGATCCCAACATCCCTGGTGATCCGTATCACTTAGTGATTTACGGCCAGAACACGCTCATCGGTCCTCCCGAGGCCGCACCGGGCGAACCGCTGTCCGTCGAAGTGTGGATCCCGAGTGCACCCGGTCACGAAACCTGGCTCCTCGCTTCCACCTCACTTGAAAGCGAGGCTGGTCTCGAACTCGATGGATGGCGCACGCGCCTCGGCCCGAGCGCACTGCGCGCCCTCACCGTGACCACGAAGCCCAGCCGGACCACGCTCGACGCGCGCGGGCGCGCCACCTTGAAGTGGACGGTTCCCGCTTGGCCGCGGCTTTCCGGAGAGAAGCTCTTCCTCCGCGCCATCGTCGAGGTCCCCGGCACCGACGAGATCTGGACGATGTCCAGTCTCGAGGTCGTGCCGGTTCGCTGATTATCCCGTTCGGTTTGCGACCTCGGCATCGCGGAATGCACGCCGTAAGCGCGCGCCTCGTAGGAGGCGGCGGCCACCACCCCGCGCGTCTCCGGCGGCCCGCCGACCACCACCGGCCGGCCCTTCAGCCGCGGGTCGAGCACACACTCGACCGCGACGAAGAAGGCGTCGAGGTCGAGGTGGAGGACGGTGCGGGGGGGGCACCTGCATATGATATGATGGATGTCAGATGCCGCCAGGATCGCGATTGCCCCGATCAACAGCAGGGGGTAGTGGAGTTGGTTCTCGGCCAAGTGGCGAGGGGCGCAAGCCTTCCAAGGAAGGTCGTGCTCGTCAGTCGCAGTCCTTCTGTGAGGTAGCGCCCCGATCGGACCCGCGCCCGGCCACGAGGGCTCGCAGGCGGTGCCCCGACGACTACTGGATCCGGATCACGTTCGACTGCATGCAGTTCGACAGATCCACCGCCTGCAGGTATCTGCCACAAAATGCAGCCGGGACGGTCTTGTTGACGACGAAAGAGCCGACGCTGTTGGCTTTGAAGGTGCCGAGCAGGGTCGGATTCATGAGGCCGATCACCTCGCCCGTGCACGCATTGCCCACCGGAATCGTGAACGAAGCCGGTTGTGAGGCTTGGAGCAGCGCGAATGTCTTGTTCGGCGAGAAGCCACTGAAGTTCACGGTCATCGGGCCAGGGCAACTACCGTTCAGGGCGATCTGCAACCCTCCGGTGACGCTGAACTTGTGGTCGTCCACGCACGGACTGCCACCGCCGAAGGTGTTGCTGCGAATCAGTACCCGTCCGATCGAAGCTGCCGAGTAGTTGATCCGGACCGGCGTCGGCGCGGTGACGAGGTAATAGTCGTGGCGGATTTGCGCGAGTTGACCGTCGAGCACCACGACGTCGATGTCGTCCACGCCGCCATGGTGATTCACCAGATTCAGCACGAAGTGCTGTACCGGAACGTCATAGCGCAGTTCGATCTTGCTGTCGGAGGAGTTCGCGGCGATCGCCTTGCTAATCGTGTTGCCGTTGAAGTTCGCGCCGAACCAGGTCAACTGCCCGAAGAGCGCCGCGTAGACGCAGCCATCCTGCACCAGACCGGGACCCTGTCCATTGGCGATGGCGCTCTCATCGAGAAAAGAGATCTGGAGGTTCGAGCCGACGCCATTGGCGACTGAGTACGTCTCGAAGTCCTCGATGGTGGTCTGCGCGGTGGCGCTCGCACCGAAGAGCGCAGCAACGGTGATGAAGAAAAAGGATGAGCGAAGGTTCATGGTTGGATCTTGAATCTCTGGGGAGCCCGGCGCTTACCGGACTCCATCAGAATATGCGATGAATGCGCAACTGGACGAATTGAAGATGATCTGGCGGCAATCGATCACGCCATCGACCGACGCCGCCCCCACCCGGCTTTGGATGCCACGGACACGATTCCAAGAGACCCTACCGCGACTTGATCTTCTCGAAAGCCGCGTGCTCCAGCACCGTCGGCGTGACTCCTACCTGCTTCTCGAAGACTTCTTCGAAAGGCTCGGTGGCACCCGGCAGCGCCTGAATCAGCCGCGTCACCGCCGCACCCTTCTCGAGCGTCACCAGCTCCCCCGCCACCAGCGTGAACAACGCGCGCTGGATCAGCGCCAGATCGTGGCCGACCTTCTTCTCGAGCATGAAGCTCAGGTCTTGCCCCACGTAGGGACCGAAGTGCAGATGACCGTCCTTCTCGTTGTTCTCGGTGTCGCGGAAGTTGAGGTACACCACTTCTTCACCGGCGCGCGCGGCCTTGCGCTGCGGGTCGCTGGCGTCGCGGTCACCGAGGAGTTTGAAGGCAGCCTTCTTGCGCTGCTCGAGCACCTGCGTCAGATCGCGCACGCTGAAGGTGCCGCGCAATGCGGAAACGTTCTTCGGGAACTGTCCACCATTCGACTGACCGCCCGGAACGAAGGCTTGGCGCGGCGGCGTGACGTCGCCCACGGAGTCGGCACCGAGGCGCGCCGCCATCACTCCGTGCTGGGCGAGCACGCCCTGAAAAGCGAGGCCGAGCGAAAACCAGTTGGGAATCGCCGGTCCTTGTTGGCTGAGGATCGCCACCAGAGCATCGAAAGTGAGGAGGTCGCGCGCGAGGACGGGTTCGGTGTCCTGTGAGGGTTCGGTCCAGCGCTCGATGGCGCCGTCGCCCTCCGCGCCTTCCTGCATGCACAGCAGGTGCACGCGACCGAAAGTCACCGGTGAGCCGAAGAAGGAGTGCGCCCAGCCGGTGATGGCGGGATTGTGAAAGACTTCCTTCAGCGTGGGCTCGGCCAGACCGGCGAGGCAGAGATATTCGATCATCTCTTTGCGCGTCGGCAGCACGAGCATCGGGATCAGCGGTGGCGCTTTGCCTTCGACAGTGCAGTTGAGCTGCGGCAGCGCGAGCAGAGGGACGAGTTTGTCGAGCACGGCTTGCTCACGCTTGTCCACGTCCTTGCCGAGGAGTTGCGCGAGCGTCAGCGGCTGCGCGAGCGCGGCGAGATCGAAATCTTTGTCGAACTCGATGCTCTTGACGAGGGCGACGAGTTCCTTCTCGGTGATGCCGTCGTTCTCGGGGATTCCGCTCCAGCGGCCGATCTGCACCAGCGCGCGGAGCACGGCCGGCGCGGCGAGCTGCAGAGTGTCGCCGGCGGCCGGGTAGCTCTTGCCGCGCACCTCCTTGGGCTGAAAACCGAGCTTGGGGAGGTAGAGGCGCACCGGACCGAAGCTGACGGCGGCACAGTCGCGGACCATCAGCTCGTGGAAGGAGCCGGTCGTGATGTTGGCCGGGTCGAGGCCGTTGCGGGTGAGCAGGTCGTGGGCGACGGCGGTGTAGTCGAGGGGCTCGGCGCCGGCGGTTCGTGAGGGGGCGGTGCCGGGGAGCACCGCGAGCACCCATGCACTGGCCACGACGCCTATGAAACGACTGCGGGTGAATCGAGAGAAAAATCCGGCCGTGCGAACTGCACGAGCCTCCGGGCGCGAAGAGGGCATAGGGGTTCTTTAGCAGGGCAGCGGACGACGTAACCGTTACGGGAAGGTCAAACTCTTGTGAGTCCTGACGTATTCACCGCCACTAGATCTTCCCGAACCTAGACTGCCGGAGCTCGTCCAACTCGATAATACACTTCGATGTGGGGCACAAGTCCCGCAATGTTTCCTACTCCTGGCTCAAGGAGATCTGCGAGCACCTCAAGAACGCGACTATGGTGACCTTCCCCCAATAAATCGGCCCACGGCTAGAGTGACACTCGGCATCCAAACCGAGAT
>CXWK01013939.1_pt1 | contig 12727 bp, 9 predicted proteins | sample 590851 | NCBI WGS metagenome assembly CXWK01 (sample SAMEA3498364, study PRJEB10139) | wastewater metagenome | biome: wastewater treatment plant; material: activated sludge | place: Denmark | collected 2014-08-01
GCACCACCAGGTACCCGGCGGCGGCCGCAGCGGCCCCGTTGGGCACGGCCCGTCCGGGTGCGCGGCCGCCGGCAACCCAGCCGCCGACGCCGGCCGACATCAGGATCAGCAGCGAGAACAGCGCGCCGATCCCCGACGACGGGTTGTCTCGGCCGGACTGGGCCAACGAGTTGACGATCGCCAGCGGGCCGCACAGCAGGGCGGTGACGGCACCGCCGCGCACGATGGCGTCCATGCTCAGGGCAGCAAACGCCCCGGGGGTGGGTTCGATGGGCTCGATCGGTTCGTACGGCTCGCTCATGCGGCACCGCCTGCCCTGTCGACCTCGGCTGGCACCGGCCCCAGGCCGAGCCCTCCCGGGTTGAGTAGTCCGTCCGGGTCGAGCGCGTCCTTGACGGTGCGCAGCACGTCGAAGCCGCCACCCAGCGCATCGGCCATGAACGAGGCCCGGCCGATGCCGATCCCGTGGTGGTGCGACAGCGATCCGCCGCCGTCGAGCACGGCCCGGGTGGCCGCCGCCCACGCCTGCTGGTGGTAGGCGGTGCGCTGCTCGGGCTCCACCCCTCCGGCGAAGGTGAAGTACAGACAGCCGCCGTCCAGGTAGCTGTGGGACTGGTGGGTCGAGGCGGCCAGCGTGCCGGGCACGGCGGACAGGGCGGCGACCACGTCGCGGGCCAGCGGTGCCATCACGCTCCACGGCCCGCTGATCTCCATCGTGTCGACGACGAAGCCCTTGCCGACCAGGTCCTCCAGCTCAGCGACGTTGTTGCGCCGCTGCATCCACTTTTCGACCAGCGCCACGTCGGCGGTGGCGCCCTGCGCCGTCGCCTCCTCGTCGAGGATGCCGAGCGTGGCCTCGACGATGGCCGGGTCGCCCTCGTCCAGCGCCAGCAGCAGTGCCACGTCGCCGGTGCCAAAGCCGCGGTCGGCCTCCACCGCGTCGTACAGGCGCAGCACTGCGGGGGTGGCGCCGCGCTGCACGGTGCGACGCATCACGTCGAGGCCGGCGTCCAGGGTGTCGAAGGTGTAGGCAGCGCGGCCCTCGGCGGCCGGCAGCGGGCGGGCTCGCAGGTGCACGCCGACGATCACGCCCAGCGTGCCCTCCGAGCCGACGAACAGCTGGGAAAGGTCGGGGCCTTGGGCGGCGCGGGGCGCGCCGCCGGTGGAGATCAGGGTGCCGTCGGCCAGCACCACGTCGAGGCCCACCACCAGGTCCTCGATCTTGCCGTAGCGGGTGGAGAACTGGCCGGCGCCCCGGCAGGCCACCCAGCCGCCGACGGTGGACAGGGCCATCGACTGGGGCCAGTGCCCCACGGTCAGTTGGTGCTCGGCGCGCAGCTCGGCCTCAAACACGTCGCCAAAGGTGCCGGGAAGCACCGACACGATGCCGGAGACGGCGTCGACGGCGCCGATGCCGGCCAGCCCGCACATGTCGAGGGCCACGCCGCCCAGCAGCGGCACCGAGGCGCCGAGCACGCCGGAGCAGCCGCCGGTGACGGTGACCGGCACGCCATCCGCGGCGCAGGCCCTGACGACCGCCACCACGCCGTCGACGTCGGTGGGCCGGGCCACAGCGCCGGCGAGGGCCGGCACCTCGCCCTCGGTGGCCCACACCAGGCCGATCGGCCACCAGTCGCGTGAGTGCTCGGCCAGGGTGGCGGGGGAGACGTCCACCTCCACGCCGGTGGCGGCCAGCCGCTCGACGAACCCAGCGGGCAGCGGGCGCTCCAGGCCGAAGCGGGAGCGGGCCTCGGCCGGGTCGCCGGCCAGCGCAATGCCGGGCGTCGGCGCACCGGCGCCGAGGGGGAGGGGAGCTGCGGGTGGGGAAAGATCCATGGTGAAGCGTGTCCTTTCGAGATGGGGAGCGGGGTGGGGGGTTAGGCGCGGGTGCCGGCGGGAACGCCCGGCGGCAGGGCCTGGTCGGTCTCGGCGGCCAGCTCGGCGTCGACGACCGCCTCGAACGCCGCCACCTGGCGGGCGACCTCGGCCTCGTCCCAGCCGAGCAGCGGGGCGACGTCGGCTGCCACCGCCGGTGCGGCCCGTCGGGTGGCGATGCGGTCCAGCAGCAGGGCGCGGGTGCGGCGGCTGAGCACGTCCACCAGCGTGGTCGCCATCTCCGCCCGGGCGGCGTGGCGGGCCTCGGCCCGCAGGTAGGGCAGGCCCTCCACCATCGGCTCCACCAACTCGGGGCGCTCGGCGATGTCGGCCAACAGTGCTGTGGCCTCGCCTCCGTAGCGACGGGCCAGATGCTCGCCGGTGGCCTGGTCCAGCCCGGCTGCCACGGCGGCGTCGACGATCGTGTCCCAGCCGTCGGCGCCCCGAAGGGCCAGCCGGGCGGTCGGCGAGCGCTTGGCCACGTCGGGCCGGTCGCCGCCCAGTAGCGAGCCGACCACCTCGTCGACGGCGTCGGCGGCCATCTGGCGGTAGGTGGTCAACTTGCCGCCGGTCACGGTCACCATCCCGCTGGGCGAGGTCAGCACGCTGTGCTGACGGGACAGGTCGGCGGTGCGGCCCGACCCGCCGTTTGTCACCAGCGGTCGCAGCCCGGCCCAGGTGCCGGTGACGTCCTCGTGGGTCAGGTCGGCGCCGGTCCAGGCGTTGAGCGCGCCCAGCAGGTAGGCGACGTCCTCGGGGGTGCACTGCGGGTCGTCGATCGGGCCGTCGTAGGCGGTGTCGGTGGTGCCGACGTAGGTGTGGTCGCCCCACGGCACGACGAACACCGACCGCTTGTCGCCACGGACGGGCAGGATCACGCCGATGTCGTTGCGCACCCGGTCCCACGGCACGGTCAGGTGGATGCCCTTGGCCGGGGTGATCGAGCGGGGGTGGGTCGCCTCGTCCAGGGCCCGCACGTCGTCGGCAAACACGCCCCCGGCGTTGACGACCGCTGCGGTGGCGATCGTGAAGCGCTCGCCGTCGGCCTCCGCCTCCACGCCGTCGATGATCCGTCCCGGTGTCTTGGACAAGCCCAGGGCCCGCACCCGGTTGGCCGCCACGGCGCCCTTGTCGAGCACGGCGGTGCGGATCACTGTCAGCACCAGCCGGGCGTCGTCGGCCGCGGCGTCGTAATAGATGTAGGCGCCGCCGATCTTGTCGGCGGGCAGGGTGGGCATGTGGGCGATGGCCTCGGCGGTGTCGATCCGCTGATGGAACTTGCCGATGCGCCAGCCGCCGGTGGCGTCGTAGGCCCACATGGCGGCGCCCAGCGTGCGCGACAGCTTCTTGGGGATCAGCCCGTCTTTGGCAAACAGCGGCAGCAGAAACGGTTGGATGTCCACCAGGTGAGGGGCGTTGGCCAGCAGCCGCCGGCGCTCGTGCAGCGCCTGGTACACCAGCGACACGTCGCCCTGTTGCAGGTAGCGCAGCCCGCCGTGCACCAGCTTGGAGCTCTTCGACGAGGTGCCCGAGGCAAAGTCGCCGCCGTCGATCAGGGCGGTGCGCAGGCCCCGGGCAGCGGCGTCGAGGGCGACGCCGGCGCCGGTGATACCGCCCCCGATCACCACCAGGTCGAAGTGTCGGGTCCGCAGCGCCTGCAACGCCTCGGATCGCTTGAAGGGTGCCTCTTGGCTCATCACTGACCTGCCACGTCGTCGAACACGTTCCCCGCCCGCAGCAGCGCGTTGGGCAGGCCCGTCGGGGGATGGTGTCAGGGTACGGCGCCCGCCCAGGCGGGTGCGCCATCGCAGCCCGGGGCTGCGAACCGAGAGGGCGGAGGGTCCGCGAACCCCGCCAACCCCACCGCTATCGTCGGCGAAGCAGCGGGGCAGGCGGCATGGACACACGCGACTCCATTCAGTTTTCCGACGGACCCTACGGCTCTCGGCGTCCCAGCGACGACGCGAGACGGGGTCGTCCTGCGCAGGGGCGGGCCTGGTCGCCCGTCGTTGTCGGCGCGCCCGTGCGCCCGGGCCGCTGGGTCGACCTCACCGAAGAGGACTTCGACGATCCGCTGAGCGGCGTCTATCCCCAGGTGGACGGTTCGTGGGTCGAGACGGGCCAGCGGCCGTACGACCACTCGGCCGACGGCTACATCAACGAGGACTACCCCGGGGACGGTTTCGTCGACGAAGGCGTGGTGGATCACCGCGTCGTCGACCGACAGGTCGCCGACAGTGCCTATGTCGACGACGGATACGCACACGAGCAGCACGTCGATGGCGCCTACGTCTGGAACGGCTACGAGTGGATCCTCCAGGTTCCCGAGGTGGTGTCGGCTGATCAGTTCGAACAACCCGGTTACGAATCGGACGGCTACGCCCCGTCCGGCCGAGCGGCGGGCGATCCGCCGGCCCCTTGGTGGGAGGTGCCCATCTGGAAGCCACCCCGCGTGTTCTTCGTCATCGGTGCGTTGGCCATCACCCTGATCGCTTGGCCACTGTCGAAGGGCTCCGAGGTGGACCGTGCCGGTGCCGCCACCGGGGAGGGGCCTAACGGCTCGGTCCCGATCGCCGGTGGCGGCGATTCCACCGGCGCCGGTTCCTTTGGTCGCCAGTGGTCGGCCGAGGTTCCGGGGGTACTGACCTTCTTAGGCAATCCCAGCCGTAGCTTCAACGGATCCGGGCCGCTTCCGGCCGACCCCCGGGTGGTCGATCGTTACGACCCGGCCGGTTCCGGCGCCGGCCCCAGCTCGCAGACGCTCATCGCCGAACGCGAGGGCCGCACCTGGGCGATCACCGCCGGCCTTGACGGCAAGGTCGGCTTCAGCGACGCCGACACCGGCGAGCAGCTGCTCAGCCCGCTGGAAACCTCGCGGCCGATCCGGGCCACCCCCACCCTCGACCCCGATGGATACCCCCTGTTGTACGTCGGCGGCGACGACGGCGAGCTGCGGGTGGTGGCCCTCGACCGGGGCGGAACGCCCGATGTGGTGTGGAGCTTGCGCGCCTCGTCGGTCAGCCCCTCGCAGTGGGGCACCGACTGGAGCGGCTCGCCGCTGCTCAGCGGCGACCGGCTGGTCGTCGGCGGAGGCAACTCCAACCTGCACGTCATCAAGTTGAACCGTTCGATGGACGCAGGTGGTCGGGTGCGGGTCGATCCCAAACTCGAAGCGCACATCCCCACCTGGGACGACGAGCTGAACCTAGTGCTCGGCGACCGCGAGACCGGGGTGGACGCCTCGATCGACATGGACGATTCCATCGCCTGGGTGGTCAACGGTGGCGGGCTGCTCACCGGCTGGGACCTGTCCCCGCTCGACCGCGGCGGTCAGCCCACACGGGTGCTGCGCTTCTGGGCGGGTGACGCGGTCAAAACGTCGATCGCGCTGGACGAGACCGGGGCAATCTACCTGGCCACCGCCGGACACCGACGCAACGGCCGGGTCGACGAGCTCGGCCGGGTGATGAAGCTCGACCCCAGCCGACCCGACGATCCGCTGGTGTGGTCATCGACCGAGGCCGGGCTCAGCGAGTCCGGCGTCGTCGGGGCGCCGGTGATCACCGCCGGCCTGGTCGTCGTCACCGGCGAGCAAGGCGAGCTGGCCGGCTTCGATCGTGCGACAGGCGAGGTTCTGTGGGTGCGACAGATTCAGGCGCCTGCCCGGGCGACGCCGGTGATGGTCGACGGTGCGATGGTGCTCGGCAGTTGCGATGGGTTGTTGCGTGCCTGGGACCTCAGCAGTGAGGGCCCCGAGGAGCGCTGGTCGGTCAACGTCGGCGGCTGCGTCGAGGCGCCGGTCACCGCCTGGAAGGGGCGGCTGTTCGTTCCCCAGCGCGACGGCGGCCTGGCGGTCGTCGGCGACGCTGCTGCCGGATAGGGCAGCGGGGTTACCTTGCCCACCATGGCAGATGTGTTTCACCTCGGGTTGTCTCGGCCCCAGCTGATGGGCGCCACGGTGGCGATCCTGCCCGGCGATCCGGGACGGGTCGAGCGCATTGCTTCGATGATGGAGCGCCCCCGGGCGCTGGCCAGCCAGCGCGAGTTCGTCTCGTGGCTCGGCGAGCTCGACGGCCGCCCGGTCGTCGTGTGTTCGACGGGTATCGGCGGCCCCTCCACCTCGATTGCGGTCGAGGAGCTGGCTCAGCTGGGGGTCCGCACCTTCCTCCGAGCGGGTACCACCGGGGCCATTCAGGACGATCTGGATATCGGCGACCTGGTCGTCAGCACTGCCTCGGTCCGCTTGGACGGCGCCAGCGAGCACTTCGCCCCGATCGAGTTCCCGGCGGTGGCCGACTTCGCCTGTACCACCGCCCTCGTCGAGTCCGCCCGGGCCCTCGGCGTGGAGCCTCACGTTGGGGTCACCGTCTCGTCCGACACCTTCTACCCCGGCCAGGAGCGCTACGACACCTTCTCGGGTCGTGTCGTCGGGCGCTTCGAGGGCAGCCTCGAGGCGTGGCGGTCGATGGGTGCGCTCAACTACGAGATGGAGTCGGCCACCCTGTTCACCATGTGCGCCACCCAGGGCCTGCGGGCCGGGTGCGTCGCCGGCGTGATCGCCAACCGTCGTCGCTCCGAGTCGCCCGATGAGGCCGGCGCCGAGCGGGTGGAGATCACCACCCGGCGGGTGGTCATCGAGGCGGCCCGCCGGCTGCTCGACGGTTGAGCTCACCGGCTGAGCGGTCACCGTGGGTATCGGTGCCCGCCACCCACAGCGAGTTGCCGCCGGCCGCCCGACGGTGTGCCTCCTTGCACCGTACGATTCCGGCCAGAAGTTGAAGTCGCGAGCCGCGCCACAGCGCAGCCGTCGAACGTGGGGGAGGAGCACGCATGGCACAAGCGGCTGAGATGTCCGACGGCGACGGCCGTGGCGGCCCGAGCCGCTGGACGGTCCTGGGCATCGGCGTGGCCGCCCTCGTCGTGCTGATCGGCGTGACGATCGTGATCGTAGGCGGCGACAACTCCGGTGACGGGGGCGAGGTGGTCACCCGTGCCGAGGCGGCCCTCGACAAGGCGGGCATCGCCGACGCCAAGGTTCAGACAGGCAAGAACGGCACCATCACCGTGTCCGGCGTCGACGCGGATGACTCCGGGCGTATCCCCGACGTGCTGGCCGGTGTCGATGGCGTCGACGACATCGAGGTGAAGGCGGTGACCGGGGAGTCGGCGTCCAACACGCCCGACTCCAAGCCCGCAGATGACGCCAACGCCGCAGCGTCGTCTACCGACGAATTCCTATCCACGCCGAAGCCGCCCAAGAGCACGCCCAAGGTCCCCTTACCCGATGGGGTGGAGCGCATGGGCGTCTATCAGGGGGGCAAGCTCTTCCTGGCTGGCAAGGTGCCCAGCTACGCCGACGGCAACCGCCGTATTAACGCCGGCAAGGAGATCCTGGGCGAGGACAACGTCTTCAACCTCTACGAGGTCGACAAGGCGAGCTCGCCCAGCGACGACGGCGTCATCATCGTCGCCGAGCCGTTCGTGTTCCCGGCCGAGTCGGCCGACCTCCCCGAGTCGTTCTTCAGCCTGGCCGACCTGGGCGTGGCCATCATGAGCCGCTTCGACCAGACCCAGATGACCATCACCGGCCACACCGACAGCTCGGGCGACGCTGCCTCCAACCAGAAGCTCTCCGAGGAGCGGGCGGAGGCGTTCAAGACCTATCTGGTCGATAAGGGCGTGGATGCCTCACGGGTCACCGTCGTGGGGAAGGGCTCCTCCGATCCGGCGTTCCCCAACGACACCGCTGCCAACCGGGCCAAGAACCGCCGCATCGAGGTGTCCCTGAAGGGCCTCCTACTCGGGGAGTAGCGCCCGCCTCGTTGTTCCGAGGAGTCAGGCGAATCAGGCCGAGCTGTGCTCATTCCAGCTGGCTGCCGTCGGGTCGGGTGGTCTGCCAGGTGCCGTCGGGTAGCCGCCGGATCGAGAAACCCTTCTGCTTCCAGCGGTTGTGGCGACCGCAAAGCGGGGCGCCGTTTTGGGGGTTGGTTGTGCCGCCTTGGCCGTGTTCGTGGAGGTGGTCGATGTCGCAGGCGGTGGCGGGGACGGTGCAGCCGGGCCAGATGCAACAGGTGTGGCCGGCGAGGGCGGCGGTGCGGGCTGAGCCGGTGAAGCGGCGTGCCCGGCCGAGGTCGATGACGACACCGTTGGCGTCGATGATCATGCGTCGGATGTGGGCGAAGAGGCTGTTGGTGGCGGCTTCGCATGCGTCGACGCTGTCGCCGTTGGGTGTATTGCACATGAAGTCATCGGGGTCGAACTTCGGTGGCCGGTCGGCGTCGATCGCGTCGAGCATTTCCTCGTAGGCGGCTGCTGACCAGTGGATGTTGTGCACCCATCCGGGCGGCACCGCACCGTCGGGTGCTGAGGCTGCGTTTTGGAAGATGCGGTGGAGGGCGTCGGCGCGGCGTTGGGGTGCGGTGCGTTGCAGGTCGGCGCTGGTGACCTGGTCACCGAGACGGGCTTTGGCTTCGGCCCAATCGGCTTGGAATTCGGCGTCGATGAAGTGATCGAAGACCTCGCGCATCTCAGCGCCTTGCAACGACGCGTAGAACCCGGTGAGGTCCCATGAGGAGTCGAACAGGTTCTGACCGAGTTTGGCGTTGCGGTTGTTGTGGTTGCGTTCGTTGGGCGGTTCGGGGCCGTCCTCGTCGATCAGGCGTTCCCACTGTCGGGTAGTGGCCTCGAACTGGCGTGCCGACAGGTTGTTGGCGTTGCGGAAGAATTCGTCTTGGCGGGCTGGCATTGCGGGTGCGACCCGGTCGTTGGCGTGGACCCGGCCCAACAGGTGCATCTGGTCGGTGCCGATCTCACCGTTGGCCCAGGCGTCGGCCAGCTTGGGCAGGTTGCGGCAGGCCCGGGACGTTTTCTCGCGTGCCTTGGCTTCGCTGCCCGACAGCTTGGCGTGGTGTTGGGCCATCACCCGGGCCGACGCGTGTCCGTCATCGGTGTGTAACTGGGCGACTTCGATCGCTCCGACCAGCGCCGTGGCGGAGGCGTCGATCCGCCGGCGGAGCACCTCGATCTCGCGAAGCCACACGATTGCGTCGGGCCCGTCGACCGGTGCGATCCCACTGGCGAACAGACCATCCAGACCGGCATTGACCCGATCGATCGCGGAGGCCGCCTCCGCCAGGAGCACCATCGAACTCATGTACCCCATCATAGGAACCGGGTAGGACAAACAAGGCCCGATCCGCCGACGACCAAAAAGAAGTCCGAAAAACTTTCGCCGGGATGAGGCGAGCCGATCGGAGACCTGCCGGCCGCAACAAAATGGTCCCGCCGGCCCGATCAGCCGGCAACACAGGAGGGCTGCGTTGGCCGGGTTGGTGAGCCGCCTCGGTGACCGAGTCGAGTCTATGGCTGAGGTTCCGTTCAAAATGAAGGGGGATGCCAGGCCCCAGTTGGCTGTTCCGACGCCACCGAGGGGCCCGGCGATCGTGGAGGCATAGGGCAGTAGCGCACCGTTACTGGACGCACCACGCCCAGCCCACGCCGCCACGATCTGGTCCACCAGGCGGAAGGTGTCAGGTCCTAGGGCTCGATGTCACACCCTCTCCTTACCTTGGCGGTGTCGATGCGAATCCTGCCAGGGCGGCAGGGGAGCCGTCGATGTCTGCCTCGGCGGCGAGCCGTTTGGGGAGATTCGAGAACCCCTACCCCGGCGGGTCACGCCCCGTCTCTGCCTTAAGCTCTACGATTAGGGGAGTGATTGACCTGGTGAGCGAATGGGGGTGCCCTGCTATCGAACCCAAGTTCGTGAAAGACCGATCCCATGCAACACGCCAGACAGCTCACCCTCCTCGCAGACGCCATGTCAGTCGCTGAACTCGCCCCCGACCCAGGAGTCGACTACGGCGAGGTCTTCACCCGTCGGTGGGTCGTCGACCTCATTTTGGACCTTGTCGGATACACCGCCGACAAGGACCTCGGAGCGAGCACCCTCGTCGAACCATCATGTGGAACTGGGGCCTTCTTGGTCCCGATTGTCGAGCGGCTGATCGAGTCCAGCGCCGTGCGCGGCGACGATCTTCGGACCCTCGGTCCAGCGATCCAAGCGTTTGACCTTCTCGACGCCAATGCAGAACGTGCCCGCAAAGCCGTTGCCGAACTCCTAGTGGCGCAGGGTCTTAAGGGGGACGATGCGGACAGCCTGGTCAAAGAGTGGATCACCACTGGCGACTTCCTGCTCCATCGCCATGATCCTGGCAAGGCCGACTACGTCGTTGGCAACCCTCCCTACATTCGACTTGAGAACGTCCCCCGCCGGATCATGGCTGCCTACCGGCGGATCTGTCCCACGATGCGTGGCCGTGCCGACATCTACGTCGGTTTCATCGAACGGGGCCTCGAGCTGCTCAAGCCCGGAGGTGCGCTCTCGTTCATCTGTGCGGATCGATGGATGCGCAACCAGTACGGCGCTGATCTTCGTGAGCTGATCACCTCCGCGTATGCCGTCGACACGGTCATCTCGATGCACGATGTCGATGCCTTTGAGGACGACGTGTCCGCCTACCCGGCCATACTTGTGCTGAGGAACCAGGCGCAGTCGAAAGCCGTCGTGGTGGATGCGACGAGAGCCTTCGACGAGCCCGCCGCCTCGCGACTCAGCACGTGGGTCCGGCATGGGAGAACAGTCGATCTCGCTGCAGCCTCTTTCGAGGCAACCTGCGTCGACAACTGGTTCGATGGGCGTGACCTCTGGCCAGCCGGATCGCCGAGCCAGCTAGCGCTCATTGCAGACCTCGAGTCACGCTTCGCACCGCTTCAGGATGCTGCGACAGCAACCCGGGTAGGAATCGGCGTCGCCACAGGATGCGACGAGGTGTTCATCACCTCGGATCCAAACCTCGTTGAATCTGAGCGTTTGCTACCTCTCCTGCGAGCCCCTGACACAGTCAGCGGATCGGTAGAGTGGTCCGGCCACTACCTGGTGAACCCCTGGGACAGCTCTGGGCTGGTCGACCTAGAGCGGTACCCGCAGCTCGCTGCGTATCTCCACAAGAACGGCCGCCGGCTCCGAACGCGGCACATCGCCAAGCGGCGCCCCGATACATGGTATCGCACGATTGACCGCATCGACCATGAACTCATTGCTCGCCCTAAGCTCGTAATACCAGACATGAAGGCTGCCGCTCACCCTGTTCTTGATGATGGCGGCTGTTACCCGCATCACAATCTCTACTTCGTAGTCTCCGATGTATGGGACCTCGAAGTTCTCGGCGGACTCCTGCTCTCTGATATCGCCAACCTGTTTGTAGGTGCCTACTGCGTGAAGATGCGCGGTGGCTGCTACCGGTTTCAGGCACAGTACTTGAGGCGAATCAGAGTCCCTGATTTTGCCAGCGTAGGGACACGCGAGAAGCGCAGCCTCAGTGAGGCGTTTCGTGAGCGTGATGTCGAGAAAGCCACAGCTGTGGCGCTCCCGCTGTACGGCATCGACCACCTGCCCGGGGCCCGCTGAAACCTGATGACACCGGCCCAACGAATTTCTCCTCTCAATCCCAAGACCGTCCTCCTGACGAACCCCTACTGCACCCCGCTCCGGGAGATGTACGAGCGACTTGCCAGCTCGTCGGCAACGAGTTGGAACCAGATCGAAAGTGATTTTCTCGCTGCGATGTCAGCGTTCGATTCGGGCCTCCCGCAATCGTTCGATGGTGACGACGAGAATAAGCAGACGCAGAGCAAGGAACTGAGTGCTGCAATCCAGAACGGCAAGGGCGATTGGTTCAACAACGTTCTTGCCTACCTTTTGGAGCAATGCTCAGGCATCGAGACGCTATACGTGAGACGGAGGGTTCCCGGACTCATCATTCCGGAGCACAACCTCGATGGCGTCTTCCCGGGCGACGAAGATCGTGAGATCGAGTTCCTACTCGAAGCGAAGATGATGGGGACGCCCAAGCACGCCAATAGCCCGGGAGAGAAGGCGGCAGGGCGCGCTGGCTCGGCCGATACGAATAAGCGCGTGAAGGAACTGGCGTTCAAGTCGATCGACCTGAAAGGCGAGGCGGCGCGGCGGCTGACGATGGTTGGGCAGTCGCCCACCGCAGGCGGCGCAGGCGGTGGCGACCTGTCCACCTGGCTTCACGCAAGCCGCCCTCGGATCTATTTCTTCCTGGCTGCTCGGGTGCTCAACGGCACGGACTTTGCCGCCGTGCTGCGCTGGGCAGCGACAGCCGCACAGGTCGTCGACGCCGTCGGCCTCTACTGCTACGAACCCGCTGGCGCGTCGCACACCACCTACAAACGGTGTGCTGGCGTTCCGACCGAGTACCAACTCGAACGAGTTCTCTACCGGGCGTGCATAGAGCTCCGAGGGCTACACCAATCTCCTCCACCTCCTATCCCGGCGAACGTCGCGCCAGGTCCCGCATCCCACGCGCATGAGTTGGCGGAGGACGTCCGGGACCTCTGAAGCCTCAGTCGTACACACGGCAGAGCCAGCCCTTGGCGCCACGATTCAGGCTTTCCGAGTAGGCCGAGCTGACGACAACAGCGAAGAGCCTCGTATCGATCCAGCCGCTGAGTTGCGGGACTCTACGTGCACACCGGTCGATGTTCGAGACCGGAGCGGAGGACGGCACTGATGATCCGGTAGTTCTACCGGTTTCCACTTGGCTGATCCGGAGACCCAAGGGCGCGCAGATGTTCGACTGCGGCATGCATGCCGACCTCTGCGGCCCGGGAGAGCTGCTGGACGTCGCTGCCGCTGAGCGGTCACGATGTCGAACGACAGGCTCGAAGCGTTGAGGCGTAGGCGCCGCCGAAGCGGCAATCAACGGGCGCTCGGCTGATTCCCGGGCATGACAACGAGGTGATGGCCGGCCTTCCGGAGCTGGTGTAG
>CXWK01094842.1_pt2 | contig 12720 bp, 8 predicted proteins | sample 590851 | NCBI WGS metagenome assembly CXWK01 (sample SAMEA3498364, study PRJEB10139) | wastewater metagenome | biome: wastewater treatment plant; material: activated sludge | place: Denmark | collected 2014-08-01
GCGAGAAGAGGAGTGTCACTCGTAACTGCGGTTGGAAAGTTGGGTGCTCCAAAAACTCCACCAGACCCAGAGCGTTCGACGAACGAATCATAATATTTCGTGCCCAACAATTCGGGCTGCCTGATGAAAATGAGATTGTATTTTTTGACATCAGTAACCCCGGAACTGTCTTTCCACAGAGGTTCATCAACGGGTGGCGAGTTTTGCAGAGGCCCAAATGTGATTGGATAAGGCCATGTATCAAATTTTGGAACGGCGTAGAACTTCTTTTCAAACGGGCTTGAATAACACCATTCAATGTTGTTTACTCTCAAACCACCAACGCTGGACGTGAGAGCATTTGTTTCCCCAGGAGAAGAAAGAAGGATGATGTTCGCCATTGCAAGTTCATCCGTATAACCTGGATAGATTCCAGGAAGTCCAATTTTCCCCGAACCATAAGTCCCAGTCAAAACTAAAGAAGGGATACTGGGCATAATCGAATCCTCCAGCACTTGTCCAACACTCTGCAACCTCAAAAATCTCGCTGTTCCACTCTTGTAAAAAGGGTAAACAGTCTGAAGCTGATATTCACTCAGCTTTGTTGTTTGCTGAAACTCACTGGATCCTGAAGAGACACTTCCATACACACCTCTTGTCCAAGGTCTTTCTGGATTGATCGAAGAGCTTCCAGCAATGATATTGTCAGTGTAGGTTCCGTACAGAGATTGTCTGGATTCATTATCAAACTGCGGCATTGGTTTATCCCTCTGTTCCGATCACGGTTTCGTGTATGATGTCTGAACACAGAAGTTGGTTGAGTGTGTCTTCGTGATATTCTTCCAGTTGTCCTGTTTCATCATTGAGCCTTAGAGTTGAACCGTAGAGGGTGATTCTGTTTATGCCCGTGGTTGCAAACTGAAAAGAAGAATGTGTTGTTGTGTTGTTGAAATAGTTCACAGGCAGTTGAAACCCGAACACAAGTTGATCTCCAGGGAGAAGAACATAAGGATTTGGTTTGGTGTAAGCGTTGTTGACTGAAAAAGTTGGGCTTGCAGCCCCAATGGAAATTGCAGCAGTTCCAATCACATTCGGTTTTGAAAATGAAGTGACCCAATCTCTCCCGTTGCCATCAACACACTGATTCCTTCCAGACTTGTGTAGTTTGCATCTGGTCAGGTTGTAACTTCCAAGAGCACCTGAGAATGGAAGGAGGACTCCTTCATCATACTGCAAAGGAGTTTTCACCGTCGATTCCATTTTGATTTGCGCGGCAACAGATCCAACACCAACCCAAGCGAGAGGTTTTTCAATCAAAGCCTCTCTCATTGGAAGGAATGCACTCGTATCACCACTCGCACTCAACGAAAACTGAATGTGATCTACCAAATCCAGGAAGGTGTTCCCAGCCAGGGAAGACGTGGTTGTCGAAAGAAAGTTGCTTGAGCCGCTTGTGATGTAATCTAGCGTTTGTGATCCCACAACCTGATTTACAACAGCCCCTTTCCGATTCATAAGGAAAAAAGTCATGATTGCAGTGGTGGAGTTATCTGGGACGGATAGAGTTCCGCTGATTTCCAGCACAATCTTCTCAAGAAGAAAAGGTTCTGCAATGATGTTGCTTGCTGCTATAAGCTGGGAAGAAGTCGGTTGAAATTTTGGATGATACGGAAACCCCAGGTTCGAGGTTGGACGACCATAGAGGTTGAAAATACCAGCAGAAAATCCCGAAGGCAATCCGCCGTTGTCAACCGATGGAGCAAATCCAATAGTTTGTTCCTCTAAGAAACCACGCAAACCATTCAGGCCAGAAGCGTAGCTGTCAAAACCCTTTCCTGTTCCAATTCCCTCGTAAAGCTTGGAAGTGGGATTCCAGTAAGCCATTGGGTAACTTCCATTCCCTGGACCCTTCAAAACAGAAAAGGTTTGCCCCGACGAAGGTGTCAAATCCATCTCAATCATATTCTTCGACCAAAGAGGCTGTTGGAACCCTGTTCCCGCCACAGAAACGGTGCTTCCGGTCAGGTAAAAAGAACTTGAAGGGAATCTACCTTCCCTCGCCTCCCAAGGCTCCAGATATTGCCCTGGGGTGAATGTGACGAACGTATCGGAAACGTTCCGAACCATTTTTCCAGAAGTAACAATGGGCTGGTTTACGAGACTTCCAGAAGAGAGATAAGCTTGTTTGTAAAGCTCGGCTTGATCTTCTCCAGAAAGGCCCTTGGAGATGGCTTCTGGTGTCATAACCAGAGGATAAACAATTCCTTGTGGGGTGGGAATCGTTGTTGCGTTTGAAGAGCCAAGAAAATAGGCTTCTGCGTCTGTGTTGGCGCTGGAAGTCAGGGCGAAAGAAGTGTTTGAGAGGTAGGTTACACTTGCAGAAACGTTTGCAAGACCTGTTTGAAGTTGATCATAGAAGGTAACAAAACTGCTGGAAGGTGTTGAGCCGAAGTCGGAGAAGGTTCCTTCTGCTGTGTTTACTCCGCCCATAGCTGCAAAGGTAGCAACCACCTTGGAATATGAAGATGGAAACCTTGGCGACCTGACGACGGTTCTCACTTCTCCAACAGGAGAATCATACAGTGCTCTATAAACAAAACTTCCCGCGAAGGGAGCCGAGAAACTTGCTGTAAAGCTGGAACCCGAGAGGGAGGAAATAAAGCTGTTGACCGTACTTCCATCAGAGGCAGAGAGTTCTGTAATGACAACAATTGGATTGCCGCCAAAGGAATAATCAAATCCAACCGAAGCTGTGGAAGAAGGATAAGTTACTGTGACTTCTTTTTCTTCATAGGCTGCAAACAGGTTGGTGTCATAGGTGACTTGTTGATCAAATGGCATGGTTTTTGCATCATCAAAGAACCTGCCATACCTTCCCGTTCGATTGTCTGAAGAAGTTCTCCAGACGGTTGGGAAGCTTCCAGTTGTTTCTTGTTTTCTGGACAAGAGGAGTTTGGGAGGAAGACCTCTTGCTCTCGTGCCTTTTTGGGTTCTGGCCATGTCGATGCCCTAAGTAGGAAAACCTTCAACTGCCCCGAAACAAGCCTCCAAAAGCCACAGAATCGGTTCCATAAACCGCCGCATTGCCTCCGTAATAAGAATACCCAGCAGTCGCACTCTTCTTGTCTCTTGTCTGCAAAAACGAATCTGAAGGATTGTAAGCCTCATTGCCCTTGACAAGATCAGAAGCTCCAAGAAGTTCCGGGAAGTAATCTCCTTCTCCATCATCAGTCCAAGGAACAATTTCAGGGATCAGCTTATCAGAAACGCTCAGTCCAGTTGAAACAACGTTGTTAGTTGATAATACCCAAGCATCTTGTTCTAAAAATGGTCTGACGTATCCATTCTTGCGCCTAAAAACCATCTGCTCAACCTCCGGGTTTCCAACAGAGGAAAGAGAGCCATTTTCCAGGTTGGCGTTAGTTGTCGGGCTGGGAATGATGGCTTCTTCCCTAAAACCATTCCCAGCATTGGCATAAGTCTTATAGGAACCAGTTGTTGGTTTGTTAGAAGAAATGAGATAATCAACCATTCTTGGAATTTGATTGTCTGAGGTTTCTCCTTCAATCAGCAGGGTGGAATCAGTGAAGGTTGGAGTGCTAACAATCAAAGGTGGCTGTCCAAAGCTGTTGATCAGAGACGTTTCATGCGTGATGACACCATTCGGTTGTGTAACAGGATCACAAAAGAAAATCTTGATTTGGTTGGAACCGTAAATGTCCTGAGTTGTCCTTACCGAAACACCTTCCCGAAAGTTGTCAATTGCTGTTGTGTCAATACCACCGGACACAACCATCCTCCTGTTGACCTTTCCATAGTGAAAAGGAATATCGTTAAACGGCTGGATTGTCATGTCAGTATTTCCTCAGTATTCCTGTGAACAACTGGAGATAGAGTTGTTCTTTTTGTTTGTTTCTGTTTGATTCCCCGAGGTACATGTCTTCGGAGTGGTAACGTACTTTGTTTCTTTCGAGAACGTGGCTGGTAACGACATAGTTGATGCCGTCGAATGAGGTCTTGCCTGGGATCAGTTGTTCGATCAGGCTTCCGAGGTTAGTGTTGAACCACTTGTAAAAGTCGTAGAATCCACGCACATTCAACTTGTTTGTAAGTCTGTTGAAGTAGATGTCTTGAAGGTTTTCCAGGTCCACATAATCCTCAGAAAACATTTGATTTGGACTCCCAATGTAGTTGTTGAATTCATCCAAAGAGGAAAACATTCCAATAATGTCTTGGTCCAAAGCGTCCGTTAGGCTGAAGTCGATGCTGAACCTTCCTGTGTCTTGTGGAATCTGTTCTTGAGAGATTTCATAGACAGGAGCAAGAGATGAATATTGCGCTTCATCCCCCAGTACATTCGTCAAATCTTGATAACTTCTGACTCTAACTTTCTCGGCGGTGACACCTTCGTCAAAACTTGGGGAAAGGAAGGAATAGTAGAATCTTTGAGGAAGCACAACGGTGCTGCTCGCTGGGAACCTGGATCCTGTTGCATGAAATCCGTTTTGAGAGAAGTCAAACACTTCCAACGCTCCAGCTATTGTTGTTTGGGTAGTTGGTTGATCTGTTGACCAGTCTCCTCTGAGCCTTTCAAACGACCCTGAGATTGTTGTGTCGAAGTTAAAGTTGACCTTCGGGTTAGAAACACCGAGAGATTTGTAATCTCTAATGTGTTCGTTCCATTCTTCAACAGTCAAAGCTTTTGTCCACCAACGAATCTGACCTACCCTTCCAGTGAAAATCTGGAGATTGTTTTCATTGGCGAAGTTTGTGTTGGTTGGGATAGCGTTGCTTCCACTGCCAATAGCAAGGAACGGAACACTTCCCGTGCCATCTCTAACTTGCCAAAGGTTATTGGCTGGATTTCCATTGAAATTGTCGTCGAACAATGAAGAGGTTGTGTAAACCTCGGCAACAACACCCAAACTATTTCTTCCAGCCCTAAGAAAGTAAGAAGAGGACACTTGACCGATCAAATCTCCTCTGGTTCTACCAAAAGAGATATTCCAGGGCTGTCCATCCATGATGGTTGGGACTCCAAGAGACATTGTAAGGACAGTTGCATTCATCGCTGAGTTTGGTCTAGCGACCAATGTCAAGCCAGATCCAGAAGTGGCAACAAGATTCAGGAGAACGTTTTCATCAGCAGTTGAACCAGTTGACATAACACGAACCAAACTTTGAATGGAACTAGTTGTTGGCAATCCAGGAAAATTGTAGATTGCTTCAAAGGTCCAAGAGCCGCTTGTGAACAAACCATCGTGCCGACTTGTTGTGTCGGTTGGCTTTCCATTTGAGTCATAAACAAATGATCCAATGGGTAGTGGCGTTCCTGGTTCTATTCTACTTCCTGAGAGTTCGGGGGAGCGGATATACCCACCACTCAAGAAACTCAACATCGCTCCAACTTCATTTCTGGTTTCACGGAGTCCTGTCAAAGTTCTTTGTGTTGGTCCTCCATACTCTCTAAATCTGAAGATGTTGTCTCCTTCAATACCAACAGCCCTCAACAATGCCTTGATTCCGTGAACCGTTCCCTTGCTCTTCAGAATGTCATTCGCATTCACAAGAATTCTTCTCCAAACTTGATTCTGGAGATATTGCAGGGTGTTCTCGGAATTCACGATGTCTGGGGTGATGTTTGAACCATTGATGAATTGGTTGATTGAGGAGTTGTTGAACAACGGAGGAAGCTCCAAACCATAGAACTTTGCCAACTGCATCAAAAACGCATCGGGAACCGTGTCTTCTGAATCATAGTCAACGTGTCTCAACGTTGAAAAAGCATCCAGGAACAATTTTAACTCATCGAAGAATCCAGCCCAGAGATAAAGCAGAGATAGGATGGATTGTGTTCCACCCAATCTGGCCGTGTTTGGTTCGGAACCATACTCCAAGGTGTTGATTCCACCCTCCTCTGTTTCCAGGGCATCTTCTTCTTGCCCCATTGTGAGAAAGTGTTTTGGAACAAGCTTGATGATGAGATTCGGGTTGTAGGAATCATAAGAGGTTGCATCATCCAGCAGAGTTTCTCTATAAGAAACAACATCTGGTTGATCTGGAAAGAGGATTGGGCACTTCCTCTCATCTTCATAGATCATTGGACTTGGACCAAAGTAAGCTCCTGTTGCAATGTTTCTAACTCTGAGAGTTGAAAGAGCATACGAATTCAGCGTTCCGTGCATTCCTTGCCCGCTGTGATCCAAGACAAGGTTGGTTGAGCTTCCACTTGGCTCATTGAACTTGAAATACAATGCCAAGTCTGGTTGTGAATAAACACTACCACTTTGGTTCAAAGTCATCTCGGTTGGGGTGATGATCTTTTTCCAGTATCGGAACTCATCAATGGCTCCAGAAAATGTTTGTTGTGGCTCGAACACTGGAGTGGTGATATTGCTTCCAGAGCCCAGGATAAAGCTCGCAGAGGTTATTCCGAGGCTTCTGATGGTCACTTGACTGCTGCTTGCAACCAATGATCCACTGACATAACCAAAAATCCTGTTGTTGCCGCTTTGACGATTCCAAACAAATGAAACAGGTGTCCATACTCCTTTCACCAAAGGCAAAGAAGTGGACATGGTTGAAACAGAACCGGAAGCAACGAAAAATGTAAGGTCCGCTGTGAGTGGATTAGAACTCTGTGAAAGAAAACATCCAAATCCCTGCTCTAATGCTGGGTTGTACTTCTGAAACACAATTTGATTCAGGTTTGAGCCCGTTGCAACACAAATCTGCATTTCAAAACTGATTGAGCTTGTTGTGGGATCCAGCCTTGATGCCCCATTCGGAACTCTTGTCAACAGAGGGAAGGAAGAACCTGCCGAATCTTTGACTGTGACAAAGGTTCCTCTGCCGTTTACATCTCCAGGGTTTGATCCAGAGAAGAAGAGGTATCCTTTGTTTTTTGGAAGGTTGGTGTAGACGTAGTTTTCATATCCAGTCATTCCATCAAAGAACAACTCCGTTTCTCTCCTGGTTCCATCAAAAGGATACCTGTCGAAAATCTTGTTGAAGGCAGCATTCACCTTCACTTCAGCAGAGTTAAAAAACACATGGTTCTCGAACGCAGTCCAATCAACATTCAGTTGTTGTGTTGACTTGATTCCAGAACCAATGGGATCATATCTGAATGATCCGGTTTCTCCAATTGCGGAATCGACAACATATTGTCCGTTCTCAGAAGAGAAGGAGGACAAACCACCATCGGGATTTGTTACTCCACGAACAACAGAAGGGCTGAAAAGGCTTGGCTTGAGTTTCAAAAGCCTCTGGATTGGTGTCATTGTTGAATCACCATGAAGGTAAACCCTTTGTTTTGAACGAGGTTTGCTTCGCCGTTCTCTTTGATCAAGAACTCAAGTTCATAAATTCTGTTGATTGGTAGATCTTCCATGTAGACCTTGAAGTACATCCCTTCACCATCAGCAGACAACTTTGTTCCAACCTCATCAAAAGGAATGATCACTTCTTTGGAGAACGGATCAATGATTCTCCACTGCATATTCTCAAACAGTTTTGGTTTGATTTGGTAGGGACTGTAAAAACTTGCCAGGGTTGTATCGAAATCGACTGTGAGAACCCTCATGGTTACAACATCAGAGCTTCCATACACTTCTTGGAGGTTCACAACGTTTGTGACATAGTTCCTTGATCCAGCAACGGAGGTTTTCCCTTGTTGGGGGAAGAAGGTCAGGGATGGGCCTACACCGAACGTAACGGCATTATCCGGCGACTTCCAGACCGGGATCATATCAACGGAGCCATCTGGCTTCAAGACCCCAGATAAGCCTGCTGCTGTCTTCTGGATAAGCACGTCGGCATAATAACTTCCTGTCTGATAAATCCCATTCCCGGCAAAGGAGATTTGAGATCCTGTGAAACTCTGGGAGAAATAGTTCCAGCTTGAGGAAGTATAGGTGATCGTTCTCTGGTGGCTGAAGCTGTATGTCGTTGCCGTGACATAAGCACTTTGACTTGCAACCAGTTCGAGCATGATGCTTCCAGAACCAGAAACGGGAGTGCTCCCAGAAATGAAATTGACTGGAGATCCGAACACCGAATTGTAAACGCCAATCTTGTTGTTTCTGTCCAAGAGAAGGTGTGCTTGATTGTCGAAGAAGGTATCGTTGTATTTCACCACAAGAGTCGGATGAAGGTTACTGTTTCTGGATTGTCTGCTGCTGAACCTTTTGACAAATCTTGTTACCGTGTCCGTTTCCTGGGAGCCACTAAAAGCAATCCTAAAGCCGTAGTTTGGAACTGCTCCAGCAAGAGAAACACTGACAAAAGAAGTAATGTCGATGAGAAGGTCTTCATCCCCTCTGGCGAAGCTCTGAGAGAAGGTTAGTGGAACATAACCAAGAGAGGGGGAAGAAAGATGAGTAATATAGTCAGCACTTCCATCGGAGGATTCCCCACCATAACCAATCCCACCACTGGTCCAAGGGGTAACAACTCCACCATCAATGGAAGCTGTAAACCAGTTCACTGCATCCAAATCTCTAAATCCAATAACGTCATTTCCTCTTCCTTCTGAAAAAGCCTTTCCCAAAGGATTAACGACAAGAGAGAAGTTGGAGGGAACAGTTTGACCACCATTCACATCCTTCATCGACAAGAAACATTTGAAGGAAGAATGGTTGGGGTTGATGATTGAACTTGTTAAGGAGGCAATCGGATCGAGGTTGAAGTGAATGACTGCTCTGGTAAGTTCCACCCCTGAAGTTCCAGAGGGAACTGGAGTTGCGTTGTAGAGTTTGAACAGATCAAGGGTTCCAGCTTGCCCGACGTTGGCATCCGTTGACCTGGAGAGTGTTGGTCTGCTGCTGTCGATGATTTTATTTGTGACGTATGAGTCTTTGTCAGCACGGAGTTTTCGGTACATCGGGTTATCCCGATAAATACAACCCCCTGCTAACTGACCCTACCGATCAAATCAAAGGCTGGGAACTTCAACTCAAACATTCCACCCATTGGAGGGATCAGAATGGAGCCATTTGCCAAGTTGGTATCAACGTTGTAACTCACAGAACTGTATTCCCTGCCTCCAATATTCCCAGTCAAGTTCCTCACTGTGATTCCTCTCACCGAGAGCACACCGATGTTGTTGTAAATGATATTCCGCACATCATCCAGGAACAATGGTTGGTCCATTTGAAAGTTGTTCGTGTTGAAGTATTGAACCAGCTTACTTTGAACGTTCTGGAGAACTTGTTGCCTGTTTTGGCTGGGATCCACTGTGATATCGTAGTTGATCTGGAGGTTCACAACTCTTCCATCCAGAATATCAATTGCATCTGAGATCATTCTGAATTGGTTGAGATACGTTGCGAGGTTATCCTTCAACATGTCAGGAGCAACGGTCAACTGACCCAAATCATTTCTACACAACAGGAACAACAACGCAGCGTTTGGGTTGTCTGGATTGGTTCTAATACTTGCCCTGTAAACTCTACCAAAGGTTGCTGGAAGCGAATAAACCCTTGCCAACAAGTCCTCTTTCGAAACGATCCTGGATTGCGAGTTCCTGGCGGAAGGAATTTGAAGACGAAGTTCATCCAGAGTTGGAGGATCATCTCCACCTTTTCCTCTTGTGTTGTTGTTAGCATCGGCAGAAGCTCTGACAGCAGAAGCAACAGCAGCGGAAGGATTGTTCGGAAACTCCATGATCAATGTGGATATTTCAGAAACGTTGTTTGGTGGGATGTTGTGATTGAGACCTCCACCGTGTCTATAAGTCACAGTGATTGAAACATCAGGTGCAATAGCTCCCAGCGTCGATGTCCTCAAAAGATTGTTTGGATCAATTGAAAACCTGGAAAAACTTGTCTTGCCAAACAATGGCAAAGCAGCCTCGCTTGGGTCTGGAACCAAATCATCATCCATCGTTGCTCCAGAACCACCGCCAAATGTCAACGTTGTCAACCTTGTTGATAGAGATGTTGTTTTGAAGAAACGATAAGGCGCAGGGAGGATTTCCAGGTTTGACTCGACGTATTGTTGAGTTGGGCTGGATTCTCCTCGTGGGATGTTGTTTGCTATTGATTTGAAAACGGTGTCTTGTGTTAGGAATTCAACTTCGTAGTAAGTGTTTCCATCGCTATCAACAACGGAGAGGATTTCGTTTACATCTCGGTTGGTGAGTGTGTAGGTCTTGAACGGTTCAAATCCAGAGACACTGAAGGTTTCAGAAGTTGTTGTACTGGAGAGGCATGTTCCATTTGCTGAGAAGATGTAGTTGACTGGATTCCCATTGTTGTCAACTTCTCCAATTGAGTAAGAAATTCCAGCCGCTGGAGTTCCGTCGCTCTTTGTCAAATGCAATTCCACATCCGAAAGAAGTTGGAAGGGAATTCCTGGGTTTGAGTTAACAATGGTTCCTTCTTTGAAGATTGGCAGGGCTGTTGTGTCGTATGAGCCTTGTGAATTAGCTGGGATTCTTGCGTAAAAGGTGACAGGAAGGACTGCTGGGGCTGCTCCAACAATCGGAACCCCAGCCTCCCTCAAAAGTTTCTCAAGGTTTTTTGACTCAACTGCTGTTTCAGCGTTAAGTTCACCAAACTGATGATCGAGATAGAGAGATTGAACGTCACCAACATAAGCAGCAAGTTCAATGAGCAAACCACCAAAGCCGTTTGGAGAAAAGTCTTGAATTTGGTTGGGAAAAAAGGTTCGTGCGTATTCTTCAAGGTCTGCTCTGAATGAATCAAAGTCCTTGTTGATGTATTTTCTTGCCCGAATGGGCTGGGAAGGGGCGTTGTTGCGTGTATCCACGGGTTTAGTTATGACACCGCAAAGGTTACTTGGAGAGCCGTCGTTGGAACCAAAGCCCTTGGAATACTGTAATAAACAGTGATTCTGACAATCCCCAACCCATCGGTTGATCCACCTTCAACAAACACACTTTCGTAAGTCTCCAATTCAACAAATGGCATGTATTTTGCGGTAGCAGCCCTAATCCTCACAACCGCTTCATCATCAAACCAATCCTTCCCTCTCTCATACTCAGCAGCCAATGGAAGAAGATTCGCTCCGTAATCAAACAACCCAAGTCGTTCCCCCCAGTTTGTCAAAATCAAATCTCTGAGATTGTTCTTCATCTGATCTGCAACAGAGAAGTGCATGTCTAGGATCCCACTTCCATTGGTTCCTTGTCGCAATGGTGTTTTGATGCCAACAGGTTTTGGCGCTGGAGCTACTGCTTGCCTTTGTGTCGTAAGATCAGCTCCAGTTATACCCGAACTCTTGAAACTTCTTGTTGTCATAGACCAAATCCTCTCCGCAAATCATTCGCAAATTCTTCCCCGTACCCAGATCCCCTGGAACTCTCAGGTTCAGCAGGTGGATTGATTGTCGGAGTTTGAGAAGTGGGAACAATCTGTATTAATCCCTCTCTTGGATCCCTCTTCTGGTTATCCTCCACTCCCGAAGATGTAACCCCTGAAAAACCAGCAGTTCTTGAAATGTACTCCTCAAAAGATTCCCCGGCATCGAGAATCGCTCCAGGAGGATTAATAGAGCCTCCGAAATCCCCGGATGGTCCCGGAGGTGCTTGGACCCCTTGGAGGCTCTCTATATTCCCCACAGCGCCAGCAAATGCCATGCTCGCTTGGTTCAGCTTGATGTTGTCTGGGTCAGAACTATCAGACCCAACCCCGTCAGGGTCATTTGGGCACAGAGGGAAAAAAGATCCAATGAACGGCAAAGGGTTCAAGAGCGACTTGATAAAACACCACAAGGCTTTCAGGATGGAGAAAGCCATTGCATAAGCCATCAGCTTGATTGGATCTGCTGAAACTGGAGCGGGTTGCCTCACTCCAGTCACAGGAAATTTGAAAGCTGCGTAAAGACCATCACCCAAAATCCTTGTTGCTGCATTCACGGGTGCTGGGAGTGCTGTTATTGCCGTAGAAACAACAGCGAGTTTTGCTGTGTTTGCAGCAACGTTTGCAGTGTTTTGTGTTTCCCTGAAGGTTTGAGCGGTTGATTCTGCTCTGATCCTTGCCAAGTCATCTTGTGACATTGAAAACTTCCTTTTCCTTCATTGTCCAAAGATTTTGGAACTACGGCTTCGATAAACAGCTTGGTTGGTTGAAACTCTGTGCTGGTTGATAGCTGCTCTCAAGTTGTTTCTTCTGAGAGTGATGTTTGGGTTTAGGGTTGCCCAAGCGGTATCTGGTCCTCCTGGAGAACACACACTCAACTGCCCAGCAGTCTTCATATCTTCTACAAGAGCAGAATAAGCTGTTTGCAGTGCATCAACTTGCCGTTGCAAGCCTTCCACAACCTTTTTGAACTCTGTCCACTTGATATAAGGTTCCAATCCAGCAAACCTATTCTCTTCACCAATGGTGAGTTCTGCTGTTGAACCTTCTGGGTTTCTTGGTCGATCAGGTGGAGGTTGTTGATTTCCATTGTTGAGAGGGTTGAGAGAGGCTCCACCAAGGAAAATCTGCAACCCATCAACCTGGACTCTTCCTTCTGGAGACATATACAAATAAGCCAACGAGTCATTTGGAGGCGCACCAGCATTTGCACTGTCAGGTGTTCTGTTCTTCCCCTCCTTCAAAATCAAAACACTTCCACTTATCGGTTCAATTGCATTATCCGAAGGCAATGAACGTCTTGCGATCAAGCGCACATGATCTGCTTTTCCAACCAGATATGAATTTCCTGTTCCGTTGCTGGAAGAGGGGAATTGAATTGGAAAAAGACCATTGGCTGAGAAGTTCAATCCTGTTG
>CXWK01017512.1_pt1 | contig 12719 bp, 23 predicted proteins | sample 590851 | NCBI WGS metagenome assembly CXWK01 (sample SAMEA3498364, study PRJEB10139) | wastewater metagenome | biome: wastewater treatment plant; material: activated sludge | place: Denmark | collected 2014-08-01
GCCATCTCAGCGTATGCAAAAGTTCCAGCGGAACCAGAGCAAGAGCCATAGAAATGAATGTTGCATGCGTAAGCTTCAATCGCTGTTTTAAGAGTTGTCAAAGTACCCGCTGTGCCCGCAGTGCCAGCTGCGAAGTAAACAGTGCGAGCGTCAACGTCAACTTTTGCCACTTTGAATGAACGAAGGGAATCAACCGCAGTGTTGTCTGAAGCTTTCACGAAAACCACGTTTGCGTTTTCAGAGCCAGTCCAGATGCCAGTCGCCCATTCGTCGGTGTCGATAACGATTGGGAGCATGGAAGCTGCGATTGTAACGGCTTGAAGGGCAGCTTGAGCGATGTGATCAGAGCCGTAAAGCATTGCGATCTCAAGACGCTTTTCAGCGCTCTTCAACATGTTTTCAAACTTCGTGCTCATTACAGACTTGAAGCTTGTAGCAGAGTGGGAAGCGCGAGCGGCTTGGTTGTAACCAACAGTAGAATCAAGCACGATGTCCGCACCTGGAACTACGGCAGACTGCATGGCCATGCCGATTGAATCATTCAAATCATAAGCGGTTTGAGTGTCCAAAGAGTATGTGAAGCCTTGCTCAGCTGTTAACACAACTGGTTGCTCGTATTGTTTACCGTTTTGAAGTTCACTTGGAACGAAATCGATCATGTCGATAAGTTTTGAGGCCTTGGGGATCAAGTCTTCGATGCCCTTAGCGTATGCGACTTTGTATAGCGAATTTAAATCGCCTGTATTGATAGCCATTGTATATCTCCTTAAAGATTAAAAAATCAGTTGAGTAAAAATTTAGTTTTACGTTTGTGACTTTGACCTTAAGGATGGCTAAAAGCGTCCCGCTAGATAAGTCTGTGCGAAGGAGCTTTTAAAACGGATAGCCCATGGGCGTCCTAATCCCCTTCAAAAAGAAGTATTAAAACGCGCATGGTTTCGTGAAAAATATTTTACAGAAGGCCCCGCTTGTGGAGGTTCCATTCTTTTGATGTGTATCGCCCGTTAGAATCGCGCTTTTTCCTTTGGCCCAATTCGCCCTGTTCGGGCGGCGTGGGTTGAGCCGGATTCTTGAGCTTTGCAATATCGTGAGCCCGAAGCTTTTGAAGTGTTTCCTCACCTAAAAGTTCCAACAATTGCTCAGGGCTTGCCGATCTATAGATGCGTGAGCTTACTTCGCTTAAATCCTGTTGAACTAATAGGGCCGCTTCCTTAGCTGACATTGGGATTTTGGCCTTCGCGGCTTTTGCGATGTAATCAGCCATGCGGGCAACGGATTCTTTGGTCTGTGGGATTGGCGTGCTTTGTAGCGCCTCAGTGATTTCGGTATTAAACTTTTTAACATAGTGTTCTTTGAGTTTTGCGTGTTGGGCCGCTTCACGCGCTTCACGCTCAGCCGCTTCGCGGGCCTCGTAGTCCTTAAGCCTTTGATCCTTTTCTAAAAGCTCACGGTCCTTTGGGTCCATCATTTCATACTTAATCTTTTCAGCTAAAAATTCTTCAGCGAGTTTCCTTGGATCATGGCCAAGCTTTGCCGCAGTCTCGAAATACTTCTTAGGGTCCTTCATCATGGCGACGAATTCTTCAGCTTGCTTTTTCGCAGCTCGCCCCTCGTTTAGCTCACGGCTTGCAACGGCTTGATGTTTTTTGCGCTCTTTATAAGTTTTAATTACTTCATCTTCATCAACTTCAACGTCTGAGCCGTCGTCACCTTTGTAGCGGAGTTTTCGCGCAGCTTCTTTTGCTGCCTCTGCGATAGAACCCGTTCCCGTTTGACCCCCAGCCGAGCCCTGCGAGCCATGGCCTTGTTGCTGAGCGGGCGCGGTGTCCTGCGGTGTTTGTGTTGCTGCGGGCGCTTGTGGCGCTGTTTGATTTTCTGACATGTTGTCTCCTTGGCCGTCTTCACGATAGGCCCCTTGGTTAAAGTGTCTTTTTTGCTTTTAAATTTCTATGCAGGCGGCTGGCCCTCAATAATCCCAGCCGAATTGGGATCTGTGCCCACTGGAGGCTGAGGCATGTTTGGCATTTGCACTTCACCCGCTTGCTGTTGGACTGCGGGCGCAGCGTTTAGCATGTCGCCCGTTCCCCCGTCTTGTGGCGCCATCGGAGGCGCTTGCGGTTGAATCGCGATGTCGTGGCCTAAAGCTTGCGCCATCATTAGGTAGCCTGGCGATTGGCCCAAAGTTAAATGCTCTTGAATGTGTGCCAAAGTCACTTCAACCACGGGGCTATTCGGGTCTTGTCTGATTTCAGGATTTGCAAGGACCGTCGTGTGTTCGAGAATGTGTTTTGCGTGCTCGTCGGTTAGAAGTGCCCGCTGTGGGTTGCCTTCAGAGAGCTCCTCGTTCTCACCCTTGATCAAAAGAAGATTCGCTTGCTTACCTTCAATGATTGGCTCTAAGCGTCCGGTCGTGATCACTTGAATGTATTGATCAGGGTTTTCAATAAACCCTTTTTCTAAATAGTTATCAGCAAGGTTCGTTTTTCCAGCGATTGTGTTCATCATGGGATTTCCCATGTCCACGGTGACTCGGGAAATGGCCTTTAGATCCTGGCCTGACCAATCCTTTAAATAAGGGCGATTGGATTTACCGACAATTTCGCCAACTCTCGGAACTGTGGCATAGACCTGCAATATTTTAATAGTGCCGGTGCCGGTGTCTTCATTTAAGCCTGCATAGGATTTTTGAAGCCCGTTATTAAATTGAATCGCCATTGATTGAACGAGTGCTAGGGCTGCGCCTGACATGTCGCGCTCGACGTTCCCACGAGCCACGTTATTCACGCCAGAAATCAGCTCCATTTGATGTTCAAGCTGTTCGATGAATTTAAATATTTCAGCGGGCGTCGAGAGCAGGTCCATGCTTTCAGGCTTACCAATCTGCGGATCGTACTCGACGATGTTTAAGCCCCCTGAAATTTGGCTTGTCGAAATGTCGTGACCTTTAGGAACTAGAATATTTTGTACGCCAAACGCATTTTGGTTTGAGATCACAACGGAGTAGAGCGTGTCCAAAGCTTCCTGCATGGGAAGCAAATCAAACGCCACAGAATAGCCAAAGATAGTGCCCGTTTCTTCATCGGGCGCAATGCGGTTTACGTGCGTGTGCTCGTATGGAAGTGGGCCGTCCATAAGGACCGTGCCATTATCTAAAACCTCAGTGAAGCGCCCTTTCGGCATGGCGGGCGTCGGTGGGTGAAGTAAAATGTAAACTGGGATTTGATCTGATTCTTCGATGTTAAAGTATGATAAAATTGTCGTGCGCGATAGCTCCATAGCATCGCCTGAATCTTCTAAAATCTTTTCCTCGAGGTCTGAGAACTTTGCGGCTAGATCAAACTTATTTCTAAAATCGCGTAAAATAACCCAGTCCGTTGAAAGGTTTGATTGTTTTGTAAAATCACGAATCACGTTAAAGGGCGTGTAATTCGTATACTTCATGTCGCCCTGATAAATCGGAGATCCTGTGGGCGTTGTGCCATACACTTCGCCGCCCGTGGCGTCCCATTCAGCGCGGACGAATCCTTCACCGAAAATAAGCGAGTCTTTTACAGCTTGCTGAAGGTTGCGCTCTAATTTCTTTTCACGAAGGTAATAATCAAGCAAACTTGCGGCTAAAATCACTTGAGACTGGGATTTTTTGTCAGAGTTTGTAGCTTTGGGCTCGAAATTCGCCCGTTGCTGTGTGGTCATGGTCTCAAGGTGCGATAAAAGGTTGCGATAGTGGTTCACCGACATTGTGGTCAGCTCACCTTGTTGCCCTGCGGGGTTTAACTGAGCGCCCGACACACGCGGACGGTAGTAATACATCCAGCTTCGGCGCCACAGATCAAGGCGTCCTGATTCTTGAGCGTACTCGTAAAAATCTTCGGCCTTTTCTAAAATCCGATCTGCAATTTCTTTTGAATCAACGCTAGCCCAATACTGAGTTTTTGAATTTTCGGTCAAACACGCCTCCTGTGTCTTAAAGAAGTATTAACGGCGGCCCGATTGGGCGTTAAAGTTTTGGAAATTGTTTGAGCGTTTGCCGAGGCCTTGGTTTTATCTTTGATGTGACCAAGCCACGCCGTGTGGTTCTGGAAACCAAAGTCCGCTGGAATGGGATTTGTGCCGGTCACGATATTTCGCGCTAAGTAAACGAGTGCCGCTAAGTGATCGAAGTGGCCATAGACCGAAGACCGCGCAAAGGCCTTCTTTTTGTCATTCCAAACGCCATATTTTAAACACCCGATAAGTTTTTTACAGCGCGGGTGCACTTTAAGCCTGCCCGATTGCACAAGGAGCCTTAGCTCATTGATCATTGTTTCCAAATTGTCTTTATCTGTGGGAATAAAAGTGAGGTTGTGAATTGTCGATAAGTCCGCAATCATAAGCGGCCAGTTGTTGTCGGCAATCCTGCGATAAGGAACGCCCCGCCCTTGAACGACTGAAGGAAAATCCCCCCACAATGCCTTTTCCTTTTCGCGAATAGCGCCCACAAGGATTTGCGTGTTCATTTGGGGGCCGTTCATTTCGCCCTCGTCCTCAATCACGAGTGTGGCTCGCTTAAAATCGTAATAGGCGTAAATCTTGGCGGTTAAATCCTTAACCCCTAAGTCCATGGCCGTGTACTTATCGTAATAAGGGAAATATTCGTCTCGAGGGATTTCCTCTACATACTCGTCCTTCCACTCTGGAATGATCGCTAGGTCCGAATCGGTGACGAATTCACAAAGACACTCACGCCTGAATGATGTCGAATCGCGGCCCCCCAATTCATCTTCCATGCGCTTAATCGCGTCGGGCGTAATGAGCGGGTTTGTGTGAATGTCGAGCTTTACATAGCCCCCTTCTTTTTCAGCTTTTTGCACGTAATCGACAAACGGATGCGCTGGCGTTGAAGGCGGCGTGGAGATGAAAATGATTCGGCAGTTGGGTCTATGTAGAGTTGAAGGAATGATGACCGATTTATAAAGATAGTCGAGGTTTGTCACAAACCCGCACTCATCAATAATGATCATGTCGAGCGTGTTACCGCGAAGGCCGTTTGGCTTTCTGTCTAGCCCCACAAGCTTAATGCGCGAACCGTTCGGGAAAATGTATGTTGATTTTTGCGAGCTAAATTTAGGTTTAATGTCTTCGGGACAGTCGTCTAGAATCTTATCAAACGCTGGAATAATGAATTCTTCTAAGTCCGATTGAAAAGCTGCGCCATAACGGATTTGCTTTTTGGGCCCAGAGCGTGCCGTTTCAACCGCCTTTTTCACAGCCCAGTAGGATTTACCCCACTGACGTGAGCAATTTCCAACAAAAAGCTGGCCCGTTGATTCGCGGAAAACTTTTTCTAGAACCTTTTGAGCGTCGTGAAGTTTCCAGTCGAGGCTGTTGCGGTACCATTTTTCTCTTACCGCATCCTCGTATTTAATGGCGCCCATCTCCGCCGCCCAGAGCTTCGTCAAGCTCCTCCTCTGGAATGTCTTTAAGCGGTCGCTCATTCACAAAGTGCTGAATGGTCGTCTCCTCAAGGCCCCGAAGCTTTGCAATGTCCATGAGAATTTTCCGCGCCTCAGCGGGATCATTGAGCCTTTGAAAACGAAACAGATCCCAAAGGTTTGTCGTGATAAGCCCTAGGTTCTCGTCGCGGTTTGCGGCATTGATCTCTTTAATCGCGTCTTTTGCGGTCGCGATGTAGTCGTCAACTTGTCTATCGCACACGCCCCAGCCCTTCGCTCGCTTTAAAACTTGCGAGCGTGTGAGACCCGCGAGCAACCACTCTTCAACGTCGGTGATTCGCTTTTCAGTCTCGGCTGAGTTGGCTCTTACGCGGGGCTTTTTGTCGGCCATTTACAGTCTCTTTGTTCTTTGCCCAAAGGCTGTTGTTAGCTTCGATTCAGTTAAAAGCTTTTTAGTTTCCTCGGCCATTTTCTGAATTTCAGCGTGCGATTTGATTACGCTTGAGAGATCGCCGTTAATGGCTTCAATGGTCGCGTCCGCTTTGTCGAGGCGCTCAGCTAGGCGTGAAAAATAATTAAACCTAACGGCGCTAGCGTTTTCTGCGTCGATCTTTGCCGAATAAGCAACAAACGCTAAAAACCCCACGAACATTAAAACCGCAGGATAACTTGGTTGAAGCATCACGTTTAAGGCGAGTGCAATCGCAAACACGGCATTAGGCTTAATGTGCTCGAGGTATCTCACATCAACTCCGAATCGATAAACGCTTGCACGAAATCAATCTTCGCTGCGTCCTCAGCAATGGCGCGCATGTCAGGCTCACCCACTTCAATCTTTTTCACCTTGTCGCCTTGAAACGTAATCACATAGCTCACCCAAGAGTGTTGGCCTGACGTCAATTTCATGTAGCCAATGGCTTTCATTTCAGGGGCTTTACCCTTTTCAACCATTTCCTCTAAGGGATGCTTTTCGCCCGCCACTCTAATTAGTGGACACACTAAATTACTGGACTTGCTGACTGTCTGTTTCTTCGACATTTGCGGGCTCCTCGGATTTTTTAGGTTTGTCGCTATAGGCTTTTAATTCTGGAATGAGTGCAGCTTCAGGATGTGCCGCCGCTGCGTTCATAGCGTTTTCATAGAGTTTAAATAGAAAAGCGTGAGTGGCGCCCACGGCTTTAAGCCATTCAGGGCTATACATGCCTTTTTGTAAAACATTGCACGCTGTGGCTGTGGCCTCAACCGCGCCCCAAAGGTCGGATAGGTCTTTTGGAATTTTAGGGGCGGCGCCTTTCGGTTGGGTAGACGCGTTTTTTTTGGCGCTCGTAAGAGTTGACGACTTTTTCATATTGAGATGCTCCTTTTTCTTTTAGCGTCCGTTTGGATGGCTAAAGTAATGGGGTCTTAAAATAGAAGTATTAAAAGCCCTTCATTGTTTGTTTGATTTTTCAATTTCGCGTTTTAAATCTATCGCCTCGATCAGGTCGTCCTCGGATTGATCAAACACAAGTGTGACGTTCTCAATCGCCCAGTGTTTGCCAGAGATGAGTGCGTCCCGTTGCCTTGCGTTTTGCGAGTTGTAACGCTCTTTTCTTCGGCGCTTACCCTTGATCAGATCGCTATTCTTTTTAGTAAACACACACTTGTAATATTCATTATTAAACTTTGATAACCACTCAATCGCCTCACGCGCCCACTCCACACCTGCGTCCGCTAGCTGTAAAAGGCCTTGAGAAAATTCCTCGTCGATGTATTCACGCGACGAATATCTGTGGCCCTTTTTAAACGCCCCTAAAAATTCCTTAGGAATGCGCGGTTTTTTCAAAATGCCCTCCGTGGCAAACATTGATTGGGCACTCATCAAAATGGAATTAAAAAGCCCACGAGTCGCATACTGCCCGCGCCCTTGAGCGAGCGCTTGGTGTGATAAACCCCGCCCCCATCCCTAACGACTATGCCCGTGGGATTCACACCCGACTCAGTATTTCCCTCAAACGCTTTAAAGTTTGTGCCATCGCATGAATCGACAATGCCTGTGTGCCCAGAGTCACCGCCCGTGTGGTTCCAGATTGCAATAGCGCCCGCTGCGGGAATGTTTTTTACTCTCTGTGCACTTGGTGTTTTGCGCCAGGTCGTCATGCAGTGCTCAGACGCATAGATTTTTGATTTAACGCCTGTTGTGTATTCAGCAAATGCGATGCACGTTTGAACGAATGACATGCACCAAGCTTCAGCGCCCGCCGTGCCTATAGTCTCTTGAATGAGCTCAACCATAGCGCCCTTGTTGTTGCCGCCACTTTCACGAATGCCAACGCACACCTGGGCCGCAAGCCGCATAACAGTGCGAGCGTCACGCTTTTTCACGGCGTCTATGTAAAGGCCGTTATCTTTTAGTTTTTCGTGAAGGAATGAGATCATTTTAAGTTCAAGCTTTTTTCCCCCAGTGACGGCGCTCACTGAATTGATGGGCGCCAATTGCTCAGGCTCTGGCTTTTGTGGTTGAGTTTCAACAGGCGGCGCGGGCTTTTGCGCAAGGTATTGAGTTAAAAGTGCGATCAGTTCTGTGATGAGCTTTTTAATTGTTTCCATTATTTGTTTCCTTTACGAGGTATACGACTTCGTCACACTCAGCTTCGGACCAGCCGCCAAGCATATTCATGTAGACGTCAGCCGTTGGAATGATTTTGATTTCAGAGGCCTGAAGTTTTTCTTTTATTAGCGGAACTTTAGAGAGGGCTTTTTTGTAAGCACGCGGAGTGCAAAATGCCAAAAACGTCATTTCTTCCCCTTGGTTTTGTTTTTGATCGTGCCGCCGATATAGATGAAAAGTTCTTGAACCCACCCCGTCGTATCGATGAAGTCTTTTCCAGGCGTGCAGACCCATTTGTCGAAATCAGGATCATTCATTTTAATTGTGTACTCGGTACCGCGAGCATTGGTGACGTTCACTTGCTGGCGCTCAACATCGGTGAGGCCCAAGCGCGGTTGAGGCGGTGGACGCATGTGCGCACAACTACAAAAGATGCTTAAGGTCAGCAAAGTTAGCAATTTTACGCATAATGGCCTTACGTTCTTCTTCCGACTGAGACGCATCTAACTCCCCCATGAGTTCTTTTGCTTCGCTTGTGACGGCATTGATTTTTGTTTGTTTTTCGCGCTCTTCTTTTAAGAACGTCATCACTTCAGAGACCACGGCTTTCGCTATGATCCCCGCGAGCCAATTTACAAAGCCCATCGATTAAAGAATGCCCTTCGCGTAGCCCTTCCAATCAAGGTTCTGGCGAGCCATGTTGATCATTTCGACAAGCGCATCGTCGATTGTGTTGTCTGATTTTTGCGCTAGGTCGCGTAAAACTTCGACGAGATCAGCCTTAGCTGTGACGTGAATAACTGCGTCTTCGATTTTTACTTCAGCCGTGACGGCGTCTTTAACTTCTGACATTTAAGTCCCCTTTTAAAAATTTCATTTGGTTTACACAAGTGCCTAAGACTCAATGCTAGAGCGGCTCATAGAATATTGCAGAAATATGATCAGAATATTTTTGACAGGGTATTTTTAAAATATACTATTAGGTTATGAGCGACACGCCCGAGAAGAAAAAGAAAAGATATTATCAAACGGCCCTAAACCTGCCGCTTACACATCTTGAAATGATCGAAAAATTGGATAGCGCTGAAAAAGACACCGCCGAAATCAAACGTCGGGGCGCCATGAAGGAACTTGAAAAAGAATATCGCAAGGTTTTTGGGGTTGAGAAGTCAGCGGGTTAGCTCACCCTCCACGCCCGCTTGGGGCTTCATCGTCTTTTATATCAGGTTTAATATATATCATTCCGAAAAAAGGGCCAAGCTGCCACGATAAAACATTCACGTGTAAATTTAAGCAAAGCCCTAGGGCAATCTGGTTCCAGTCGTAATAAAAGGAAAACTTCATCTAGCACCTCAACATCGCCATAAGCTCAGCGTCGTAGTCGGCTTTGAGTTCGGGCATGTCGCCCATAGCATCGTCGCGCTGCTTGAGGCATTGGCGTAAGGCTTGGGCCAGTCTAATTACATCAAGACCGTCACCCTCATAACCTTCATCACAGAGCGCTGGAGCTTCAAGCGCTTCGATCATCTCATCCAAAGTCAAATTATCGCCCGGATGCTTTGGGTATTCGCTCGGGTCTATTTCGCCGCTCATTTTTTGGTCCTTTCGTTTGTCTCTTATACAATTAGCTTCAGCTATCCATTCATTTGCTCTGTTATTGCTTCGCTCAATGTAGGTGTTTTTAATACACTCCCTCAAAGCCGCAATCTCATCTTTGAGTGAGGCGTTCTCTTCGACAAGCACAGCGGCGCGATCACCGTTTAAATCTGCGCAGCTCTTCCACATGTCACGCTCTTTGCCGTTTGCCATGGCTTGGTCGTGGGCGATATCGTATGCACCTTTCCAGCGCTGCACCTCAGCCTCGAGGGCGTCGTAGGCGCTTTCATTTACGAAACGCTCAAGCTGTTTTCCTGCTTCATGAGCTTCGCGTATCTCTCTGTAACTCCAAATTTGCCTCGGCCTCTCGGTGTCGGGCTTTGGTGTGTGTGGACAAGCAATTAAATGTCTACCGACACCAGGCCGACAAATACATTTCTGACCTTCATTTTCCATTTAGTTTCGCCTCCATACTCTTTATAATTTCTCTCGCACTGTCACCAAGAGGGCCGGACTGGTACCTAAACCCATAAACAAAAGCCACAGCTTCAATCATAGCCTCATGGTATGGGGCGAGTCGGGCGTTTTCTTCTTGTGCACCAACAAGCATTTCATTGGCCTCAATGCAGTTCGGGCACACTCCATACGAGTCACAAGGTCCGTCGCATTCAACTATCCTGTACTTTTCTCGCAGAGGTTTCTCTATGGCGCGATCAAACGCCAACTTCTCTCTCAGCTTTTCAGCCAGTGGTTTTTGGGTCATGCGAGCACCATGACTGCCAAAACGCAGAGCCACAAAATAATATCTACTCGAACAATACTTTCAACTAAATCACGCTTGTCGATTTTACTCATCTTTGGCCGCCTGTTTTGGTTGTAGTATTCCTTGCTTTAATAGTTTGTCTGCCATTTCAGGAGACAATAATAGTAGGGGTTTCTCGTGAACGTAGACACTAACAATAACTTTGCAGTCTTTCCAAACCTTAACTATTTTATCGGTGTTCGATTCACCTGCGGAAAATATAAAATCACTCATTCACGCCCCCCTTCGCGGTCGCTGATTTGAGTTTTACCAATAACTCTCTGTCAAACGGTGTCCCTAGATTAGCGGCTATCAAATTGCTTACTGAAACAAGACACTCAGCAAGTAGCGCCTGCTGTTCGGCGATTGTGGCATTGAGCATCCTCACGTTGTTTTCGGCAATTACAAGATCAGCGTGAAAGCCTGCAATTGTTTTCGTGAACGTGGGATGTTCTTTTTCTCTGAGTTGCTCACGAAGCGCGCCAATAGTGGCGGACATTTGCTCATGCTGTTCAATAAGTTTTTTAATAATTCTATCTGATTCAAATTGCGGTTTTCCACTAGAGATTTCTTTCGCATAAGATAGATCAAACTCACCCGCCTGTGCGCTTAGGTGGGCGAGTTCCTTATCCCGCTCAGCGTAGCCCGCGTCGAAGCCTGCCTTGAAATCATCTTTTGTGTTCGCAATGCCGGGCGGAAGATTCTTGTAAAATCCAGCAGGGTCGTAACTTCTTGCGTGTTGTTCGGCTTGTTCATCGCGCTTTGCCTTCGCTTGCTCAGTCACGACTCACCTAGCCCGAGTTCTGTGAGGAACTTCCTAAACATTGGTGAAAAGGTATTAGGTACTGAGTATTGCCCGTTGACGGCGGTCCACGCCTTCGCCAATTGCTCCCTCGTCACTTCAACTTTGGCGGGCTCGACTTCCCATTGTTCGCAAGCAAGCTGTTCGCCAGTAAAAGTTTTGTCTGCAAACCAGCCCTTTGGTTCATCATACCAATTACATCGCCATGGCCTAATCTTGCAGCCCGTCTCGTCGTGTATCTTTAGCGCTTCCCAGAGTTTCATAGCTTGCTCGCTTTGCTCTTGCGCTTGGGGCGCTTGGCACTCTTTTCCCGCTTAAGTTGACGGCGCAGGCCAGCCTCATAGAGGCACTCGCCCGCTTCGCACTGATTATCAAAGTACACATCTGAGAGAATTGCCAATATCTCTCGAATGTTTCCAATGGTTACTTGCTTCTTGAGCCCTTCGCGCTTTGCGATGAGTGAGGCTAGTTTGTTTAGTGTCATTTTCGCTCCTTTGTTTTTTCATTCATTTTGAAGTGTTTTGAGGTTAGTGTCTTAGGTCGCTGGCGATTTGTTGAATGGTCCAAATCTTCGGATTGGACATGGCCAGCCCCGCATCGAATATATTTACGAGCAATACAAAGCCAAAAATAAGACTGATGACAAAACCCGTTGCGACTAAAATCTCATCGTTCTTTTTGTGCGCCAAACGCATGAATAGTCCGCCGAGTACTAACAATAAAGTGCTCAGCCCAATCCAACAGAACACAACACTTAGCTCATACCGATAATATTCCTCAAATAGCGGCCCTGCATTTTGATTGGCAAAGTCAGTCCCCCTCTCAATGCCTGAAATTAATAGGCTCAATAACTTGTCTACTTTTTCCTTTTCCATTTCCCTACTCCTGTCCGCTTTGCGCGGGGTTAGATTGTGTTTTATAATATTTTTGCCACTGATCTTTTAATAGCTGCTCCACTTTTTCAGGGCCGACGGTTTCACTTAAAATGGATTTAAGAAGATTGAGTTGAGCTTGGATTGCTCCAGACATAATTTTTCTTTGAGCTTGAACAATCTTTTCATCGTTAAAAGAGATGTCTCGGCCCCTCTGGTGTGGTGCCAAGTTAATTTCTTTTTCCCAAAGCTCTTGCCATTGAGCGCATTGCTTACACTTTGCCATCATTCCCCCTCGGCCATGTCGGCCTCTTGTTTGCCTGCTAATTGCTTTTTCTTTCTGATACATGCGTCTGTTCGAATGCGTGAACATGGTTTACAGTAGCGGTGCCCTTTTCCGTTGATGCCTACATTGCTGCCCTCATATAAATGCCCGTGTTTGCAATGCGTTTTTAGTCCGAAATTAAGGCCACGTCTGACGTTTTCACGTTGTGTGGCCATTTCAAGATGTTCCGGGTTTACGCAGGTTCGGTTTCGACAAAGATGGTCCGCTACTAATTTGGTTGATCCAGCTGCAATCGGTACGTTCTTGAAGAAAAACAGTGCTGCCCGATGCGCCGGAACT